>JAABUX010000225.1_pt1 | contig 97879 bp, 83 predicted proteins | sample 5561851 | NCBI WGS metagenome assembly JAABUX01 (sample SAMN10711883, study PRJNA513361) | rock metagenome | isolation source: Antarctica rocks | place: Antarctica: Victoria Land, Richard Nunatak red sandstone | collected 2016-01-03 | reverse complement strand
ATCTTGTTGGTCATCGAGTGCTCCTGGTCGGATTTGAACACTCGCTCGGTTCGCTCGATGGCCACCCGCTCTTGCTAGGTGACGATTCGGCTTAAGCTTTTACACATGTCCGGGGACGTAGGCCGGAGCCAAGTCTTAGTATTGTCTGAGAATATCACGTGAAGCGTGTGCCTAAAGATATTAAGTCTCTGAGAATCTCGGTAGTACCAAATTTCTCGTACATTGTCCGAATCGTTTAAAAGTGCGGTCAGCATTTTGCTCGCTAAACCCACGGCCAGAAAAATGGCAAGGAAAGTGCTAGTCGGCGCCGGGGCAGTTAACAGCGCGTAAAGTCCATACGCAGGTAGCTCAAAAATCGGAATCGCGCTTAAATGCGCTTTGATTCAGAAAAAAGCTAAATATCCATAAATAGCAATGAAGCCAAAGATCTCTAACGATGCAATGACGAAGGTGCCATATGTAAGAACCAGGCGTATCATCTATATTCTCTTTCTCTGTTCGAAAACTCACATTTTCGGGCTTGCAGTTGCGATTGCATCTGAACCCGCTTCAGGGCTAATCTGAATCTGATTCTGGTGGCCCTAACCTGACATAGCTGCGACAGATATCAAGTCATGATAGGCTGCTCAAGGTCGTAGAAAGTCGCTGCGGATGGGCACCGTCTGGCCACTGTTTGAAACCAGGATCACTCTCTGGGTATCGCAGCCACTTCGGTCCGAACACCGGAGTTCCGTAAACCATCGCGCCGTGTACGCTAGCGCGGATGCGCGGATCGGCATGACTCCGCGTCAAGGCATCGATGTCGACGGCGCGGGGCGGCTACGTCGTTGCTGCCCCGCGCCGGGTGGTCTTCGAGAGAAGCGAATGTGCACTCGCCACCACGCGCACGCACGCGAGGGAAGTCCAAAAACTCCGGATACAGGCCGACAATGCAACGCACGACCGACCCCCATGCCGCCATCCTGCGCCGTAAAGACGTCGCCGTCCAGTCCGGCGAGCATCCAAAACGCGATTGATCGCCGCGTCGCTGCCGGACTACTCCGAGTGACGATGGTCCCGGTCCGTCGCTCGCCCTCGGGCGAGATTGAAAAGACCATGCCGCGCTTTACCCAGTCAGACGTTGACGCGTATTTGCGCGGCGGCGTCGTTAGCGACCCACGTCCGAAGTGCTGTGCCCGCGATTGTGGCTGACGCCGGCGTCGCTCGCTTTAGATGTTAAGGGCGAAGTTTTCGCTGCTACAACATTCCGTATGAACGGTTGCATTGTACGGGCAACAAGGAACGCGCCATACCTCAGAAGTTGACGCCTAGGCGTATGTCGCTTCGCGTCGCGTCGGGCCGCCGACGAAAGCGGCTTCCACTTGCGGGGCGTTTTCGACTGGCCGACGAGCAGAACGGCCGTCAGCTGTGTGCCGGCGCGCTTGGAGCTGGCGCCGTCTGCGCGCCGTGCGAAAGACAGCTTGAACTGGCCGCTCCTCGCCTGAAACGCGCTCGCGTGGCGTGCGCTGTACTTGCGCTATAGTATCGCCCGTGATATCATTTACCTGTGGAGCCGGTAAACAAGGCGGAGCGCTCTAAGAAGCCGGCGCGCACTCCTCAGCAGGAGCGATTCTACGAACGGGTTTCGAGCAATCGTAAGAATTGTTCGTTTGGCGACATCTCGCGGCTTTTGGAAGCGTATGGCTACGTCGCCAAGGCGCCCGGCTCGTCGCATTATACATTTCGGCAGCAGGGCCGGTTGCCGATCACTGTGCCAAAGGCGAAGCCGGTTAAAGCCGTCTACGTTCGGCAAGTGCTCGATATGATCGACGAGCTCGAAAACGAAAAGCTCACGGAACTCAAAAGCAAGGACTTATAATGAACAACATCATCGCCGCCAACGATAATAGCTCACTCTCTGACGAAATGGCTCGTATCGTGGCTTTGCCGTATCGGCGTGAACTTGTGCCGGAGGAAGATGGCTCATGGTTCGCTCGCGTGGTCGAACTTCGTGGCTGCATGACCGTCGGCGATACGCAGGCTGAAGCGCTCGAAAACCTCGAGGACGCGATGCGTGAATGGGTTACGGCGCAGCTCGAAGACGGGGCTGCGATTCCTGCTCCGACTACCGCGAACGAATACAGCGGCAAGTTTATGGTCCGCGTCGCGCCGTCGCTACATCGCGATCTTGCAGAGAATGCCGCTCGCGAGGGCGTCAGCATGAACTCGCTCGTCTCTAACGCCTTGGCTAAGTCGGTCGGTAGGACCGAAGTGATCGGCGGCGGCGGTCCTGCGAAGAACGACGTACTCGTTGAGCGCGTTTACTTTGAGCATGACCGGCACACGTCGGTGCGACACGAAGAGTTAGTAATCGATGCCGATCGTAACCGGCATCTCGCTCGGGGCGAGTAAAATCGCTGCAAAGAGCCTCAATCACACGGCAGCGTTAGTGAAAGCGCTTCTCCGGTGGGCGTTGATCTCGAGATCGTTGCTCGGAACGTTGCCGCAGTGGGCGCTGCGAAGGCGCCGCGCGGGCCGCAGAAACGTGTTACGGCTTATAATGGCATCGAAGCCTCTCGCCTCGTCGCCGAAGCGGCACCGACTCGCACGGCCCTCTTGTGGTAATCGCCTTTACGACCGGATTGCGTCGCGGGGAGCTCGCGGTGCTGGAATGGCATGATTCGACTTCGAGCGCGCGAGGGCTGCGCGCGCAGGGGAGGCTCGTCGCTGGTCCGCTGTTCAGCGACCAAGGTTTCGTCTTTCCCGGTGCTTTCGGCGGCGTTCCGTCGCCAGGCGCAATCTCACATGCCGTGCGCCGCATCGCTACTCGAGCCGGCACGTCCGTCCAAGGCGTCCATGCGATGCGAAACTCTACAGCCTCTTGTATGCTGCGTGAGGGTGCCGACGTGCGTACCGTGCCAGCCGTTCTTCGTCACTCCGCTGCCTCGACGACGTTGAACACGTATGTGCACGAGATCGAAGGCGCGCAGGCCGCTGCGGTCGCGCAGGTCGATCATTATCTGACGCTTTCCGCGACCGAGACAGGAAAACGGAGGGCCAGCATTTGGCAACCGCGACCGATTTGAAGAGGCGAAAAGCCCGCTAAATCAATGCTCTTGCCGAGGAGAGCGTTCAGGTTCGAAACCCGATTTTGGTTCCATAATTCCGGTTGATGCCGGTTTTACTGGTTCCAAAATAGAACGTGCTCCCAAGGGCTAGGCTGAACCCCCGGGTTGCTCTAAAGTCCAGCGGTTCGGCACAGTCGTAATCATGTTTTCGAGATTATCGAGAGCATCCTTCAGTTGTTGATACCGAACGAAACCGATGCTCCCGTCTTCTCCAACGCTGATTTCGAAGCCGCAGATGGCCCACATGATTCGGCTTAGGGACTGGCTTACAGCCTCGTCGCCAGTCATCTGAATGTGCAACCATAGGCCTTGGGCGATCTGGCCGAATCCGAGCCATATGCCGTCAGCGTATCCCTTGATGGAGGCTTTGCCACCGTCCGGGTGTTTTACGACGACGCCTTCTTCAAGCATCTTTCGGATGCGTTCGACTCCGGCTCGGGCTTCTGGAAAGTCGAATCTGTATGGGGCTCCATGTCCGGGATACATAAGTTCCTCAATGTATCTTAGCGGCGACTAGTTCCAAAATTATCGAGGTCAGTTCCTGCAGCACATTGGGATTGACTCGACGAGGAGAGAGTGGGATTCGAACCCACGGACGGCTCAGCACCGTCTGCGGTTTTCAAGACCGCTGCATTAAACCGCTCTGCCATCTCTCCGGATTTAAGAAATCGCCTCGCCGCACGGTTCTATTCGACATCGTGCGACGACGCCCGATCGCGACCACGTACCTCTTAAGCCGATTTTAGAACTGCTTACGCGTTCCCCTGCGCTGCGCACCGACACGCGCGAGATCTCGGAGCAGCGCGCAAACGTCAGGGGATCCGAGAGACGTCGCGGTTGCCGGCCTGCAGCCCGGTCATCGCGGCGGCGGATTCCGCGCCTTCTTTGAAACGCGCGTGTGATTCGACGACCACATGCCGCGCGGCCGCACCATCGCGCCAGCCCTGCGACGAAGTCTTTTTACCTTCGAGCAGTTTGTAGGTCTCGAAGAAATGCGAGATCGTGCGCAGCACGTGCGGAAAGATTTGCGAGTTGCCGTAAATATCGCGGTATGTCGGCTCCCCGACGGGAACGGCAAGAATTTTCTCGTCGGGTAAGCCTTCGTCGATCATAATCAGGACACCGATCGGCCGAACGACGACGAGGCAGCCGGGAAACGTCGGATTGACCGATAGAATCAAGACATCGAGCGGGTCGCCGTCGCCGGCCAGCGTCTGCGGAACGAAGCCGTAATCGCCGGGATAGTACATCGACGAGTGAAGCGCCCGATCGAGTCGAAAAACGTTGAGCGCCTTGTCGTACTCATATTTATTGCGCGAACCTTGCGGAATTTCGACCACGACGTTGATCACCTCGGGGGAATCGTCGCCGATCGGTAAGTGCAGGTAATTGGTGCGTTCGTCGTCTAGCATTCTGGTGAACCGTCTCAATCGCGCAAAGCCGAGCCGCGCGGGCCTAGGTGGTAGCGCACGGAAACGCCACGTGCCGGGCTCTTCGGCTTGCGCCGTTACGATACTTCCGGACGTCACCCCAAGAGAGCGCCTTCGGAATTGGCCTACTCTACAATAGCCGAACATAACCCGAGCGGCGCGCGTTTGGGTTTTGCGAGCAGAAAAACCGTAGGAATCGAGAGCGCGAAGATGAGACCGCACACGCGGAAGACATAATAGTACGAGGCCATCGTCGCGTTTTGCACGACCATTTCCGACAGCGCCCCGAAGCCGCGGCGCGGCTTTGAGCGCCGTGTAGCATCAGCGCTACCGGACCACTCGCAAGCGTCACGCTACTTGCCATGATAGGCTGCGCGATATCTTCGCGCCGCGTCTGGACGAGCTCGAGAATGGCGATGCCGAGGCTTCCGCCGAGCTGCCGCATCAGCGTGTATAAGCCGGTCGCGTTCGACATGCCGCTGCGCGATATTCCCGAAAGCGCTGCAGTCGTCAGCGGAACGAAGAGAAAACCCAGCGCGGAGCCTTGCATCAAACGCGGCCAAACGCGATCGCGTGCGGCGCTGGGTCTCGGCGCTGCTCGTATCTCCGGCCGCAAATCTGAGCTCGCTGCGCGCCTATCTCGACGCACTCGAGACGGATGCGCGGCTCCGCGAGCGCCGCGCGGAAAGACAGAGAACGCGCGCCCGCGTCGTTCGTGATTATCTGGTCGCGCTCGACCGTTGCGGAACGGCTCGCATCCCCAAGCCCGAATCCTAGCAGCAGCGCTGCTCACGCTCATCGACGCGACGCTGCGCTCCGCCGTCACGAGCGGAATCCGTCCCGAGCCAAGCGTCGTCGAAGGTGTGTGCGACGTCTTCGAACGAGCCATCTTTTCCGCTTGCGCAAAGCGCTGAATCACACCGGGCGTTCATGCGAGATTGCAGCCTGTGCCCGGCGTCGCATTTCGTACGCACGCGTTGAACCGCCGTGGCCGGTTCCCGAAGCCTATACGGGAAGCCCGTTCGAATCACGGCGGCATCGGTACCGCAGGACCGCCGCGAGCGCGTCCCCGTCTGAACTAATACGCCGGAGCTTCGTTAGCGCCGGTCCGCCACCGGCTAGCGAGGTTGCCGACCCATGTTCTTCGTCGAGCGGCACACGCGTGCCGAGGTCATCAGCTGCGGGCGAGAGATCGCCCTCGTTTCCGGCCATCCGTTCGCTGCCGTTCTCCGCAATGTCGCACCCGGCACGACGAGGCCAGCCGACTCGCGAGAGCGCGGTTGCGTCTCGACGAGAAAGCGCTCGACGCACCATTCGCGGCGTCCGAAAATATCGCAGAACGGAGCCCGCTTTGCAACCTGGATAAGCTGGTGCACCTCACCTTCCTCGTTGTCAGGCTAGCGGGGGCGCCCCCGTGAAAGACGTCCTTTGCTGCGATTGGTGCGATCACAAGCAAGCCCACCATGGCGCACAGGGGTGTGAGGTGGCGCTGTGCCGCTGTATGTTTACGCGCTCGGACCTCGTCGCCTACTCGCTCGCCCTCGCACTGGAGCAGATCCACACCCATCGGAACGCCTAGTGCTTGCACTAATGCGGCGTCTAACCGGCTCGTGCAGACAATCGAAATGCTTCCGACGCGCGAGGAAGCGTTACGCCGGCTGAGCGACTTCGTGCCGCGTGCCGGTCGCGACTATGCAGCAAATCGTAATTACGATCGCGGACCCGCCGAGCGGTCGAACGTATCGACGCTCGCACCGTACGTGCGCTGCCGGCTGCTGACCGAAGAGGAGATATTGCGTGCGGTGCTCGAGCGCTTTCGCCCGGCGAGCGCGACCAAATTCGTGCAAGAAATCTTCTGGCGAGCGTATTGGAAAGGCTGGCTCGAGTCGCGACCGGCCGTTTGGTCAGATTACCGGCGCGGCCTCGCGTCCCGTCTCGTCGAAGTCGAACGAGATCGCGACCTCGGAATCGAATACGAGGCTGCGGTAGGGGGACGTACGGGCATCGACGCATTCGATGCCTGGGCGCGCGAGTTAATCGAGACCGGTTATCTGCACAATCATGCGCGGATGTGGTTCGCGAGTATTTGGATCTTCACGTTACTGCTGCCGTGGGAACTCGGCGCAGACTTTTTCATCCGCCACTTGGCATGCGGCGATCCGGCTTCCAACACACTTTCGTGGCGCTGGGTGGCCGGACTGCACACGCAGGGAAAGACGTATCTCGCGCGAGCTTCGAATATTCGCCATTATACGGACGAGCGATTCGACGTCGGCGCTCGCCTGCGAACGAGCGCTCCGGCGCTACGCGACCGCGCTTACCCGAGCGGCGCACTGCCGCTGCTCGACCTGCAGCCCTCGGTCGAGGGAGGCGCACTGCTGATCCTGCACGACGACGATGCGGGCAGCGAATCGTTGCCGCTCGCGACCTATGACGTCCGCGCTTCGGTGGCCGTGCTTGCGGCAGCCGGCCGTTCGCCTCAACCGCTGGGAGCACGCGCCGCCGCGTTCGCGCGCGGGGCGCTCGTCGATGCTTTGAGCCGGGCAGCCGGCGGCGGCGCTAACGAACCGATCGTCGCGGGCGACGACGTGACAGCCGCCGCTATGTCAATCGCCGAGCGAGCGGACGCGGTGCAAGCCAAGGTGGCGTTGACCGGCTTTGCGCCGGTTGGGCCCGTCCGCGACGCACTCGACTCCCTCCGCGCGCCGCTGGCACGGCGAGGCGTCTCGCTCGTCGAAATCGGGCGCCGGTTCGATGCGCTCGCTTGGCCGCACGCGACACGCGGCTACTTCGGTTTACGTCACAAAATTCCGGAAATTTTGCGCGCTCTCGATCTGATCGACGCGAGCGACGCTTAACCGAGCGCGTCTCTCAGCAACGCCGCATCGGCGCGCGCCCCGCGCCGGCCGCGATAGATGCGCGTGCCGGCCCAAGAACAGGTGTGTCCCAGCGCCACGACGCGGCGCACGACCAGCGCGAACCGAAACGCACGTGCCCCGCAAGCGCAGCGGAAGGCTGCGCGCCGTCGAGCGCCCGCAGTGTCGTGTAACCGTGCCAGCGTCCGCGGAGATCTTCGCTTGCCGCTTTGAGTACGAGCATTGCGGGCGAACCGAGCGTGGCGATCACGCGCGGACGTATTGCCAGCACCTGGTCGCGCAAAAACGCCGCGCACTCCCGCCGATACGCAGCGCCCGCCGCAACGTGCATGCGGAGGATACGTTGCGACGACACGCCCCATTCGAGCGTAGAGCGCGGCAACGCGCTCGTCGATCATTCGCCATATTCGGAGAGGCTTGGGACACTGAGCGGTTCGTCGAGCGTGGCCGCAAGGGTCGGTGCATCGGGCAAAGGCAAATCTTCATCGAGCGGCCGTTGCAGCGCGATCACGAGGCCGCCGTCCGGCGCGCCGGTAATGCCGCGCAATTCCCACCCGAGCGCACCCAGGAGGGCCAGCGAGGGTTCGATTCCGCCGCCGACGTCGGTCGCGGAGATTGCATGCAGCATGAATTCGAAACGGCCGCGCATATGCGCTCGCTTAGTGACTGAGCACGAGATCCTTTTCCTTCTCGCTACCCGGCGACCATTGACCGAGCGACGCGAGCGAATTCATTCTGGCGCGCTGACCCAGGGCCGCTTGGGCCGCGGCGACGTTCTTTTCATCGCCCTTCCACAGTTGCAGGGCGGCATGCTGCAGCGCGCGACCGTACGAGAACGTCAGCGGCCACGGAGCGTTGCGCTCGCGCCCGATGACGTTGATCTCATTGAGATGCGCCGTCGCCTCTTCATCTTCTTGACCGCCGGAAAGAAACGCAATGCCCGCCACTGCGGCGGGAACCGTGCGCATGAGCGCGGTGACCGTCAGTTCCGCGACCTCACGTACCGACGCTTTTTTCCCCGACTTCTGCCCCGGCACGACCATGCTCGGCTTGAGAATCATCTCCTCGAAGCGCACGTTCGCGAGCGCGAGCTCCTCGAAAACGTGACGCAGCGTGCGCTCGTGCACGGCGAAACTCTCGTCGAGCGATTGAGCCGCCGTGCCGTCGGAAAGAACTTCCGGTTCGACGATGGGTACGAGACCGCCGGCCTGGCAGATGGCGGCGTAACGGGCGAGCGCGTGCGCGTTCGCATGCAGGCAATCGTCGCTCGGCAATCCGTTCTTCGCATCGATGGCAATCACGGCGCGCCACTTCGCAAACGTGGCGCCCATGCGGACGTATTCGTCGACGCGCTTCGCGAGCCCGTCGAGACCTTCGGTAATCTTCTCATTCGGCAACCCGAGCGGAAGCGGTTGCGTTCCGGTGTCGAGCTTTATGCCGGGATACGAATTGTCGCTCGTGAGTATGTCGACGAAGGATTTGCCGCCCAAACCGTTTTGCCGAATCGTCTCGTCGTAAAGAATGACGCCGCTGAAATACGAACCGAAGCCGGGCGACGTGAAGAGCAAATCGCGATAGGCTTGCCGCATCGCTTCGGTCTGCGCGATTCCGAGCGGTTCGAAACGCTTGTTCGCGGTGCCCGTGCTCTCGTCGGCCGCGAGAATTCCCTTGCCCGGCGCAACCATTCCTTTGGCGACCGTAGCGAGTTGGCTGCTCATGAGGTTGCGTTCTCCTTCAATAAATCGGAAATAGTGAGTCCGTTGATGTGAGAGTCGGATAGGTTGACGAACGACTGAAGGTTATGCATCCCGTCGACCTTCCGGATCGTATCGGTAAGCGATGAAATGATGATCGACTGCGTGTAGGCGCTGCCCCGGACATAGCTCACGCCCTCCAGCAGTTCGCCGTCGGTAACGCCCGTCGCTACGAGCATGGCAAGATCGGACTTGCATAGGTCGTCGAGCGTGAGAACGCGATCCGGGTCGAGCCCTTCGCTGATCGCGACCTCGCGTTCGCCTTCGCGCAACCAAAGCCGAGCCTGCATGTCGCCGCCGATGGACTTCACCGCACAGGCCGTAACGACACCCTCGGTCGCGCCGCCGATCCCGATCATCATATCGATCCGATTGCGATCCTGCAGCGCGGCGATGATACCGTTGGCGATGTCGCCGTCTCCAAACAAGCGAACGCGCGCGCCGATCTCGCGCAGTGCCCGCACCTTTTCATCGTTGCGCGGCCGTTCGAGAAGGGCGACGGTTATTTCCGTCACGGGACGCCCCATTGCCTTGGCGACGGCGCGCACGTTCTCTTGGACGCTCGCCTCGATCGAAATAACGCCCCGACACTGCTTGCCGACGATGATCTTATCCATGTACGCGACGTGCGAATGGAAGAGCGAGCCACGCTCGGCTGCGGCTACGACGGCGATTGCGCCGGGACCGCCTTTCGAGGCCAGCGTCGTGCCGTCGATCGGATCGACCGCGATATCGAGCTTCGGTCCGTCGCGCGTACCGATCTGTTCGCCGATATAGAGCATCGGCGCTTCGTCCTTTTCGCCTTCTCCGATAACGACGACGCCGTCGATGTCGACTTCACCGAGAACGCTCCGCATCGCATCGACAGCCGCCTGATCGACCGCGTTCTTATCGCCACGGCCGACGAGCTTACCGGAAACGATCGCAGCGGCTTCCGTCGCGCGAAGAAATTCGAGCTCGACGCGAGCGTCGATGCGGCGTCTCGTCATGACCGTACCATGACCGTACATAGTGCAAACGGCGCTCAAACTCATGCCGGGCGCTGCCGGCGTACCGCCCGAGAAGGGGCCGGGGTCAGGCGTCGAAACGCGGCGCATGCCGACTACAACGGCGCCGCGGCTACGCGAATGCTTTCCGACGCTCGCGGACGCGACGTACCTCGTCTCGCATTCGATGGGAGCGGCCCCGCTCGCAGCGCGCGCGGCGCTGCTGGATTACTGGCAAGCGTGGGAACGCGAGGGGCCTAGCGCTTGGAAGGCTTGGCTGCCTGAGATCGAGGCCGTCGCCGACAACTTGGGCCGCATCTTCGGCGCCCCCCCGGGCAGCGTTTCGTTGACTCCGAATGTGTCGCTCGCGATGGCGGCGATCGCGTCGTCGCTCGAACTAACTTCCGACCGTAACGAAATCGTGCTCGAAGAACTGCAGTTTCCGAGCGTCAGCTACGTTTGGAAAGCCTGGGAACGCTTCGGCGCGCGCCTCGTCGTCGTTCCTTCGCACGATCGCCGCTCGATGTCGACGGACCGGCTGTGCAGCGCGATCGGCGAGCGGACCGCTGCAGTCGTTCTTTCGCATGCCGCTTACCAATCAGGGGCCCTCATCGACGTGCCGGCCATTAGCGCTCGCTGTGGCGAGACCGGGGCGTTGTTCGTCTTAGACTCGTACCAGACGACGGGCGTCGTTCCGTACGACGCGACGGCGCTCGGCGTGGACGTTATGACGGGCGGCAGCCATAAATGGCTTTGCGGCGGCCCGGGTTGCGGTTATGTCTACGTCCGTCCGGCGCTGCGCGACCGGCTCACGCCCGCCGTGACCGGCTGGATGGGGCACGCCGAGCCGTTCGCCTTCGAGCCCGCGCCGATCCGCCTCGCTGCCGGCGCCGCGCGCTGGAACACCGGCACTCCGACGATCCCCGGCTATCTCGCGGCGGCGGCCGGACACGCCGCAATCCTCGCGGTCGGCGTCGCCGCAATCCGCGATCACAACGTCCGGCTGACGACGGCGCTTGCCGAAGGCGCGCTCGCGCGCGGCTTTTCCGTTGCAACACCGCTCGAACCGGCGCGGCGCACCGGCTGGATCGGGATGGATTTTACGGGCGCGGAGCGGGCGAGCGAAGCCCTCGCGGCGCGCCGGATCTTCGTCGACTACCGCCCGGGTTGCGGGATTCGCGTCGGTCCGCATTTCTATACGAGCGACGAAGAGATTGTGGCTTTCTTCGACGCCGTCGACGAGATACGTCGTTAGCGGCGTGGCATGATTGCACAACTCGCGTTTGCAATCACGCTTCCGCGTTGTGTCGTCGCCGACGTCGCGCTCGTTTCGAACCTCGATTCGCGGCACGTTGTGTCGGGAGATTCCTTTACGTTCAAAACCCTCGCGCGGGTGGCCGCAGCGGAATCATTGCCGACGATACCGGCCGGCACGCTCGGGTTCGGCGTCATCGCCTATGCACGGCACGCGGGCGCAAACGGTCAGGCCGGCCGCATCGTCCTGGAACCGCGCTTCCTGCGTCTCGCCGACGGCGTGCACGTCCCGGCGACCGCGGATCCGCATCTCGACGACCAGTTCGTGGAAGGCTCTACGCGCAATGCGCCGAGTATCGACTTCGTGCCCGTCATCGGCATTGCCGTCGGCGCGTACAACGCATTGCACCGCGGTAAAGAAATCGCGATCCGGCCCGGGACGCCGCTACGCGTGGTCTTGGGAGACGATCTGGCGCTCAAACGCTGCTCGGATCCGCCCGCCTCGGACTACTAGCCGGGAGCAGGGTGCGTCACCCGTCAGGCGAGTGCTTCGAGCATCTCCAAATGAACGGCGTCGTTCGTTGCGAGTACGGATCCGCCATCGAGTACGAACGCGCCGCCGTCGATCGCGCTGACGCGGCCGCCCGCTTCCCGGATCAAAAGCGTACCCGCGGCGACATCCCACGGCTTGAGATCGTACTCCCAAAAGGCCTCGAAGCGGCCGCTTGCGACGAAAGCGAGGTCGAGCGCGGCCGAGCCGTCGCGCCGGACGGCTTGAGCGAGACGCGAGAGCCGCGCGAAATTCTCCCCGTTGCGGTCGTAAAGCGCCGGCATGAAGCCCGTGCACACGAGCGCGTCCGCGACGGCCACGATGTCCGTTACGTGGACCCGCGCCGCGTTACACGTCGTGCCGCCGCCGCTTTCCGCTGCGTACATCTCATCCAGAACGGGCGCGTAGATTGCCGCAGCGACGACCTGACCCGCGCGCTCGTAGGCGACCGATACGCAGTAGAGCGGGTAACCGTGCGCGTAATTCGTCGTGCCGTCGAGCGGGTCGACGATCCAGCGTTCGTCACTCGTGCCGGCCCGCACGCCGCCCTCCTCACCCAGGATCGTGGCGGCCGGAAACGCCGCTTGCAAACGGGCCACGATCAGTGCCTCGCTCGCCCGATCGGACGCCGTCACGAGATCGCCGCGTAAGCCTTTTTGATCGATCTCGAGCGGCAGATGCGCGCGTTCGAGAAGCAGCGCGCCCGCCTCTCGCGCACTCTCGAGGGCACAACGTAGCGGGTCCACGTGCCTCCCATGCGCGAAGAGCGCGGCGCAATGATCGAACGTCTTCTTACCGCGCTTGAAGCCGCGGTCCTCGCGCTGTGGGCCGGCGCGATGGCCGGCTTCGCATTCGTCTTCGCGCCGATTGCGATTCGGATCGTCCCGCGTATGGACACCTTCGCGGCCCTCATCGCGGCCGTCATTCGCGGCGTCGGCTCGTTCGGTACCGTTTGCGGCACGATCGCTATCCTCGCGGCCGCAGCCCGGGCCCTCATACCCGCAGCGCGTGCGCCGGCACTCGGACGCATCGTGCTCGTCGCAATCGGCCTCGGCGCCGCGTCCTACGAAACCACGACGATCATTCCGCGCATGCAAGCGACGGCCGCGCGCATCCCGGGCGCGATCGACAGCGTACCGAAGGATGATCCGCGCCGCGTTGCCTACGACGCCGAACATAAAACATCGAGCCGCGTCTACGGGCTCGCGTTTCTCTGCGTACTCGGAGCGGTCGTGCTCGCGCCGTTCGGCCGCCGGAGAGAGGCGTAGTCAGATCGCTTTTCAGGACGGCTACCTCTCGGAAATCGTCGGGCGCCGCGTGATACTCGCGGGCGATCCGCTGCGCAGCTCGGCCGGCAAAGTCGTCGATTTCTTCGTCGGCAAACCCGACGATATGTTTCCGCGCATCGACGGCATCGTCGTGCGGACGCGTGCCGGAACGCGCTCCGCACCGATCGGCGACGTGCTCGACGTCGATGACGATGGCGCGCTCGTTCTGCAGTCCGCCCCCGTCGCAGTCCCGATTGCCGATGCCGACGCGCTCTATCTCATCAAGGATCTCTTCGACAAACAGATCGTAGACGTGGACGGCCGTAAGGTCGTGCGCATCAACGATCTCGAAGTCGCCAATACCGGCGGCACGCTGCGCGTGGTGGCCGCCGATATCGGTGTGTCGGGACTATTACGGCGTCTGGGAGCGGGGCGGCTCGCTCCGCAGCTCGTCGATCGCGTTCCGCGGACGCTCATCGCGTGGGACAACGTCGCCCCGATAACCGACCTCAATCCGTCGCGCGTGCAACTCGCCGTCTCCGAATCGCGCCTCTCGCGTCTGCATCCGTCCGAGCTGGCGGAGATCATCTCCGATCTTTCGGCGCAGGATGCGACGCGCGTCGTCAAGTCGCTCGATGACGAAACCGCTGCGGATGCCTTCGAACATCTGGACGCGGACGTGCAGCAGTCGATCATTCGCGATCTCGGGGACGACCGCGCTGCCGACATCATCGAAGAGATGGACTCCGACGACGCCGCGGATCTGCTCGGAGAACTCGACGAAGAGCAACGTGCGGCCTTACTTGCTAAGATCGAAGACCGCGACTACGCCGAACAACTCGAAGAGCTCGTCGAGTACGAACCCGATACGGCGGGCGGCTTGATGACGACGGACTACGTCTGGATCTATCCGCACCGCACGACCGAAGCGACGATCGCGAAGATCCGCGAGCTCGGTCCCGAGTCGGAATTCATCTACTATCTCTACGTTACGGATCCGCATCGCAAGTTGCTCGGCGTCATCTCGCTGCGGACGCTTTTGCTCTCGCTCCCTACCGCCTTCATTCACAAACTCATGGAAAGCGACGTGATCAGCGTCGCTCCGAGCATGAGCGCGGAGGACGTTGCCGCAACGATCGCGCGTTACGATCTGCTCGCCGTTCCGGTCGTCGACGAACACGATCGTATGCTCGGCATCGTCACGGTCGACGACGCGATCGATGCGATACTGCCGGAAAAGGTAGCCAATTCACTACCTCGCTTCGTCCGGCACCATGGCAAAGAACGCGAACGTGCAACGAGTTGAGTCGCGCCGCCCCAAGGTTTGGCGTCAATTTCTCATGCTCTTTTCGATTATCGGTCCGGGCATCATCACCGCCAACGCCGACAACGACGTCGGCGGCATTACGGTCTATTCGCTGGCGGGAGCGCAGTTCGGGTATTCGATGCTGTGGTTGCTCGTGCCCGTAACGGTCGCGCTCATCGTGACGCAAGAAATGTGCGCGCGCATGGGTGCGGTCACGGGCAAGGGTCTGGCCGATTTGATTCGCGAGAATTTCGGAGTGAGGGTCACGGCGGTCGTGCTGCTGCTTTTCGTCGTCGGCGATCTCGGCAACACGGCAGCGGAGTTTGCGGGCATCGCCTCAGCAGCCCCGATCTTGCATGGCTACGTGCACGTCTTCAGCGAGTACTGGTTTACGTTCGCGCTCGTCGTGCTCGCCGCGGTGCTCGTCTACACGACGATCACGCGCGGAAACTATAAAATCGTCGAGCGCGTCTTCTTCGCCTTCTGCATCATCTATCTGGCCTACGTCGTAAGCGGGTTCCTCGTCAGACCCCCGTGGGGAGAGGTTTTGCGCGCGACGGTCGTGCCACACTTCACGCCGACCAGCGCTTATTTGCTCAGCGCGATCGGCGTGATCGGTACGACGATCTCGCCCTGGATGCAATTCTACATTCAATCCGCCGTCGTAGAAAAAGGCGTGAACGTCGAAGATTACCCGTATTCCCGCATCGACGTCATCACGGGCTCGATCATCACGGACATCATTGCCTTCTTCATCATCGTTTCGAGCGCGGCCACCATCTTCGTTGCCAATACGCATTTGGGCCCAGGGCAAAAACCGCTCGATATTACGAGCGCGGGCGACGTTGCGGAGGCCCTGCGGCCGCTCGCCGGAGCGAACGCCTCGCTACTGTTCGCGCTCGGGCTGCTCAACGCGGCCATCTTTACCGCTTCGATCTTGCCGCTTTCGACCGCCTATTACGTCTGCGAGGCGTTCGGGTTCGAATCGGGTGTCGAGCAGCGCTTCTCCCAAGCCCCGATTTTTTACGGGCTCTACCTCGGGATGATCGTCATTGGCGCCGGTTTCGTCGTCATACCGAACGCGCCGCTCCTGGCAACGATCTTCTACTCGCAGGTCCTCAACGGCGTCCTGTTACCGATCGTCCTGGTCCTCATGCTGCTCTTGATCAACAACAAACGCATCATGGGCTCGTACACGAACAAGCTGCTCTTTAACGTGATCGCGTGGGCGACGGTGGGGATCGTCGGCTTACTGACGGTCGTATCGACCGTTCAGCAGATCGTCCAGACCGTATCGCCGAGCTCGTAAAGCGCTCGCCGCAACGCTTGAAGGAGTCACGTTGAGGAGAGGCGCATTGCCGACTTAGGCGTTCCTAATCCGTTGGAAAGAGTCGGCCTTGCTGTTCGTCATTCGTCTGCTCGTCGCCATCCTCGCACTCGCTTTTTGTCCGGTCGCCGCGCTGGCCGACGCCGATGAAGCCCCCACCCGGGCGAACGCCGCTCCGGTCGGGATGCAGCCGCTGCGCGGTCCGATTCCGGCAGCGACGGCCGCTCCGGACGAGTCGCGGCTGGTAGCGCGCGCCGACGGCACGTTCCAAGCCGTACCCGAGATCCGGGGGCGGCGCAAGATCTTCCACATCGTAGCGCGAGAAGCGCCGTGGACGCTCAAACCCGGTCTGACGGTGATGGCCAAAACCTATAACGGCGTCGTTCCCGGTCCGACGCTCGTCGCGAACCAAGGCGACCGCGTCGTCGTCGAGTATCGCAACGACCTCGATATTGCGGACACGATCCACCTCCACGGTATTCATGGCGCCCCGGAGGACATGGATGGCGTGCCGGGTTCGTCACAGGCGCTCGTGCCGCCTCACGGCACGTACCGGTATGCCTTTACGGCGGACCAGGCGGGCACGTTCATCTATCATACGCACGACCGCAAGGCCGTGCTGAACGCCGGTTTGTACGGCGGCATCATCGTCAGGCCGGCGCACCCGCGGCCCGAAGAGCGCGTAAACCGCGATTACCTTGAGATCATTTCCGCCTGGTATATCAACAGCGCGGCCGAAAGCGCGTTCACGCTCAACGGACACAGCTACCCCGCGACCCGCTCTCTCGCCGTGCGCAAAGGCGAACGCATTCGCATCCGCTGGATCAACATCTCGGCTGAGAACTTCCATACGATGCACACGCACGGGCACAACATGACGCTCATCGCGCGCGACGCCATGCCGCTGGCCACCAAAGACGTCGAGGATACCGTCGAGATCGGACCGGGCCAGCGCGTCGATACGACGATTCTCGCCGATGCCCAGCCGGGCACATGGATGATTCACTGCCACGTTCTCGACCATATCGAAAACGACGCCGGCATGCCGGACGGACTCATTACGTCGTTGCATTATCTCGGTACGCCCGATAAGACGACGGCCATGTACGACGCGATGATGCGGACGATGTCGGGACGCGACACGGTTGCGAACGGTGCACCGGCGCCGAACGCCGGGAAGCTGTCTTTCGGCACGACCGCCATGCTCGGACTGTTTGCGGGGTTCACGATCTTTCTCGGGCTGCCCATCGCGCGAGCGCGCAAACTCAAGCCGGCGGTCGTCAACATCCTCAACGCTTTCGCAATCGGTATTCTCGTGTATCTCGTGATCGAGATCTCGATGAACGCGCTCATACCGGTCAATCGCGCGCTCTCGGCCTGGCACAGCGGAGCAGCGTTTCCCGTTCTGCTCGTCGCGGCGCTCGCCGGCGGCCTCATCATCGGGCTCGTGGGCCTCGGCGCCGCCTCGACCGCACTCGTGAAACGCACGGCCGGATCCGTCGCCGGGAATCCGCTGGTCTTGGCGGCGATCATCGCGATCGGGATCGGCGCCCACAACTTCGCCGAGGGACTGGCGATCGGTGCTTCTGCGGCTTCCGGCGCGACCGCCGTCGCGGCGGGGCTCATCATCGGCTTCGCGCTGCACAACGCGACCGAAGGCTTCGGCGTAGCCGCGCCGCTCGCGGGCAAAGTCGTGCCGAGTTGGGCCCAGATCGGCCTAGCCGGACTCGTCGCAGGCGGCCCGACGTTCCTGGGCACGATGGTCGGGTACAGCTTCAACTCGCCGACGCTCTCCGTGCTGTTTCTCGCTACGGCGATCGGAGCGCTCGTGTTCGTGATCGGCGAGCTATGGTCCGTGCTCAAGAAAACGGGCGTGACGATAGCCGCCACGTCGATGGTCACCGCCGGCTTCGCGGTCGCCTTCGTAACCGAAATAATCGTCGACCTCAACGGAGGCTAGGATTCGACCTGCGGGTCGAATCCGCCGGGTGGAATGTCGGGCTGACGCCCGACGGCATGCGTGTCACAGAGGGACGAAGGCTGCGGGAGGTTACGGCCGAACAGAGTCAGGCTCGCGCAACACGCATTCCGAGCGAGTAAACGACGACGAAGATGAGCGCTCCCAAGACGAGCATTCCGAGTACGAGAGCCCGCGGCCGTCCACGCCGTTCGAAGACGGTCGCCATCGCGTACGTACCGCCGTTGAGGATCGCGAGAATCCAATGCGCCGCCGGCGGGACCAGTTTCGTCACTCCCCAGACTGCGGCGCCCACGACGATTTGGAGGACCAGCACATACAGCACGAGACGACGAGCCGGCGCCCAAAAGATCGCCGCGATGGAGACGAGCACGAGAAGCGTGCCCAGGCCGTTGTGAACGTTGAGAACGTTGAGAGTCATGTCTGGGGTAGCTTCGCGTGATCGACAGTCCCGTCATGTCGAACGACGAGTTGCTCGAGTTCGCCGAAGGGCTGGCGCGCATAGCGAGCACGGGCGGCGGTCCGAAGGCGCTCGCCGCACATCTCGCGGCCCTGCTCGAGGCGGCCGTGCTCGTCGAAGACGCAGAATGGCGGCACATCGCCTTGGTCGGTGCCGGATCGCGCAGCGTTCCGCCCTCGGCCCGCGACTCGATCGCCGCGGCCGCCAAAGGCGACGGTATCGTCGCTCTGCAAACGCCCGGCGATCCGATCGGCGGCTTCGCCGTGCGCATCCGTTCCGGCGACGTCCCGGCGGGCTGGCTCTCGATGTTTCCGAGTGCGCCGCCGAGCGAAGGACGGCTCGGCGCCCTGCGGCTCGCCGCCGCCGCGATCGGGGTCGAACTTTCGCGCGAAGCCGGCGGCGGCAAAAATCGGCGCAAGTCGTTCTGGGATCGTTTGATCTCGCGCAGCTACGACGATCCGATCGAAGCGCGCGACGACGCGACGGCACGCGGCATCGCGCTGGCGGCGAGCTATGTTGCCGTTGCTATCGAGGCTGAAGGGCTCGAGGAGTCCAGCGCCGCGGCTAAAGTCGGCGATCTGCGCCGCATCGCGCTCGAAACGCTACGCTCGGGCACGGGCGAAATCGTCGTCCTGGAGCGCGGGGGCGGATTCGTCTTCCTTTGTCCGGCGCCGCTCGAAATCGATGCCGCGAACGCTCGCACGGCAGCCACGCTGATTCCGCGTGCGGTAGCCAAGGCTCACTTCAGCGCGAAAATCGTCGGCGGCGTCGGGCGCCCCGCCGAAGCGATCGCCGCCTACCGGACCGTCGAAGAGGCGCGCGAATCGATGTTCATCGCGCGGCGGCTCTTCGGCGGCTCGCGCGTCATGCCGTACGACGATCTCGGCGTCTATCCGCTGCTGCTGCGCGGCGGTACCTCGCATGCGGACCTCGGCGCCTTTTCCGACCGCGTCCTGGCGCCGCTGCGCGCGTATGACGAGAAGCATCAGACCGAACTCATCCGCACCTTACGGCTCTATTTCGACGTCGGACAGAACGTCAAGACGGCGGCCGCGGAGCTGTCGGTGCATCGGCACACGGTGTTCTACCGCTTACGGCAAATCGCCGAGATCAGCGACCACGATCTCGACTCCGCGCACGACCAACTCACACTGCGAACGGCGATGGCGATCGATGCACTCAATTCTCACGAACGGTAAAGCGACGACGAAACGCGACGTTCTGCGCAGCGCGAAAGAACGCGGCGTCCGCTTCGTTCGCTTATCGTTCGTCGACATTCTCGGCATCAATAAAAACGTAACGGTACCGGTCGGCGAACTAGAACGGGCGATCGAAGGCAAAGTCACATTCGACGGCGGTTCGATCGACGGCTTCGTACGCGATCAAGAAGCCGACATGATGCTGCTGCCGGACCTGTCCACGTTTGCGGTGTATCCGTGGACCGAAGATGGGTACGTCGAAGCGCGCCTCATCTGCAACATCGCGACGCCCGACGGCGAGCCGTTCGAAGGTTGTCCGCGCACGACGCTCGAGCGCGCGCTCGAAGACGCTCGGGACGTTGCCGCCGGCCTCCAGAGCGGTCTCGAAGTCGAGTTCTATCTATTGGACGTCGGACCGGACGGCATGCCGCGTACGACCTCGAACGACGTCGGCTCGTATTTCGATATCAACGAGTCGGACCGCGGCGAAACGGGGCGCCTTGCGATCGTCACGGCTCTCGAATCGATGGGGCTCGCCATAGCGAGCGCGCATCACGAGCACGGCCCGGGACAACACGAGATCGATATCAAAGAGATGGGCTTGCTCGCGGCCGCAGACGCGCTCGTTACGACGCGCACGGTCGCCAAACACGTCGCCGCCCGCAACGGCTTGCACGCAACGTTCATGCCGAAGCCCACGGAAGAACTAGCCGGTAGCGGCGTTCACGTGTACTTCGCCTTACCGCGCGACGTCGAGCAAGCTCCGCCCGAACGCGGCGACTTTGCCGAAGAGACGTTATTCGCCATCGGCGGTCTATTATCGCATGCACCGGCGTTCACCGCAATCTGTAATCCGACGGTCAATTCCTACAAGCGCCTCGTCGCCGCGTGGGACGCGCCGATCTATACCGTCTGGTCGCAGCGTAGCGCGAATTCGCTCGTTCGCGTTCCCTCGCCGCAAGACGGGAAAACGCTCGTCGAAGTTCGCAGCGCCGATCCATCTTGCAATCCGTATCTCGCCTTGACGGTATTGCTCGCAAGCCTCGCGCAGGGCATGCGCAGCCACGTGCTGCCAGGCGACCCGTTCACGGGTTCCACCTACGAACTCGACGAGCGCGAACGAGGCCGGCGCCGCATCCGCACGTTGCCGAAATCGCTACGCCAGGCGCTCGTCGAACTCGACGCGGACCCGGTCATCCGAGGCGCTCTCGGCGATCACATCTATCACGCCTTTCGCGACGCCAAAACGGCCGAATACGAGCGCTATCGGCGCGCGGTACATCCCTGGGAAAGGGACGCCTACCTGCGCATCTACTGACGCGAGGCGCTCGCCGCGGCTTGCGCGGCTGCAGCTCGAAGAAGTTGCCAGGCCACACGCACGTCGGACTCGGTCGTACGCTCGTTGCCGATCGCGAGTCGAACGACGAGTTGTCCGCGCAGTTTCGTGGTTGAGAGAAATGCTTCGCCCGTCGCGTTGACGGCTTCGACGATGCGCGCGTTATGCGTATCGAGCGCATCGCCGCAGCAGCCACCGGGCACGTGGCGGAAGCAGACGACCGAGAGCGGATGCGGCGCGACAATCTCCCATTGCGGTTCTCTTTCGACCCACGCCGCGAACCGTTGTGCGAGGGCAATATGCGAGCGGAGGCGCTCGCGTATTCCGGAGACGCCGAGATGCCGCATGGCGAACCACAGCTTGAGGGCCCGAAAGCGGCGCCCGAGTTGCAATCCATAATCCATGTAGTTACGAACGCCGTCTTCCGGAGTTGCGAGATAATCCGCGGCTAAACTAAAGGTGCGACGTAAAAGTTCGAGATCGCGCACGTACAGCACGGAGAGATCGATCGGTACGAAGAGCCATTTGTGCGGGTTGACGACGAGCGAGTCGGCGCGCTCGCAGCCGGCGAGCAGCGACCCGAACTCCGGAAGAATTGCCGCCGGGCCCGCATAGGCAGCATCGACATGAAGCCAAACGCCGTGCTGCCGAGCGACGTCCGCAATATCGCTGACCGGATCGCATGCCGTCGACGACGTCGTCCCGACGGTCGCCGCGACACAGAAGGGCCGCAAGCCGCGCGCGCGATCCGCCGCCAGGCACGCGTCGAGGGCATCCGCGCGCATGCGAAACGCCTCGTCGACGGCGACGCGCACGACGTTCTCGCGCCCGACGCCGAGGACGAGCGCCGCTTTCTCGATATGCGAATGCGTGTGCTCGGTAAGATAGAGCCTCAATACCGGAAGGTCGGAACGGCCGCCGATCCCGCGTTCGCGAAGTTCCAACCCGAGCGACTCGCGCGCCGCTGCCAAAGCCGTAAAGCCGCTGATCGAGGCCGTATCATAGATGACACCGTGCAACCCGGCATCGAGCCCGAGCAGATCCCGCAGCCAGACGAGAACGACTTCCTCGAGCTCCGTTGCCGCGGGGGACGTTCGCCAAAGCATCGCGTTGACGTCGAGGGCGGCTGCGAGCGCCTCGGCGATGACGGTGACCGGGGTCGCGCTGATGCTGAAGTAGGCGAAGAAGCGGGGGTGATTCCAGTGCGTGATCCCCGGCAACACCACGCGCTCGAAGTCGTCGAAGATCCGCTCGAAGGATTCACCGTCTTGCGGCGGCCGCTCCGCGAGCGCTCGCCGAATGTCACCGGGCCGCACCGTGGAAAGCACCGGGTAACGCTCGGGTTCCCGATAGTACTCGTCGATCCAGCGGGCCGCGCGCTCGAACGCGCCGAGCAGCATGCCGTCGCCGGGGGCTGTGTCACGGTGAACCTCAGTCGGGCTGTATCTCCTCGATTTGGTCGATATAGATCGTGGCGCCTTCGCCCGTCTCGCTCCCGATGTACACGGAGATGGACCGCTCCGTCAAGAGTTCCGTACGCAGCGAGCCGTGATGTTGGCTGCCGTCGCGCAGCGTCAGGCGCACTGGCCGGCCGGCGAAGTCGCGCAACTTCGTAATCAGCATGATGGGCTCCGTCCGGCTTCGCATTGCCGATACGACGCCCGTGCGGCGGGCGCGGTTCCGAAGCACGAAGCGCCTCGAGCGACCGGAGTCACCGCCGCCAACGCGAAACACCGCTATCATGGCTCGTACGCGCGCGACGGAGGCATCGCAACTCTGGTGAAATATAGGACGTATCCCGGCACCGCGATCGCGGTCAGTGAAGTCGGCTTCGGGTTGTGGACGACCTCGACCGGCTGGTGGGGCGACTTTACCGACGACCAGGCCGTAGAGTTGATGCACGAAGCGCTCGCGCTTGGCGTGACGCTGTTCGACGCAGCGGACACCTATGGTAACGGGCGTAGCGAAGAGCAACTGGGCCGCGCGTTCGAGAAGCGGCGTTCGGAGGTCGTGTATTCGACGAAGTTCGGTTACGATTTCTATACCTATGCGGGCGAACGAAAGGGGCAGAACGAGATTCCGCACGATTTCTCGCCGCGCTTCGTGCGTTACGCGCTCGAGCAATCGCTCAAGCGACTACGCACGGACGTCATCGACATCTATTCGATCCACAACGCACACTTGAGCGAAATCGAGAACGACGAACTCTTCGCGCTACTCGAGGATTTTGCGAACGAAGGCAAGATCCGCAGTTACGGCGTCGCGCTCGGACCCGCTATCGGCTGGCTCGTCGAAGGCATCGAGTCGGCTCGCAAGCGCAACGTTCCTAGCGTGCAGATGATCTGGAACATGCTCGAGCAATTCCCGGGCGACGAAATGATCGCCGCCGCGTATGCCGCGGACGCGCGTACCGGTTATCAGATTCGCGTTCCGCACTCGAGCGGAATGCTCGAAGGCAGGTATACGCTCGAAACGACCTTTGCGCCGAAAGATCACCGCAGTCACCGTCCGCGCGCATGGCTCGTGAACGGCGTCAAGAAAATCGAAACGTTACGTTTTCTCGAACGCGACGGCCGGACGCTCGGCCAAGCGGCGGTACAATGGTTGCTGGCCGAACCGAAAGTCATGTCCGTGCTGCCGAATATCTACGATCGCGATCAGCTCGTCGAATTCGCCGCGGCACCCGACGCCGCGCCGCTGTCGCCGGGCGAGCTGGCACGCATCGCGGAGCTGGCGAAAACGAATTTCGGCGTCGAAGAGCCGCCCGGAAATTACAAGGGCACGATGTCCTTTGAATCCGTAGCGCAGCGCCCGGGCGCGACGGCGAACGCCTAGCGCTCGCCTTGCAACGCGTCCTTACTCAGAGCGCGCCGGCACCGATCGGGCCGTATAATCAAGCGATACGAGCCGGGGACTACCTTTTCTGCAGCGGACAGATTGCGCTCGACCCGGCAACGGGCGAAATCGTCGGCGGGACGGACGCCGGCGCGCAGACGAAACAAGTCATGTCGAACGTCGCTGCGGTATTGTCGGCTGCGGGAGCGTCGTTTTCCCACGTGGTGAAAACGACGATCTTTCTTATCGACATGGACGACTTCGCTACCGTCAACGACGTGTATGGCGCGGCTTTCGGAACGGGGCCGGCGCCCGCGCGCTCGACCGTCGCCGTCGCAGCGTTACCGCGCGGCGTCCGCGTCGAGATCGAAGTGACCGCGTACCTCGGCTGACGCCTTTAGGAGCGCCGGCAGCACCGCTACGAGTGCGTCATGTCTTCGAGCACGACGAACCTATCGAAATCTTCGGCACTCACGTAACCGAGATCGATCGCGGCTTCCTTCAGGGTCGAGTTCTTCTTATGAGCGACTTTCGCAATCTCGGCGGCTTTGTCATACCCGATCTTCGGCGTCAACGCCGTAACGTTCATGAGTGAGCTATTGACGTACTCCGCAATCTTGGCTTCGTTGGCGACGAGCCCCTCGATACAATGCACGCGGAACATCGTGCACGCGTCGCGGAGCAGCGTCGTCGAGTGCAGGAAATTGTAGATCATGACCGGGTTGAAAACGTTGAGTTCGAAATTGCCTTGTGAAGCGCCGAACGAAATCGCCGTGTCGTTTCCGTAGACCTGAACCACGACCATCGTGACCGCTTCACACTGCGTGGGGTTGATCTTGCCGGGCATGATCGAGCTGCCCGGCTCGTTCTCTGGTAGCGAGAGCTCGCCGAGACCCGCGCGCGGACCCGAACCGAGCCAGCGAATATCGTTCGCGATCTTCATGAGCGCCGCCCCGAGTTGCTTGAGCGCTCCCGATGCGTAGACGAAATCGTCGTGTGAGGCAAGGGCGGTGAACTTGTTCGGGTGCGATCGAAACGGCAGCCGGGTCAGCTCCGCAAGCTTGGCCGCCGCGCGCTGCGCAAACTCGGGATGCGCGTTGAGCCCGGTGCCGACGGCCGTGCCGCCGATGGCGAGATCGAAGATATGGGCGAGCGACTCTTCGATTGCAACGACGGCGCGATCGAGCTGTGTCACGTATCCCGAGAATTCTTGCCCGAGCGTCAACGGTGTCGCATCCTGCAAGTGCGTCCGTCCGACTTTCACGATTCCGGCCCACTGTTTCGCCTTGGCATCGAGCGCACCGCGCAACGCCTTCACTGCCGGCAGCATGTCGACGATCGCTTCCGCTGCGGCCATATGCATTGCGGTCGGAAACGTGTCGTTCGACGACTGCGACATATTGACGTGGTCGTTGGGATGGATCGGTTTCTTCGAGCCCATCTCACCGCCGGAAAGCTCGATCGCGCGGTTCGAGATCACCTCGTTGACGTTCATATTCGTTTGGGTTCCCGACCCCGTCTGCCAAACTCGAAGCGGAAAGTGCTCGTGGAGTTTGCCGGCGATGATCTCATCCGCGGCGCGCGATATCAGGGTCGCCTTCGCCTCGTCTAGTTTACCGAGATCGTAGTTGACGAGGGCGGCCGCTTTTTTTAAAGTCGCCATGGCGCGCACGACCTGACGCGGCATCACGTCGCGCGGCGTCGTTCCGTCGCCGATATCGAAATTGAGGAGCGAACGCGCGGCTTGGGCACCGTAGTATTTGCCTGCCGGTACCTGGACCGCCCCCATCGAGTCCGTTTCCGTGCGTGTCGCTTCGTTCGTCGAAGTTGTCGTAGCCATGGAAAATTGTTTCCCGGCGCTCCCGCGCGATTCCACCTCGCTGAAAGTCGCAGCGGTAACGGAGACGTAAGTCCCCCGCAGATTGTAACGATTTGGTACGGCAAGCGGTCCGCAACCCCAAGTCCGGAGGCGCGTTTTTCGATCAGCTTGAATGATGGGACGTGCGAAACGCGTTGACCAGCGCGGTGCTTGTAGCGTTTTTCGGTGCCTGTGTGACCGTCGTCGCGGCAGCCGCGGTCGATCAGTCCCCTTCACCCAGCCCGACGGCTTCGGCGGTTCCCTCCGCGTTTGCCTCGGCCGCCGCATCCGAACCCGGCTCTGCCGGAACCGATGCTGCTTCGCCTGCTCCGCAAGCCGACGATACGACGGCCGCAGCGCGCGCGAAAGAGTGGCTCGGACGGCTGCAAAAGGGTCAGCTCGATCGAACCCAGCTCACGCCCGATCTGAGCGCCGGTTTGCAGGATGCAACGGTGCAGGCTCTCTCGAAGCAACTCAGTCCCCTTGGCGCGCCGCAGCGTATCGTCTTGCGGACCAAGCACCAGCTAGCCGGCGTTACGACCTGGACATTCCGCGTCAGCTGGCCGGACCAAACCCTCGATTACACCTTCGGTGTTGAGAACGTGACCGGTCGCATCTCCGCGCTATACCTGCGGCCCGGTTCGCCCGCCTAACCCGCTGGGGCCGCCCTCAATGCGCGCTGACCGAGGGCGCATACGCGGACGCGATGAGTGCGGCGAACTTTTGCTCGACGACGCGGCGTTTTACTTTCATCGTCGGTGAAAGCTCGCCGTCTTCGACCGTGAGATCGCGTGGCAAAAGCGCTATACGGCGAATCTGCTCGAACGTCGCAAGGTCGGCGGTCTTCTCCTTCACCTCGCGCAGCATGAGCTCGAGAACGTCGCTGCGGGCGACGAGAGCAGCGTTCGATTCGTCGGGCGCAATCTCGAGTTGTTTACGAACCAACTTCCAGTCCGGGCAGACGAGCGCGATGGGGAACGGGCGTCCGTCGCCGACGATGAAGCACTGACCGATATAGATCGAGCGCTTGAGCGCGGATTCGACTCGACTCGGAGCGATATATTTGCCACCGGACGTTTTGATCAACTCTTTCTTTCGGTCGGTTATATAGAGGAAGCCGTCCGCGTCGAAATTCCCGACGTCACCCGTCTTAAACCAGCCGTCTTCCGTAAACGGGTCCTCGGCGGGAAGATTGTAGTAGCCCTTCATGACGCTCGGGCCTCGCGCCAGGATTTCCCCGTCATCCGCAATGCGAAGCTCGACCCCCGGAATCGGTTTGCCGACGCTGCCGTATCGCGCAGCCCCCGCTCGACTCGACGTGAGCACGGGCGAAGTTTCCGTTAAACCGTAACCCTCCATGATCGACAAGCCTATTCCGGCAAACGTGAGCGCGATGTCGCGATGCAGCGGAGCGCTCCCCGACACGATCGACGCAACGCGGTCGAGGCCAGCGGCGGGCTTAATTTTCGAAAGCACGAGTCGCTGCGCGACGGCATACTGCAGCGGTAGCATGGGTGAGCTCTTGCGGCTCTCGACCGTCGCGGCGCAATAGTCATGCCCGACCTGGAGTGCCCACGGAACGAGCTTGGCGCGTACGCCGCCGCCGGCAACGGCCTTGCCGACGATCCCCGCAAGTATGCGCTCGAACATGCGCGGCACGAAAGCCAAGAACTTCGGCCGGACCGATTTCAAATCTTCGATGAGAAACTCCGGTGTCGAGACGTGGATCTCGGCTCGCCGGAGGAGATAGCCGAGGATGTTGTTGTGCTCGTAGATGTGGGCGAACGGTAAAACCGATAGAACCGGATAGCCCGGCTCCTCCAAGATCCCGCCCCGAGAATACTCTGACGAAGCGTGCGCGTTCGAAACGATATTGCTATTGAGCAACATGACGCCCTTCGGATGACCGGTCGTCCCGGACGTGTAGATCAGAACTGCGAGGTCGTGCGACCCGATGCCGGCGGCGAACGAAGAGCGTACTTCGGCGGGCGCCGCATCCACTGTAGCGCTGGCTTCAAATGCCCCAAGCGAATTCTCGCCCACGCCGTCGAAGTGAATGAGCCGTGGCGCCGACGGGCAGTCGGCCCGAATGCGGCCGGCGGCGGCGGACGTCTCGACGAATGCGAGCTTGGCGGCACTATCTTTAAAGATGTAGTCGGTTTGATCGTGGGCGAGAGTAGCGAAAATGGGGACGACGACGCAACCGGCGTAATGGATGCCGAAGTTGACGGCGAGCCAATCGACACTGTTGTTCGCGATGAGCACCACGCGATCGCCCTGCCGGGCGCCCGCGGCGCGCAATGCGCTCGCGATGGCTGCGGCCCGCTCGCGCATGCGTGTCGAAGATGTGTAACGCCACTGCGCAGCGCCGAGTCGCTCGCCGAAGGCGCGGTCGCGCGGTTCGGTCAGCGCGGTCTCGATCAACTCGGAAACAAGCATCAGCCTAGATTTGGACGCGACGGCCATTTTCGCTGCGAAGTGACAGAAAAATCTTCCGGGTGCAACCGCACGCTCATTCGGGAGGAGTTCTGCCACCACGGCCGCCGGGTCGCGCTCACCGGAATATATTCGGGGGTCCCCGCAGGAGCGGCGACAGGTGCCGGTGTCGAGCGGCGAATACGTCCGTAGCCTTACGATTTGGAGAGTTCGATGCTGGAAACAAAGCCTCGCCCGACCTCACTCGTCAAAGCGGACACGCGCGAGGGAGTGCGAGTCCTAACCCTCGCCAATCCGCCGGTGAACGCCCTATCGATCGAAGTCTCGGGGCTGCTTCTCGGCGAGGTCGAAGCCGCCGAATCGGATGCTGCGGTCGTTGCGGTCGTCATTACGGGTTCGAACGGATTCTTCAGCGGCGGAGCGGACATTAACGATTTCCTGAGCGCTCCCGCGCCCGGCTCGAAGACGATTCGCGACGTCGTCGCGGCCATCGAGCGCAGTAAGAAAACCTACGTCGCTGCAATCGACGGTAACGCGCTCGGCGGCGGGCTCGAAACCGCACTCACGTGTGATTACCGGCTAGCGACGCCCGCGTCGAAGGTCGGTTTACCGGAAATTTTGCTCGGTTTGATTCCGGGTGCCGGCGGCACGCAGCGCCTGCCGCGCTTACTGGCGATGAGAAATCCGCTCAATTACGGCGGCGTTCAGATGGCGCTGCAATTCATGTTGGAGGGTAAGCCGAAAGCCGTCAAAGCGGCCAAAGGTATGGGCATCATCGACGAAATCGTCGAGGGCGATGTCGTTGCGCGCGCGATCGAACTCGCGAAAGAGAAAGCCGGAACGAAAAACCGGATTAGCGAACTCAAAATTCTCGTGCCGCCGCCGATGGTCGCGCTCGCACACGGAATGGTTCCTGACGAAGACAAGGGTGGCTATGCGGCACATCGTTTAATCGACGCGATGGAAGCTGCGTCGGACCTCCAGTTCAAGTTTGGTGTCGCGCGTGAAGCGCGGCTTTTCGATGAGCTCGTCGTCAGTGCGCCGGCACAAGCCGCGATACATCTCTTCTTCGCCGAACGTGAACTCGGCCGCATACCCGGACTCGCGCCCCAGGTGAAACCTAAAGAGATTAAGACCGCCGCCGTCATCGGCGCGGGCACGATGGGAACCGGCATCGCGATGGTGTTCGCGAGCGCCGGTATCCCGGTAGCCGTGATCGACGTTAATCCCGAGCAAGTCGAACGCGGCAGGAAGAACGTCGCCGACACCTACGAGAGCCAGGTCAAGAAGGGCCGCCTCACCGCCGACAAAGCCAAAGAGAGCGTCGACGCCGTTGCCTTCGCGAGCGACTATGCCGATATCGCGGAGGTCGATCTCGTCATCGAAGCCGTGTTCGAATCGATGGCCGTCAAGAAAGAGGTTTTTGCGGCGCTCGATAAAGCCCTCAAGCGCGACGCGATCCTGGCATCGAACACCTCGACGCTCGATATCGATGAGATCGCCCGCGCGACCTCTCGCCCGGAGAAGGTCCTCGGTTTGCATTTCTTCGCACCCGCGAACATCATGCAACTGCTCGAAGTCGTACGCGGCTCGCAGACCTCGCCCGAGACGCTGACGACCGCGATGACGCTCGCGAAGAGGTTAAAGAAAAAAGGCGTGCTTTCCGGCAACGCCTTCGGCTTTATCGGTAATCGGATGCTGTTCGACTACGTACGCGAAGCGTCGTTCCTCGTCGAGGAAGGCGCGACTCCGTGGCAGGTCGACAACGCCATCCGGAACTTCGGCTTTCCCATGGGTCCGTTCGCGATGAGCGATCTCTCCGGAATCGACGTCTTTTACAAGATAAGCCAAGAAGCACCCAAGGTGGATTACCGCGCCTCGGAGATCGCTATCCGCCTCTACGAGCGAGGGCGCTACGGCCAGAAAACGGGCTCGGGCTTCTTTCGATACGAAGCCGGCAATCGAAAGCCCGTCCGTGACGAAGAGGCCGAGCGGATTATGGCGGCGGAATCGGAGCGGCTCGGCATCTCGCGGCGCAGCGACATCGGCGATGAGGAAATCGTCAAGCGGTGTATGTTTGCGCTCGTCAACCAGGGAGCGCATTTACTCGGCGACGGCATCGCGCTGCGGCCGGGCGACGAGGATATCGTCTGGGTCTACGGTTACGGATTTCCATGGTTCCACGGCGGCCCGATGTGGTGGGCCGACAGCCTCGGCGCGCGGACGGTCTACGATCAGATCGCCCTGTGGCAGCGAACGCTCGGCAAACATTGGATACCGGCGCCGAAGCTCAAAGAAGCGGCCGAGACCGGTTCATTCGCCCCCCGCCCCAAGATTGGAAGTCTTAATTAACATGGCAACCGAAGCGGTTATCGTTAGCGGCGCCCGCACCCCGATCGGCAAGGCGTTTCGCGGCGCGTTCAATATGACGCACGGCGCGACGATGGCGGGTCACACGATCAAACACGCGGTGGAACGCTCGGGCGTCGACCCGAACGACATCGAGGATACGGTTATCGGAACCGGTATGCCGGAAGGCGCTACGGGACACAATCTTGCCCGCAACGCAGCCATCCGGGCGGGCTTGCCGATTACGGTCGCCGGTACGACGATCACGCGCTATTGCGCATCCGGCTTGCAAGCGATCTCCACGGCGGCCCAGCGCATCGTGGTCGACGGCGCACCGGCTATGGTCGCCGGCGGCGCCGAGTCGATCAGCCTCGTGCAAAACAATACGAATCTAAAGTTTTTCAGCGAAGAGTGGCTGATGCGTCATCAAGCCGACCTCTTCATGCCGATGATCGAAACGGCCGATCTCGTCGCTACGCGCTACGGTGTCACGCGCGAAGCACAAGATTCATACGCGTTGCAAAGCCAGGAACGGACCGCCGCGGCACAACACGCGGGACGCTTCGATGACGAGATCGTGCCGCTGCCCGCCTATAAATATGAAGAAGAGAAGGCGACGGGCGCGGTGCGCGAGCTCATGTATACGCTCGGCAAGGATGAGGGAAATCGCGAAGATACGACGCTCGAGGGGCTAGCCAAATTAAAAAGCGCGAGTTTTCTCAACCCGAAATCTCCGATTACGGCGGGGAACGCATCGCAACTCTCCGACGGTGCGGCTGCCGTCGTGCTGACGAGTTATGATTACGCAGAAAAACACGACCTGAAGCCGCTCGCGTACTATCGCGGCATGGCCGTTGCCGGCCTCAAACCCGATGAGATGGGCATCGGTCCGGTTTTTGCGATTCCGAAGTTGCTCGAACGACACAACCTAACGGTGGACGACATCGACCTGTGGGAGCTCAACGAAGCCTTTGCGGTCCAAACGCTGTACTGCCGCGACCGGCTGCACATCGACAATGACAAGTTCAACGTCGACGGCGGCGCGATTTCAATCGGCCACCCCTACGGGATGAGCGGCGCGCGCATGACCATTCACGGCATCCTCGAGGGACGCCGCCGCAAGGCCAAATGGCTCGTCGTCACGATGTGTATCGGCGGCGGTATGGGCGCCGCCGGACTCTTCGAATTGATCGGCGATTGAGCCGAGGCGCGGACCCCGAAGCCCGAGCGTAGCTTATCGGGTACAGGCGATCAGTTGCCGATAGGAAAACTTACGCAGCGCCGGCACTCTGTATACAAGCCGGTCGATTGCCCGGCAGATGAACGTCAGCATCTTGACTTTGTAGCGGAAAAACTTGGCGTCCACATAGTGAAACACGACGAACTCGGGATGTTCGATTCGCGTGCTCGAAAAATGACGTGTAAAATCTTTGCGTCGCTTCGGAGTTAACGGGTATTCGTCATCCGAACTCCACTTCGAGATTCCGAAACGGCCGCAAAGCGTATCGCGAGCCCACATCAGAATCGGGTTATTGCCGCAGTTTTCACGAAACACGGCGCGTCCGCCGAGTGCGAGCACGCGGGCGACTTCCCGCCCAAAATCCCCTGGTTCCAAGTGGTGCACGATGTCCTGCCCGGTGACGCAATCGAAGGTGCCGTCGGCGAATTCGAGCTTCCGCGCCGACATCGTCTGGGCGATCACGCTTTCACCGACGCCTACCAGGGCTGCCCGGCGCTGCGTCAACGCTACCATCTCCGGTGAAATATCGATTGCGAATACCTGCGCACCTCGCTGCGCCAGCAGAACCGACCATAAACCCGACCCGCATCCGGCGTCCAAGACCTTTTTACCGCGCAGGTCCCCGCACAATTCCAATCGTCGCCGGTCGGCATCGTTCAGGTTAACGGCCTGCATCAGCTCGGCATCGGTAACGGTCCGTGCGACACTGTCCCAATGCGCCGCCTCGCGCCGGTCGACATCCACTCTGATTGGAGCGTCCGCTACATCGGCTTCCGGCATTATTGCCTCATCATCGAATCTCAGTGCTGTCTCGAAAGAGTGCTTGGTGCCCGGCGATGACGCCTGCCTCACTCGACCGTGTCAGTAACCAATCTGTGTCATGTTCGCGTAAAGGAAATAGTTAACTTTTGGCATGCGGAACGAGGGTGCTCGGCCCAGCCGCGCTTGCGGCAAAACGCATACGTGCGGATAGCTTCATCCGCCACGCTTGGCCGCAGCCGAATGAGCCGACATGAGGAGATCTTCCGCCGCCACGGGAATTTGAGCGGCTTACTCAAATGCGCCGCGCCTGGAGGTCGGATGGAACCGTCGAAAACTGCTCTCGTTCTCATCGAATATCAGAACGATTTTACGTCGCCCGGCGGAGCGCTACACGACGCGGTTGCGGGCGTCATGCAAACGACGCAGATGCTGCCCAACACGAAACGGACGGTCGAACGCGCGCGCGAACTCGGCGCTACGGTTGCCTTCGTACCCATCACGTTCACCGAAGATTACCACGAGCTTACCGCGACGCCGTACGGGATCCTTAAAGGGGTCGTCGATAGTAAGTCGTTTCGGCAGGGCAGCTGGGGAGCCGAAATCGTCGACGAATTAAGGCCGCAGCCCTCCGACATCGTCGTCGAAGGTAAACGTGGCCTCGACGCGTTCGCCAGCACGAATCTCGACTTCATCTTGCGTAGCCGTGGAATAACCACGCTCGCACTGGCCGGCTTCTTAACGAACTGCTGCGTCGAGTCGACGATGCGTACCGCCTATGAAAAAGGCTACGACGTCATCACGTTGACCGACTGTACCGCGACGTTATCCGAAGACGAACAGCGTTTCGCGGTAGAGAAAAACTTTCCGATGTTTTCCCGGCCGGCTACCCACGAAGCGTTTCTTTCCGATCTTGGGGGAGAGAAGGAGCTCGCAGGCGCCGGACGCGGTTACGCTCAGGCGTGAGACTTTGCTTCGCGGTACTCCGCGATGTGTTCGTACACGTGGTCGGGAAACTTTAGATCGCGATAAACGTTGCCGGCGTCCGGATCGCCCGGATCCGGAATGATGGGGAACTCTTGCTGGGCTTGATACTCCATAATCTTGGCCCGCTTCGGCGGGCTGTAATCGGCCTGCTCGACTTGCGCCAGTAACGCACGCGCGTCGTCGCCGGAAAAGTCTTTGTCCTGACGCAAGGCTGCGACAACCTCGTCATTGGTTCCGAAATGGCGGGCGATCATCGCAAATACCAGCCGCCCATAATGACCGATGTCTTCTCCGCGACCGAGCGCATCGAGCAGGTGAGCCAGCATTGAATTCGTGCGAAGTTCTTCGAACATACCGGTCGTCTACCCGAACGTGCGTTCGACCAATCAGCTATTTTACGAGTGGAAGAACGTCGCTCGGTGCCAGCGGATACAGGCCGAGAACGAGCGTTGCGACGGCGCAGACGGCAACGCCGATCCAAGGCAGGTTGCTCGCGGGCGCGCCCATCCGGACGATCGCCGCGCCCGCAGTCCGCGCGTACATCGCGCGCACGATTTTGAAATAAGCGTACACCGAAATCGCGGTTCCGATGATGAGCAGCACGGCGAGCCATGCGTAGCCGTTTTCAACGGCCGTCGCGAGGATCAGAATTTTACCGGTGAAGCCGGCCGTCGGCGGCAGTCCGGCGAGGCTCAGCAGAAAGAACGTCATGGCGCCGGCAAGCAGGGGCTGCCGGTAGCCGAGTCCCGCATATGCGGCGAGGTTGGCGCCTTCTTCGTGCTCCCGCGACAAAAGCGCGACGACGGCAAACGCGCCGAGATTCATGAACGTATAGGCACCGAGATAGAAGATCGCATAGCGCAGGCCGAGGGACGAGAGACCGGCCATCGCGACGACGATGTAGCCGAGTTGCGCGATGCCGCTGTACGCCAGTAGCCGCTTGATGTCGCTCTGCGCGAGCGCCGCGACGTTGCCCACGATCATCGAGCAAGCCGCCACGATCCACAGCGGTATGAGAATCGCGTGGGCGGCCTGAGGCGAGAGTGCGGCATACGCGAAGCGGGCTAGAACGGCGAGCGTACCGGCCTTGGTCACCACGCTCATGAAGGCCGTCACGGGCAGCGGTGCGCCTTCATAGACGTCGGGCGTCCACACGTGAAACGGCACGAGGCTGAGCTTGAAGCACAGGCCTACGAGAAAGAGTCCGCAGCCGAGATCGAAGAGCGGGACGCTCGCCACGGGACCCGCGAGCGCTGCCAGCGCGACGCTGCCGGTCGCGCCGAAGAGGAGCGCCATACCGTACAGCATGAATGCAGATGCCGTCGACGACAGGATGAGATATTTCAACGCCGCTTCGCGAGCGGCCGGACGCGGCGCGATGCCGCACAAGCAGTACAGCGCGAGCGAGAGCAGTTCTAATCCGAGAAAGACCGTCATCAAGTTGCCGGCGCCCGCCATGAGCATCGCACCGCTGGCACTCCAGAGCAGCAGCGCGATGGCGCCTGCGGCTTGATCGTCGCGCCCGAGCGTGAAGCCGAGCAGCAATGAAAAGATCGCGGCGACGACCGTGATCTCTTCGAAAACGATTGCGAAACCGCCGCTGATGAACGCTCCGCCGAAGGCCGCGTAGGGGTGGCCCCAAGCTTGCAGTGCGACGACGCCCGCCACGACGAGGCCCGCGACCGCGACCGCGAGCCCCGTACGCCGGCGGACGGCCTTGGGAAGCGTCAGATCGGCCAGCAGCACGACGAGGGCCGCGAAGCCGACGATCGCTTGCGGCGCTACCGCGATCCAGTCGGCGCTCCCGAAGGGAATAACGAGTTGCGGGGTCATTTGAGCCCCCTCCGTTCTGCAGGCCGTCGCTCGGCGACGATATCCCGGGACGGCCGGCTTGCCGAACCGACTTGGGCCGCAGCCGGTCTGCCGACCGCGAGCGCCGTCCGCACGACCGGAGCCGGATCGACGCCGAGCAGGACGATCGCCATGACGAGCGGCGCGAGCGCCCACAATTCGAGCGGCGTCATATCTTCACGCTGCGGCAAATCCTCGAGCTCGGGGCCGTTCATGACGCCTTGCACGACGCGCAGCATGTAGGCGGCTGCGATGACAATCGGCACGAGCGCGAGGACGACCGCCCACAAGTAACCCGCTTGAAAGAGTCCCGTTAAAATTAATATTTCACCCGCGAAACCGCACAACCCCGGTAAGCCGAGAGCGGCGAGCGCGACGATCGTGAGCCCGCCCGCGAGCTTGGGGTTTCGAGCTCCGAGACCTCCCAGACGTGAGAGCAAACGCGTATCTTCCCGCAGCTCGACCTCTCCCATAACGCTGAACAGGCCGGCACTGAAGAGTCCGTGCGCGATCATATAAACGACGGCCCCGGCAAGCGCTACCGGATTGAAGCTAAAGATCGCGAGCACGATCAACCCGAGATGCGAAAGCGATGAATATGCGACGACACGTTTCGTATCGTCTTGCACCAGCGCGGCGAGCGCGCCGTAGAACAGCGCGATCAGGCCGAGTACGAACATCAGCGGCGCGAAGGCGCGCATCGGCCCGGGTAGCAGCACCGAGCCGATGACGATAAAGCCGTAGAGTCCGGCCTTGGATTGGACCGCACTTACGACGGCTGCCATCGGCGCGGGCAAATCGGCATAGGTTTCGGGCATCCACGTGTGGAGCGGCCACACGGGCGTCTTAATCAGAAACGCAAACGCGAATCCGGCAAAAATCCAGAGCGACCACGCATCGGAGATTGCCGCAGGCGGACCGGCCGCTGCGCCAAGCACGTCCGTCGTGCCCTGCTCAACACCGTAGGCAGCCGTTGCGAGCAACAGCGCGAGACCGCCGGTGAGATTGTAAACGAGATAACGCCATGCGGTCGCGGTCGTTTTTGTCGGCGACCACGCCACGAGCGTCAGAAACACCGGGATGAGCATGAGATCCCAAAACAGCGCGAATAACAGCAAATCTCGCGCCACGAAGACGCCGCTCATCGCACCCTGCAAGACGAGCATCTGCGCGACGAAATCGCGCGTACGCGGAACGCGCGCCACCATAAGCGCGCATCCGGTCGAGAGCGTCAGCAGCAGGACGAGCCAAAAGCCGATGCCGCCGAGTCCGACATGAAAATTGGCCGCAAAGGGGCGCGACAGCCAACGCACCGCTTCGTCCGGAGCACCGGCATTCGCGAGCGTCGCAAGAAAGCACAGCCAGGCGACGCCGACGCCGATCCACCGCGCCGCTCGTTCTGCCGAACGCGGCACGAGATAGAGAAAGAGCCCCGCGACGATAGGAACGATGACGAGCCCGGCAATCATATGCGCTCCGCCGTCATTTGGCCGCTCCCAAGACGGCGAAATACGCGATGAAACACGCCGTGCCGAAGACGATCGTCAACGCGTACGAGCGGACGAGGCCGTTCTGCAGCGCCCGGAAGACGAAGCCGAGAGCGCCCGCTCCCCATGCGACGTCGTGCACGCCGGCATCGATGACGTGCGGATCGACGACCCGAGAAAACCACGTGCCAAGTGTGACCGCCGGACGCACGATGACGGCCGCGATCGCGGCATCGAAGTAAAAGGCATGGACGAATATCTGCGGCCGGGCGAGCGATTCGCCTCGAATTTTTGCAACCGCGGCGCTCTGCGCGCCGGGCGCGCCGTAGCGCAGGTACGCGACCAACATTCCGAGCGCCACGAGCGCGAGGACGATGGACGTCGAGACGATCTCGGGGAAGGGCACGGAACTCGCCGTGATGGTGTCGTTCTGCGCGAACGACGGCCCGAGGAAGCGCGCCCAAGGGCTTTCCGGGCCGCCGAGCGCGACGTAGCCCGCGAGTACGGCGCATATGCCGAGAATCGCCACGGGCGCGTTCATCAACCACGCGGGCGGAGATGCGTGCGTGATGTCTTCATCGCGGTGCGCGCGGCGGTCGGGCAGAATTCCGAGCTCCGCTTCCGAAAGCTCGCCCCGATACGGCCCGAAGAACGTTAAGAACAGCATCCGGAACATGTAGTATGCGGTGACCCCCGCGGTCAGCGCGCCCGCAACGTAAAGCCCCGGATGATTGCGTTCGAGCATCGCGTAGATGACCGCGTCCTTACTAAAGTACCCGCTGAACCCCGGGAAACCGATGATAGCGAGCGTCCCGGCCAGCATGGCCCAGAACGCAAACGGCATGCGCCGCGCGAGGCCGCCCATGCGACGCACGTCCTGTTCGTCATGCAGCGCGTGGATGATCAGTCCGGCCGTTAAGAACAGCTCGGCTTTAAAAAAGGCATGCGTGAAGAAGTGCAGCACGCCCGCTTGATACGCTCCGACGCCGACGGCCATGATCATATAGCCGATCTGCGACATCGTCGAATAGGCGAGAATGCGTTTGATATCCCACTGCGAGATACCGAGAATAGCCCCGAGCACCATCGTCAGGCCGCCGATGATTCCGACCAGCTCTTGCGCGGGCGGCGACGCGCTCCAGAGCGGCGCGAAACGGGCGATGAGATAGACGCCGGCCGTTACCATCGTTGCGGCATGAATGAGTGCGGACACGGGCGTCGGACCTTCCATCGCGTCCGGCAACCAGGTGTGCAGCGGCACCTGGGCCGACTTCGCCGCGCAGGCGACGAACAGTGCGACGCAGATGACGAAGATGGTAGTCGGTCCGAGCGAGCCCGTACTTGCAAAAATCTTCGCGTACGTAATGGAACCCGTGGTTGCAAAGAGTGCGAACACGGCGAACATGAGACCGATATCGCCGAAGACGTTAATGACGAAGGCTTTGCGTGCGGCTTCTACGGCGGACGGGCGATCGAACCAAAAACCGATCAGAAAATACGATGCAAGCCCGACCAGGCCCCAGCCGACGAGCAGCCCGACGATGTTGTCGGACTCTACGAGCGTCAGCATCGAGAAGACGAAGAAATTCATGTAGGCGAAGAAGCGCGCGGGTGCGCGGTCGTTCCACATGTAGCCGACCGAATAAATGTGGATCAAGCCGCCGACGCCCGTGATCACCAAAACCCACAGCAACGACAGCGGATCGAGCAACAATCCGAGATCGAAGCCCGGCAACCAACGGGTCAGCGGCGCTCGCAGGCCGCCCGGTTCTTGCGCCGCGGAAAACTGCAACAGCGTCAACACGAACGCTGCCAGCACCGTGCCCGAGCCGAGCCAGCCCGCACTGCGCCGCAGCTGCGGTCCGAGGGCCCAGATCGCGATCGCGCCGGCGAGCGGGAGCAGCCAGATGGCGTAAAGCATCAGCCGCGCAACCGTGCGACTTCGTCGAGATCGACGTTCTTCGCCCGCCGAAAGACCGCGACTACGATGGCGAGGCCGATCGCAGCCTCGGCCGCGGCTACCGTCACGACGATAAAGACGAAGACGTGGCCGGCGTTGTTTACCCAAGCGCGCGAAAAGGCGATGAGTGCCAGGTTTGCAGCGTTGAACATCAACTCGATCGCCATCAGGACGATCAACGGGTTGCGCCGCAGCACGACACCCGCTACGCCGATGAAAAACATGACGGCGGAGAGCGCGATGTAATTCGAAACGTCGACCGTCACCGCGGGCCCGCTTTCAAGATCGGCTCGCGCTCGGCTGCTTTGGGGGGCCTGTGGCGGCCCAGCGTGGGCTGCGGCGGGGCATCGCCTGCCAGCAGCACGACGCCGATGACCGCGACCATCAAGATGAACGCCGTGACTTCGAACGGCAGCAACTGTACCGTAAAGAGCGCCTTCCCGAAATCGGCAACGCTGCCGAAAACATCCGCGTTCCCGACGGCGCCGAGCGTCGACGTCGCTTCGTGCGCCGGCAGAGCGCCGAACGGGTGATGGAAAATGCCGAAGACCAGAAACCCGAAGGCGACCACGGCCGTGACGGCGGCCGGTACGACGATCCGCGGCAGCCGGTTCGGGCCTTCCGCGAAGGGCCCGATACCGCTGGAAAGCAGCGCGATGACGAATACGAACAACATCAGAATCGCGCCGCTATAGACGACGACTTGAATGACTGCGAGAAATTCGGCGTTGAGCGTAAAGTACAGCGCCGCGAGCGCGAGAAAATTCGCGAGCAGCCCGACGACGCTATAGACCGGGCTCTTCTGCGTCACCGTGAAGATCGCCGAGGCGATCAAGATGACCGCCAACAGGTAGAAAAGGATCACTGCAACGTCAGTCCTTTGGTCTCCGTTTTTAACTTCGCCCCGTTGAACGTCGCTTCGTAGCCGGTCGCCACATCGACCGTGCTTTTCATCTCTATGACGGCGCCGAGGTCGGCCGGAATGCCGCCCGGGCGTTCGTCGGGAGCGATGCCGACGCCGCCTTCCGCCGGAACGAGCAACCGGTCTTTGCTATAAATAAACGACCCGCGGCGATAGTCCGCCATTTCGAAGCGTGGCGTCAGTACGATCGCGTCGGTCGGACATGCCTCTTCGCACAGGCCGCAGAAAATGCAGCGCAACTCGTCGATCTCGTAACGCGCGGCAAAGCGTTCTCCGGGCGAGCGCCGTTCGGCAGGCGAGTTTTCCGCACCGATGACCGTGATCGCATTTGCCGGGCAGGCGATCGAGCACAGTTCGCAGCCGATGCAGCGCTCCTTGCCGTCAGCGTAACGACGTAACTCGTGCAATCCGTGAAAGCGCGGCGCATGTTGCTTCTTCACGTTGGGATAACTGACCGTCGGTTTCTTTTGAAACGCGAATTGCAGCGTCGTCGCGAACCCGCGGACGAGCGCGAGTACCGCATCCGGTAAGGATTGCACGAATTACCCCGTTATCGCGACGACGGCGGCCGTTACCATCAGATTGAGCGTCGCGACCGGCAGTAAAAACTTCCAACCGAAATTCATGAGACGGTCGTAACGCAATCGCGGCAGCGTCGTCCGCAACCATATGTACATGAAGATGAAGAATCCCGCTTTCAAAACGAACCAGACCAGACCCGGCACGACGGTCAAGCCGAGCGGCGCGTTCCAGCCGCCCAGGAAGAGCAAGGTCGCTATGCACGCGACGGTGATCATGTTGAGATATTCGGCAATGAAGAACAACCCGAATCGCAAGCCCGAGTATTCGGTGTGAAATCCGCCGACGAGCTCGGTTTCCGCTTCGACCAGGTCGAACGGCGCGCGATTGGTCTCGGCGACCGCGGTGATGAGGTAGATGATAAACCCGAGCAATTGCGGCACGATATACCACATCTTGTATTGCGCGTGCACGATGCCGACCAGGGACGTCGTGCCGGCGAGAATCAGCACCCCGATGACCGACATCGTCATCGCGAGCTCGTAACTGATCATCTGCGCCGTCGAGCGCACGCTGCCCAGCAGCGGGAACTTGGAACCCGATGACCAGCCGGCAAGCGATATGCCGTAGACCCCGATCGACGTGATTGCGAAGATGACGAGGATACCCGCGTTGACGTTGCTTGCACCCCAGATGCCGGCGCTCGACTCCGAAAACGGAATGACCGCGAACGCGCCCATCGCGCAGACGAGCGAGATAAGGGGCGCGAGTTTGTAGATGAGCGGGTCGGCAGAACGCGGTGTGAGATCTTCTTTGAACAGCATCTTCACGGCATCGGCCGCCGGTTGCAGCATGCCCCAAGGACCCGTCCGGTTCGGCCCTGGCCGCAGCTGCATCCAGCCCATGATCTTGCGTTCGAAAAGCATGGAATAGGCGAACGTCGTGAGCACGACGACCAGGATGACCGCCGTTTTAATGAGGGCGATGAGCCACCATGGCGCGGCACCCAAAACGTCGCCCGCCTGCGCGAGCACTATACGTGCCCTCCGACGAGCAAGCCCTGCGTCGCGGACACGCGGCGGATCTCGACGCGTTCGCCGTCGCTGAATTCGTTCGCGGGCGCCCCCGGAAGTCCGTCGATCACGCGCACGACGTTCGGTAAGACGCTCTCGTCGAGGCGAATCACGAGCTTGCGAAGCTGCGCGCCGCCCGAAGTCGTCACGCTAATGACGTCGCCGGCGGCAAGCTCGAGCCGCCCGGCGGTTTCGGGGGCGAGGGCGGCCTCCGGAACCGGCCGCAACTCGTGCAGGGCGTCGTCGAAATACACCGTTCCACCGCCCGCAAAAATGTGCGCGGCGACCGCAATGCGCAAGCCGTCCGCATCTGCAGCCGCAAGCGCCCTGCCGTCCGAAAACGAGGCGTCGCCAAAACCGTACGCGGCCTTCGCAACGGGTGCCGTCGCTGTCGCGGAGAGCGCGTCCGGCGCGGAGATAGCGAGTTCGAGCTCGGCCGCGAGCGCAATACACATCTCGCCGTCGGAGAGCGTGCCGCTCGGAGCCGCGTGGCCCGCTGCGACTGCCAGCACGTCGCCTGCGAGGTCGTACACGTGCCCGGTTTTTTCGAAAGCGCCGCGCGCCGGTAACACCAGGTGCGCGAGTCGCGCCGTCTCCGTGAAAAAAAGCTCGCTCGCGACGACGAACGGCACCGCCGCGAGAGCCTCGCGCACGTAACGTTCGCCACGCGGATGATGCAGGACGGGATTAGCGCCGAAGACGGACAACACGCGCAAGCGGCCCGCGGTGGCCGCCTGCAACATCCCGTCGACGGAGAGCGCTCCCGGGCGCGGCAACAAGCCGAGGTTAGCGGCACCGAGCGCATTGCCTTGCTCGCCCGCAACGAATCCCAAGACCGCGACGTCCTGCGCCGCGAGCGTTTCCATGACCTCCGCGACGCGCGTGCCGAGCGCCAAATCGATGCCGTCCCAAACGAAAGCGACCCGCTCGGCCCCGGCGGCAAATTCCAGCACGGCGGCGAGCGTCTCGGCATGGAACTCGGCGACGAACGAATTCGCGGCGTGCATGCCGTACGTGACGTAGCGCGCGCCATTGCGTAGCACGGCTTTGCGGATGCGCAAGTCGAGTACCGGGGCCGTCTGCGAGGGCGGCCGGCCGACCGCAACGATGACTTGCGCGCGTTCGAGATCCGCGTAGCTGCCGCCGAAGCGCCCGGGCGACGCCTGACGTTGCCGCCCGGCGCGCCAATCGATATTTTCCACGCCGAATCCGCGCATCGTCTGCTCGAGCAGAAGGATCTCTTCATTGAGCAGCCGGCCGCCGCCGACGACACCCGTAGCTGCGGGTCCCGCGGCACGCAGCTGCTGTGCCCACAGTGCAATCGCTTCGTCCCACTCGATTTGCAACCACTCGTCGCCCTGACGCAACAGCGGGCTCGTGATGCGTCTGGCATCGGAATAAAAACCGATGTTGTAGCGGCCGCGATCGCATAACCAGCCGTCGGAAACGGCGTCGTCGTCTTCTACCGACATGGTGCGCTGGAGGTTCCCGTAGCGTTCGTCGATGTTGAGCCGGCAGCCGACGGAACATTGCGTGCAGCTCGTCTCGGTACGCGCGTTATCCCACGGGCGCGACTTGAAGCGATACGTCTTCGACGTCAGGGCGCCCACGGGACACAGTTCGGTGACGTTTCCGGAGAAATGGGAAACGTACGGTGCACCGCTTGCGGTCGCGATGACGTCGCGTTGACCGCGGTCTTTGACGACGAGCGAGCGCTCGTTCGTAATGATCTCGTCGAAACGCGAACAGCGTTGACAGACGATGCAGCGTTCGTCATCGAGAACGATCGTCGGCCCGAGATCGATCGCTTTGGGTTTCGACGCTTTCGCATCGAGTAAGCGTGACGAACTCTGACCGTACGCCATCGAGAAATCTTGCAGGTCGCACTCGCCGCCCTTATCGCAGATCGGGCAGTCGAGCGGGTGATTGAGCAGCAAGAATTCCATGACGGCGCGCCGTCCGTCTTCGACTTTCTGACCGTACGTGTGCACGACCATGCCTTCGGTTACGGCGGTATTGCAGGCGATCTGCAACTTCGGCATCTTCTCTATTTCGACGAGACAGATGCGGCACAGCCCCGCCGGCCCGAGTTTGGGATGATAACAGTAGACGGGAACGTCCGTATCGACCGTTTTCGCCACCTCGACGAGCAAGGTTCCGGCCGGCACCGTCAGGTGCGTGCCGTCGATCGTGAGGTGTACGTCGCTCTGCAAGATTACGACTCGATTTCGGATGGCGAAGCGTCGCTCGCAACCGGTCTCGTGCGGAGGCGCCGCCAGCCGAGCACGATTGCGACGATGACGAGCAATGCGAACACGGCGTACCGCTTTTTCCCGGTCCGCGGAACGCTTTCACTAGCTTCAACGAGCGGCGGCCGGTCCGCGGCGGACATTACGCGCTCACCAACTCACGGCCGGCTGCGCGAACGTAGTTGCGAAACTGCGCTTCGAAGCGTTGCAGCACGGACGCCAAGAACGGTTCGATCGAATCGCCGAGCGGGCAAAGATTGATCCCCGTCAGCTGATGCGAAACGCTCATCAGCATGTCGATGTCGGAATGCAGCCCGCCGCCGGCGAGAATCCGGTCGAGCGTGACCTCGAGCCAGTGGCCGCCTTCGCGACAGGGGGTGCACTGGCCGCACGACTCGTGCGCGTAGAAGCGCACCAGCGCCAGCGCCGCTTCGACGAAGTTGGTCGTATCGTCGAAAAAGACAATCGCTCCCGAGCCCAGCATCGTGCCGTTCTGTGCCATCGTCTCGAAATCGTACGCGAGGTCGAGGTGCTCCGCGAACAGACACGCAGACGAACCGCCACCCGGTTGCACGGCAACGATCGTTCGTCCGTCGCGCGGACCGCCCGCGATCTCGAGCAGTTCGCGCAGCGGCGTGCCGAGCGGAACTTCATAATTACCGGGTGCCTTGACGTGTCCGCTCACCGAAACGACTTTGTAACCGGGCGACCGCTGCGGACCGACGCTCGCGAACCACCGGGCGCCGTTGCGCAGAATGTGCGGCAACGTTGCGAGCGTCTCGACATTGTTGACGACCGTCGGTTCGCCGTATAAACCTTTGACCGCGGGAAAGGGCGGCTTGAGGCGCGGCTCCCCGCGGCGTCCCTCGAGCGAGTTGAGTAACGCCGTTTCTTCGCCGCAAATATAGGCGCCCGCGCCGCGGTGTACCGTTACCTCGACGCTGTACGACGTGCCGAACAAATTTTGTCCGACGAAGCCCGCTGCGCGCGCCTGCGCGAGGGCATCGGTAAAGATCTGGTAACCGCGCTCGAACTCGCCGCGAATATAGATGAACGCGTGCTTCGAGCCGATCGCATACGTGCCGATCAGCATGCCCTCGAGCACTTGATGCGGCGTCTCCTCGAGCAGCATGTGGTCCTTGAACGTGCCGGGCTCGGCCTCGTCGCAGTTACAGACCATGTAGCGCGGGCGATCGTTTTTCGGCAGGAACGACCACTTGCGTCCGGTCGGAAAACCGGCGCCCCCGCGTCCGCGCAAACCGCTGTCGAGCGTGATCTGCGCGATGTTCTCCGGTTGCATCTCGGTCAGCGCGCGCTGCCATTGCACGTACCCGCCGCGCTCGCGATAGATGTCGATGTCGCGCAGATTGACTTCACCGATTCCCTCGGTCAGAATTTTAACGACCGGCATCTAATGCTCGCTCGGCCGGGTCGGGGAAGAGAGGCGCTGCGCCCCGTCGGCGATGAGACGTTCCTTCGTCGGCCGCACGTCGATCGGATGCGGATCCTTCGTCAAGCGTTCGATCATGCCCACACCGGTCGCGTCGCCGAGACCACCCGGATCGTTGGGCAGCGAAACCCCTTGCGCCCCGCCCGACTTCCGGCCCGACTCTTGCTTGACGCGCCAGTCGTGGCCGGGTTGCGCCGACTGCGGTAACGCGGGTACTTCGAACGAGCCCGCGCGCATCGCATCCAACATCGCGTCGACTTTCTCCCTAGTGAGGTCGTAATAGAACTGCAAATTGATCTGCATGCACGGAGCGCGATCGCAAGCTGCCAAACACTCGGCCTCTTCATACGAAAACAAGCCGTCTTCCGTCGTCTGCAGATGCTCGATGCCGAGGCGCGCGCGGAAATGCGCCATGATGTCGCCCGCACCATTGATCAGGCACGACAGGTTCCGGCACGGCTGCAACATGTAACGCCCGACCGGGCACCGGTGAAAGAGCGTGTAGAACGAAGCGGTCGATTCGACGACCGATAGCGGTTCGTCGATCCACTCGGCCGTCTGCAACATCGCCTCGGGCGAGACCCAGCCCTCAACGTTTTGAAACGCGTGCAGAATGGGCAGCATCGCGCTGCGTTGGCGGCCGGCCGGATAGTGCGCGATCAAACGGCGCGCCTCGGGTTCCACTTGGGCTGCGACGGCAGTGAAATTGCGGGGAGTCGCGACGTCCGCGCTCACCGGTCGACCTCACCGAAGACGGGATCGAGCGAACCGATCATCACGACGACGTCGGCGATGAGATTGCCCGGCGCCATCGCCTTCAACGCCTGCAGATTGTAGAGCGACGGCGGTCGCGTGCGGACGCGGTAGGGGCGATTGTTGCCGTTCGAAACGAGATAGTAGGCGAGCTCGCCGCGCGGTGACTCGATGGCTTGGTAAATGTCGCCCGGTGGAACGCGGAACGATTCGCTGACGATCTTGAAGTGATGGATCAACGCTTCCATGGAAAGCGCGATCGTTTCTTTAGGCGGTGCGGCGATTTTCGGGTTCGCCACCATGATCGGCCCCACGACGTCCAGTTCCTTACGCACCTGCGCGACGATACGCATCGACTCGTCCATCTCATCGAGCCGCACGAGAAAGCGAGCGTACGCATCGCCCTCGGTCCGTGTCGGAACGTCGAATTGGTAGTTTTCGTAACCGCCGTATGGGAACGCCTTGCGCACGTCGTAGGCGATGCCGCTCGCGCGCAGGGCGGGACCGGTAAGACCCCAGCGGATCGCGGCCTCGGCCTTGACGACGCCGACGTCGATCATCCGGTCGCGCAGGATAGGGTTGTTCTGAAGCAACGTGCGCAATTCGCGCATGCGCTGTGGAAACTTCGCGATGAGCGCGTCGAGCTTACCGAGGAAGCCGTCCGGCACATCGCCGTTGAGTCCGCCGATACGGAAATAATTGGGATGCATGCGCGCGCCGCCCGAGACTTCGATCAGATCGAGAATATCCTCGCGCACGTCGAACGAATAAAAGAACGTCGAGAGCGCACCGAGATCGATGCCGCCGGTACCCAGCCATACGCAGTGCGACGCGATGCGCGACAGTTCGCAGAGCAAAACCCGGATCGCGCGCGCGCGCTCCGGAATATCGTCGCGAATGCCGAGCAGCTGCTCGACCGCCAAGATGTAGCACAGCGCGTTACCGAGCGGATTGAGATAATCCATCCGTTCGATCACGGTTCCGGCCTGCGTCCAAAAAAGGTTCTCCGCCGACTTCTCGATGCCGGTATGGAGATAACCGATCTCCATCTCGGCTCGTTCGACGATTTCGCCCGCCACTTCGACGACGATCTGCAGGACGCCGTGTGTCGAGGGATGCTGCGGCCCGAGCGAGAGCGTCATCGAGTTTCCGGTGCGCGCGATCACGTCCATCGACGCCGGGGCGGGCGACGCCGGCGGCTCGGCCCCGGAACCGGGCGGCGCGATGCCGGTACTCACTGTTGCTTCTCCGGCGGCACTTCCTGGCCGCGGGCGCGAGCGATTTGCTTCTGCAACGCCGCCGCAACCTTACCCGAGGGCGGTGTCCCCGCCGGCACGTTGCTCTTGAGCGCGAACGCGGGCCGCGGCGTCGCTTCGCGCGCCGGGCCGCGCAACGGATAATCCTTGCGCAGCGGATGACCTTCCCAATCGTACGGCATCTGAATGCGCTTGAGATCCGGATGCCCGTCGAAGCGAATGCCGAATAAATCGAAAATTTCTCGCTCGGCCCAGTCTGCGTTCGGCCATAGTCCGACGGTCGAGGGCAGCGTCGGGGTCGCGCCGTCGGCCACCCCGACGAGCACGCGAACGCGTCGCGGCCGGCCGATCTCGGCGACCGTCGCAGCCTGCGTGGGAAGCGCGAGCAGATGGTAGGCGACGTCGTAACGAGGCTCGCGCCCGAGATAGTCGACCGCCCCGATATCCAGGAGCATCGAAAAGCCCGCGCTGCGCAGTTCGATCAGCTTGGCATGCAATTCGTGCGCATGGACGCGCAAGATCTCGGCGTCGTCGAGTTGCGCTCGAACGCCCGGGGGATCGAGCGCAAAACCTGCGATCGACGGCGTTTGGGAACTCGGCACTTCTCTACGCCCGGGCCAGAATTCCGCCGCGGCCGCCCTGGCGGATCTGCTGCTGGATGAGGTTGAGCGCGTACAGCAGACCGTCGGGCGTCGGTGGACAGCCCGGCACGTAGACGTCGACGGGAATGACCGTATCGACGCCCTGCACGATCGCGTAGTTGTCGAACACGCCGCCCGAACTCGCACAGGCGCCCATCGAAATGACCCACTTGGGATCGGCCATCTGATCGTAGAGCCGCTTGATGATCGGGGCCATCTTCTGCGCTACGCGCCCCGACACGATCATGAGATCGGCCTGACGCGGCGAAGCGCGAAACACTTCCGAGCCGAAGCGCGCGATATCGTACGTAGCGTTGGTAACGCTCATCATCTCGATCGCGCAGCAAGCGAGGCCCATCGTGAGCGGCCAGACGGAAGAACTCTGCGCCCAGCGCGCGACGTCATCCATTTTGCCGAGCAGGAATTGCCCCGGCATTACCTCCACACAAAGCCACCTTTGCGCCAGACGTAAGCGTAGCCGATGCCGAGCACGATGACGAACACGATCATCTCGAGCAGACCGTACGTGCGCAGCGCGTGCATCTGCACCGCCCAGGGGTAAAACGACGCGACTTCGACGTCGAAGATGACAAACAACATGGCGACCAGGTAAAAGCGAATCGGGAAGCGGCCGGAGACGTCGGAGGTCGGTTCGACGCCGCACTCATACGCGTCCGACTTCGTCGCGCTCGGATGGCGCTGTGCGAGCAGTCCGGGTATCGTGCAGAACGCGACCGATGCGACGAGTGCGACCGCCAGAAATATCGCGACGGGAGCGTAGGGGTTCATGAGCGTGTCACGTTTCGCAAGGGGCGGGGCGGTCCTTCGGCGTGGAGAATGGTGCGCGCGATATGCGCGCTCTGATCGATAGACCGTTCGCCGGCCGCTCCCGTCTCAATGCCCCGCTCGGCGGGCTGCTCGCCGTGGTCGCGCTTTCGACGCTGCTGGGCGCCAAGGGCTGCGATCCGAATTACATCGGCGTCCAAGACTACGGCTCGATCCAGGGAAATGCAGTCGATCAAAAGGGCCGTCCGCTCGCCGGCGCCATCGTCTACGTCGGTTCGCTCGCAACGATTCGCAGCGCTCCGGATGGGGCGTTCCTCTTACCGCACGTCCCCTCGGGCGAGCAGACGGTCAATGCGTCGCTCGGCGGTTACCAGACCGGCTCCGCCACGGTGATCGTCACCAAAGACAAGCAAGTCTCGGCCGGCAATATCGTGCTGACGCAAGTCACCGCGAACCCTTAAGAGCCGACGTTGCGACGCGCTCTCCATGGAGACGGCCGCGTAAAAAGCGTTTCGCATCTTCAATCGGTATCCCGAAACCGATCGACTTTTCTTCATCGAACCGGGACTCGGCCAGCGCGACGACCACGCCCGTGCGCGCATCGAACACCGGGCCGCCGCTCTCTCCGGGAATGATCGGAAGATCCAGTTCGACCGCATCGCGGCGCAAGCTCGAAACCCGGCCGGCGAAAACCGATGTTTTAGTCCCTAACTTTTCGTCCTCGAACGCATCGGGGATCGGAAAACCGGCGACCCCGACGGCCATGCCGGGCTCGAGATCCACGCTGCTCCCGAGCGTCACGACCGGGACGTTGCGTTCGGGCAGGCTTACGAGCGCGAGGTCGTCTTTCGCATCGGAGGCCACGACCCGCGCCCGGACCGTCTTGCCACCGACTAGGGTCGCGCGCAGGTCGCGCGCGCCGGCAACGACATGCTCGACGGTGAGCACTTCGGTGCCCCAGGCACCGCTCGCGATAGCCACGCCGCTGCCGTACGCTTCCTCGAGCCGACGTTTCTTTTTAGGATCGTCGCTCGGAACGTTCAGCGTGAAGAGCACGACGCTCGGCTCGATGCGCTGCACGGTAGCGACGAACGGATCGCCGGGCGCCTGGGGCGGTTGCGCGGGCGCGGCGTGACACCCGGCGAGCAGCAGCGCGCAGAGCAGTGCTGCGGGAACGCCCGGCCCGCGCGTCAAGCCGAGGCTCGCCCGGCGTCCAGTTGCGCGACGATCGCCGCGCGCAACGCGGCGAGTCCTTCGCCCGTGCGCGCGCTGATCGCGATCGCTTCCGGTGGTAACGGCGCGGATTCCGTATCCCGCGCGTCGCTCTTATTGAACGCGAGGATGACGGGTTTGGCCGCAAGATCGAGCTCGCGTAAGATGTCGTCGACGCTCGCGCGTTGGCGGGGCCAATCGGGGTTGGATCCGTCGATGACGTGTACGAGCACGTCCGCGCCGGCAAGCTCTTCGAGGGTCGCGCGAAACGCGTTGACGAGCTCCTGCGGCAATTCCGTAATGAAACCGACCGTGTCCGCCAGGCGCACGAAGCGGTCGGGCGCGAGATAGACCCGCCGTAACGTCGGGTCGAGCGTCGCAAAGGGTTGATCAGCGACGAACGCACCATCGTCGCCCGCATGCGAGAGCCGGTTCAGTAGCGACGACTTGCCGACGTTCGTATAACCGACGAGCGCGACGAGCGGCGTCGTGCCGGCGGCCGGACGGCGCGTGGCTCGCGAGCGGCTCACCTCCTCGAGTTGTCCGCGCAGCAGCGAAACGCGGTTTTGTATCCGCCGCCGGTCAACCTCGAGTTTCGTTTCGCCGGGCCCGCGCGTACCGACGCCGCCGCCGAGCCGCGAGAGCGCCGCTCCCGCGCCGATGAGATTCGCTTGCGCGTAGCGCAGCTGCGCGAGTTCGACTTGTAACTGCCCTTCGCGGCTGCGCGCTCGCTGCGCGAAAATGTCGAGAATGACCATCGTGCGATCGACGATCGGCAAGGGCACGATCTTTTCGAGATTCGTCCGCTGCCGTGGACGCAGATCGTTGAAAACGAACACTTTGGTTGCCGCCACGTGCTCGGCAAGGGCCGCGATCTCATGGGCTTTACCGCTCCCCACGAGCGTCTTCGCATCGACGTGGTCCAGGCGCTGGACGAGCCGTCCGGCGATCTCCGCTCCGGCCGCGACGATCAAGGCTTCGAACTCGGCGAGTTCGGGTTCGAGCGGACGCACGGGATCGCGCAGATCGACCGCAACGACGAGCGCGCGCTCCGCCGGTGGCGCGGACGAAACGCTACCGCGAGCCATGCGCGTGCAGGCGAGCGATCAGCCAGGCGAGACCTTCGTTATAACGCGGGCCTGGCCGCTCGAGAATGGCGGCATCCTCGAGGACGTACGCATGGCCGTCGCGCACTGCGCGAAGCGCGTTCCAAGGAGCGCGCGCTCGCGCGGCGGCGAATCCGCTCGCGCGGTCGGCGACGATCGCGTCGGGTTGCAGCGCCACGAGCGCCTCCGCACCGAAGCGAGCGTAGGCATCGCGCACGCCCGCGGCATCGATACCGCCGGCCAGTTCGACCAGGTGCGCGATGTATGATCCCTCGCCAACCGTGTAGATCGGCGCGATGCCGAGCACGATGAACGTCCGTACTTTCGGCGCGGCCGGAACGCGCGCGACCAGCTGCGCAGTTCGCGCCCGTAGCGCACGGGCGAGCGCCGACGCTTCCATGCTGCGGCCCGAGAGCTGCCCCAAGCGCCCGAGCGAGGTGAAAAGGTCGTCGAACGAATCGTCCGGCAATAGTTCGACGCGCAAACCCGCTCGCCGCAAGTCGCGAACCAGCAACCCCTGCGCCGGTATGCCGACGACCACACTGGGATGCAGTCGCACGATGCGTTCGGCATCGAGCGAGGCAAACGACGCGACCGCGGGCAATTTCGCCGCCGCCGCCGGACGATCGGTAAACTGCGAAACGCCGACGACCTCCGGGCCTGCACCAATGGCAAAGAGGTCTTCCGTCAGCGACGGCATCAGCGAGACGATGCGCGTAGCGGGCACCCGAGCCGCGGCAGCGGCCGGTAAGACGGCGAGCAGCGCACTCGCAAGCGCGGCTTGAACGGTCCGGAGCGGCATCGCGTACCGTTTCGTGTCGAAAGGCGGCGATGACCTATGCGGGTAAGCGCGCTCGAGTGATTCGCTACGCTCTGCTCGTGACGGCGATGCTCGCGGCGCTGGCTCTCGGGCTTTTCGTCGGCGGTTCGGCCCTCGAGCCCGCGAGCGTTATCGACGCGCTGCTTCACCCGCAGACGGGGAGCGACGGCGCCGCCATCGTGTGGGCGCTCCGCCTGCCGCGCGTCGCGATCGCAGCCTGCGTCGGCGCGGCGCTCGCCGTAGCCGGGATGCTCTTGCAGGCCCTGCTGCGCAACCCGCTCGTCGACCCGTTCCTGACCGGCGTCAGCGCCGGATCGGGAGCCGCAATCGCGCTTGCCGTGGCCGCGGGCGTGGCGACGCCGTTCGTCCCGGGCATCGGCTTCATCGCAGGGCTCGCGACCGCACTGCTCGTCGCGGCACTGGCGCGACGCGGTGCCGGTATCGACCCGCAACGCTTGATCCTGGCCGGCGTGTCGCTGTCGGCGCTCTTCTCTTCTCTCGTGACGCTCGTGCTCTTGAAGCTCGGCCGCACGGACGGCGACGCGATTCTCGCATGGCTCGCGGGCTCGGTCGCATCGCGCGGCTGGGGCGAACTTAGTTCGACCGCTCCAGAACTCGCCCTGGGCTTCGGGCTCGCGGCGCTCGCGGCGCCGTCGCTGAACGCCCTGCGGCTCGGACCTGCCGTCGCGCGGGCCGTCGGGGTCGATATTGCGCGCACGCAGTGGCTCGTGCTCGGCGGGTCGACGCTGCTCGCAGCCGCCGCGGTCACACTTTCGGGAATCGTCGGCTTCGTCGGGTTGATCGTACCGCATCTGGCACGCCGCATCGTCGGCAGTGACGTGCGGGCGACGCTCGTCGCTTCGGCGCTACTCGGCGCGACGCTCGTGCCGCTGGCCGATGCCCTCGCCCGCTCCGTCGCACCGCCCGTCGAGATACCGCTCGGCGTGCTGCTGGCGTTTATCGGCGTGCCGGCCTTTTTGTACCTTTATCTACGCCCGGCCAAAGCGCACGCATGGGGCACGTAGCCGTCTCGGGCCTGCGGCTCGTCGCGGGTACGCGGAGCCTGCTCACGGGTCTGTGCCTCGACGCGCTGCCGGGCGAACTGATTGCGATCGTCGGTCCCAACGGCGCCGGTAAGACGACCCTGTTGCGGGCGCTGGCCGGGTTCGTGCGGCCCGCGGCCGGCCGTATCACCCTCGACGGGAACGACGTCTCGACGCTCGGCCCCATCGCGCGCGCGCGTGCCGTGACGCTCATCGGCAGCGACGCGGAAACCCCGGCCGGTACGACGGTGCGGGAAGTCGTCGCGATGGGCCGTTTTGCGTATCGCCCGTGGTGGCATTGGACGCGGGCGGACGACGACGATCCCGCGGTCGACGCGGCACTGGCGCGCGTCGACTTGCTGCCCTTCGCGGAGCGCAGCTTCGAAACGCTCTCGGCAGGCGAACGGCAGCGCGCGTGGCTCGCGCTCGCGCTCGCGCAAGATGCGCGGCTCGTGCTGCTCGACGAACCGACGGCGCATCTCGACCCTCGGCACGCGCTCGAAATCGCATGCGTGATGCGGGGCATCGCACGCGAAGCGACGACGGCCATCGTCGTCTCTCACGATCTCAACGGTGCGGCGACGATCGCGGACCGCATCGCGGTGCTCGGCGACGGCGCCCTGCTCGCCTTCGCACCACCACATGAAGCGCTCGAGCCGGGCATTCTCGAGCGCGCATTCGGGATCGCATTCGACCGCGTAACGCTCGGCGGCGCGGTCCGCGTGATACCACGCGGATACCGCGCCGCGGGCGCGCTCACTGAAGCTTGAGGATCGTCTCTACGCTAAGCGAGTTCTGATGATTGCGTCCCGGGAGGTTGAGGCCGGCACCGCGATAGGTGAAGTTGTCACCGTCGGAGGCGTCGAGCCGATACTCGGCCCGGATCAGGTACTTCCCGGGCGAGTAACTGAGCGTTGCCGTATTCGATTGCAAACGCTGACGGAAACCGGTCCGGAAAGCATCGACGTCGTGAAACGTCTCTTTGCGCAGCGAAAGGCCGTAGAGCGGGTTGTACTGATAGTTCACATAGCCGGCAATGCCGTTCCAATGCGACGTCGCAAAGACGGGCGTTCCGCTGCCGAGTTGCGTCCCGTTGTCGTAATTGGCGACTAGCGTAAGCGCGCTCGTCGGATGGACGGTGAGAACGCCGTCGTACAGCATACGATTTGTGTAAACCGCCGGAATCACGCCGTTCGGCGTTTGGATCCCGTTGACGGCGAAATCGTTGCCGTTATACGTGTCGAGCGTCAACGCGTAACCGGGCGACGGCGTCAACAGGATGGCGCCCTCGAGCGTTTTCTTCTTGCCTGCGAACTTCCAATCGTCCCAACCGTTATTGACGCCGCCGACGACCGACACTTTCGAATTTACGGCGTAGGTTACGCGAGCGCCGGTGTGCGTGAACGGCACGGCGTAACCGAATAAGTACGAGCGGCTGAAATTCGAGTTGCCCGTCGCCTCGATGACTTCTGCCCCGGCGAGCGTCTCGAATTTGCCGGCCAGAAAGGTGACCGGGCCGCCCGCGAATTGCAGATACGCTTGCGTGAGATTCGAACCGCTGCGCGTCTGACCGTTCGATGCGATCACGTCGGCGTCGGTCCCGAAGCTGCCCTCGAGTTTCGCTCCGATGGCACCGGCATTCACCGTCAATTGTACGTTCGCGTTCTGCAGGTCGAACGAGTTATTGAAGTCGTTGGCGGGGGCGAGCTGGCGTCCGGAATTCGCGTCGGAAAACGGGCCCGTCGACGTGTCGAACACGCGGCTCGGCGTACCATTAATGAAACGGGCGGCATCCGTATTGCCGACGGCAGAGTAACTGGCGTCGCCATAACCTTGTAAGACGAACATGTGCGGCGGCGCGGACGGCGAGGGCGACGGCGACGGGGCGCCTGACGCGGCGGGCGCCGGTTGCGGTGATGCAGTCGACGTAGCCGGCGTCGGCACGGGCGCAGGGGACGGGGACGCTTGCGCGTAGGCTCCGAGCGGCGCGAACGCGGCCGCCGCAAAGACGAACAGCGCCCCGTAGAGGCGATAGTTGAGCAACGATTCTCCTTCGATGTATGGCGCTGCGCGGACGTCCCCGTCATTTCGGTCGAACGTTCCGCGCGGCAAACCAACGGTCAGTATAAGGTCGCTGCTGCAACGAGGCAATAACCAATTGGCGCAACCGAACGGATGCAAGGCGAGCGACACCTTGACAAAGGTCGAATCGGCCGCTGCTACTTTAATTCGTGTGGCGGTGCGGCGCAGACACGTTCTGTCCGGCGGAATTGTGCTCCAGATGCACGTCGCTCGAAAGCACCCAACCATAGCGGCCGCGGTTGGGCCCGCTCGTCAGGCGAACGCCGACGGCGTCTTCGTCGCCGAGAATGTAACGCGAATGCGCGGCGCGCGGCAGGCAAGCGACGACGCTCGCGGACGTTCCGGGCTCAGTGAGCAGCGTGTGCGTGAAGATCGTGCGCGTGTTGCCCCAATCCCCGGCCGTGTAGTCGACGAGCCGCTCGCGTGAATCCCATAAGAAAACATCCGGGTCGACGGCGTCCGATACGAGCGTCACGCGGCCGCCTGGGACGACGGAGCAAGCCGGAGCGTACGTCGCCCCGGCGGAAGCGAGCGTTACGAGCGCCGCCAGAGCGGACGTCCGCAACCGATCGTTCACGGCGAACCCGGCGACGGTCGTCGAAACGCCGGGGGTTCGACAAGCGCCGTCACCTGCCCGAACATCGGGCCTCCTATTGTATCTGGGTCCGCAAAGGCCCCCTTCACCCGCGCTCGTTTCCGCGCGGAGTGCGGACCGTCGTACCCGAAAGATGATGCGTGGGGACGCTTGATAAGGTTCGTGGAGCGCTACGTCCGCTCAGCGCGTTCGCCGGAATAACGGGCGCCGCCGCGCTGCTCAACCGATCGCTTCGGAGCACGGGTCCCCTGCCGCGCGATCGCATCGGCGGAAAACGGCTGCCGTGGACCTGGCGCGGCTATGAAATTTTCGCGACCGAACTCGGCGAGGGGCCGACGATCGTGCTCGTGCACGGGATCTACGCCGGCGCATCGTCGTTCGAATTCCGCACCCTGACCCCGCTGCTCGCACGTTCGTTCCGCGTCGTCGCTTTCGATCTGCTCGGCTGCGGACTCTCCGAAATGCCCGATCTCGATTACTCGGCTGAACTGTTCATCGAGCAAATCGTCGATGCCGTCGGCCTTTTCTGCGACGGACCGATGACGCTTGTGGGAAGTTCGCTCGGCGGCGCTTACGCGGTGCACGTGGCGCAACGTGCCCCCGACCGGGTGCGGCATCTGGTGACGATCTGTCCGACCGGCGTCGGCGTTCTCTCGCGCGATCCCGTCACGGCGCAGAAGGTCATCCAAGCGGTCTTCCGTTCACCCGTGCTCGGCGAAACGGCATTCAATGCGCTCGCCTCGCGCCCGTCGCTGCGCTATTTTCTGCGCACGCAATCGTACGCGAACGCCCGCAGCATCACGAGCGACGTCGTGGAACATTTTTACGCCTTGACGCATCAGCCGGGCGCGCGCTACGTGCCCGCGCATTTCGTCGGCGGTGCGCTGAACTGCGACATCGTGCAAGACCTGCCGTTCGTCGAAGCGCCGCTGCTCGTGATATGGGGCGAAGCTGCGTCGCGCACGAATCCGCTGAGCAATGCGAGCGCTTTCGCACGGCTGGCCAAAGCAGCGCGCGTCGAATCCTTTCCGAACTCGAGCTTGCTCCCACACGAAGAAGACGCCGCAGCGGTCGCGTCCGCAATTGCAGCATTCATCGGCAGTAACGGAACGTTAGCGAGCGGGGACCGCGCTACGACCAATCGAAACGGGCCCAACATGGCGCCGACCGTCGTCCCTAATATTTTCAAGAGTTACGACGTTCGCGGGCTCTATCCCGCGGAAATGAACGAACAACTCGCCTACGGTGTCGGCCGCGCGTTCGTAGAAGAATTACAACTTCGGTCGATCGTCGTCGGGCGCGATATGCGGCCGTCGGGCATTCCGCTATTCGAGGCATTCGCGCGCGGTGCGACGGAGATGGGTGCCGATATCACGGATATCGGTCTGGTTTCGACGGACGCATTGTACTTCGCGGTCGGCAAGTATGGTTTTGCAGGCGGCGTGATGATTACCGCATCGCATAACCCGGCCACATACAATGGGATGAAGTTCACACGCGACCGGGCGCAGGCGATCTCCCTCGATACCGGCCTTTCTGCAATACGCGACCGGATCGCAAGCGGAACATACGGTCCGCCGGCGGCGACGCCCGGAACAATTTCTAGGCGCGACATTCTCGACGAGTTCGCCGCACACTGCCTGACGTTCGTCGATCCTAAAGCCACCAAGCCGTTCAAGATCGCGATCGACGCCGGCAACGGCATGTCGGGGCTCACGGTACCCTATATCTTCAAGCATCTTTCCTGCGACGTCATTCCGCTCTTCTTCGAACTCGACGGCACCTTCCCCAACCATCCCGCGAGTCCGATCGAACCCGAGAACATGATCGATCTTCAGAAAGCCGTTCTCGAGCACGGTTGCGACCTCGGTGTCGCCTTCGACGGCGACGCCGACCGCATGTTCATCGTCGATGAAAAAGGCGGCCTCGTCGGCGGCGACATCGTCACGGCGCTCGTCGGCATCAATACGCTCAAGCGTTTCCCGGGCGCAAAAATTCTGTATAACCTAATTTGCAGTCGCAGCGTACCGGAAGCGATAGAAAAGGCCGGCGGCATTGCGGTGCGTTCGCAAGTCGGACACTCGCTCATCAAAGTTACGATGCGCGAGCAAGACATCGTGTTCGGCGGCGAGCACTCCGGGCATTTTTATTTCCGCGATAACTGGTTTGCCGATTCGGGTATGATCGCGCTCCTGCAGTGCCTGGAGGTCTTCAGCGATGCGGGCAAACCCGTCAGCGAAGTCATCGCGCCGATCGACAAACGTTCGCGTTCGGGAGAAATTAACAGTCACGTGCGCGACATTCCGAAAAAACTCGCCGAGCTCAAAAGCCGCTACAGCGACGCGCAGATCGACGAGCTCGACGGCATTACGATCGCATACCCGCACTGGTGGATGAACGTCCGCCCCTCGAATACGGAGCCGCTCCTGCGTCTCAACGTTGAAGGCGACACGCAAGAGCTCATGGAGCGCAACCGCGACGAAGCGCTCGCGATCATCAAGAATTAGGAGTGTGGTTCACGTGGCATTCCGCGCAACGCAGTTGACGGCCGAATGACGCGTCACCTCGACCAGTAGCGGGTCTTCAATGTGTCGCAAATTTCGTTGGCAGTCCGGCGCCGCAGGTACGGATGCGCACTTGCCGCCGATGGCGCGCGGCTGTTGCTGGCCTCCGCTTTGGCGCGCGAGCCCGATCGCGTCTGGAACTTGCAGGCTCACGGCGCGACGACGCCTCGTCAGCAGGCGTCGCGCCACATCTTTCAGCAATACCGAGGCCGCAAATTGATTCGGGACATGGCTGGCTAGCAGGACTCAGGTGGCTCGTGGCGTTTGGCCAACGGGGGCCCGCAGCGACGAACTTACACTCTGCGCTAGAAAGCGGCGGCGTCGTTTCGAATCTGGGCTGCTGATCCGTCACGATGGCGCGGTGGCTTTCCGTCGGTTTCGCTTCGACCCCGGTGCGGTTCTTGAATCGCTCATTTCGAGCGTCACCGCGCCGATAATCCTCATATGGATCGCTCCATTATGCAAACGGCGGCAGGTATCCAATTTTCCGCGCCGGATCTCCGGGCGGAACTCGATCGCATCTCACATGATTTGACGCGCTTCGACGAGCTCTCGTTCGGACTCATCGTCATGGATCACGATGCAACGGTTCTAGCATATAACCGCGTGGAATCGGAATTCTCGGGCATCAAGCAGCAGCGCATCCTAGGCTTGAATTTCTTCACCGACGTCGCGCCATGCACGAACAACTATCTCGTTTCCGGGCGCTTCGAAAGCGAATCCACCTTAGACGAAACGATCGACTACGTCTTCACCTTGAAAATGCAGCCGACGAAAGTGGCCTTGCGCATGCTTCGAGACGAGCGCTCCCCGCTTCAGTATCTCGCGGTCAGACGGCGCTGAGCGAAGCTGCGTGATGTCCACGGCCGTTGCTGCGGCTCGCGAGCATGAAGATCTGCTCCAGCTCCTCTATCTATGCCCGCTCGCAATCGCGCGCCTCGACGAGCATGGCACGATCGTGCTGATGAACCCGCACGGCACTCAGGTTCTCATGCCGCTTTCTCGCGACGGCGACCTTTCCAACCTTTTTGGTCTTCTCGACCCCTATGCGCCGGAAGTCGGCGAGATGGCACGCCGGTTCGCGGGAGCAACGGGCAAAGTATGCGAGGAACACCGGATCGTCGTTCCGCAAGACGCGCGCCGTCCGGCACAGGCGATCCTTTCGCTTACGCTGCAGAAGGTCGATAGCGATATCTTTGTTGCCGTTCTGGCCGACGTAACGACATCTGCGACTCGAGAACTAAATATTCGCATGAGCGAGGAGCGCCTTCACGCGGTGCTTGACGGTGTGAAAGAATACGCCGTCTGCACGCTTGACCTGCAAGGTTCGATCACCAGTTGGAATCGCGCCGCAGAGCGTCTTGACGGCTTTCGCAACGATGAGGTGATGGGCCGGAACATTGACATGCTTGCCCCTCTCACGGCGCACGGCGTAGGTCCGTTCGCAAAGCGCGTCGAGCACGCGAGGCGGGACGGGTGGCATGAATTTGAGGCGTGGCGGGTGCGGAAGGACGGCTCGCGCTATTGGGCGCATTGCGCGATCTCGACGCTGCAAAAGCGCGAAGACGAGACGATACTCGGATTCTCCGTCATCACGCGGGATACGACAGACACTCGGCGTTCCGAAGACAACCTGCGGCTGCTCGCATCGACGGATCCGCTCACCGGCGCACTGAATCGGCGCGCCTTCTTCGAAGCGGCGAAGCGCGAGGAAGCGCGCTGCCTCAGATCCCACGAGCCGCTGACGATTCTGCTTCTAGACGTCGACCACTTCAAAGCCGTGAACGACACGTACGGACATGAAGCCGGGGACACGGTGTTGCAGCGCATCGTGACCGAGTGCCGAGCTGAGCTCCGCTCGCACGATCTTATTGCGCGTTACGGCGGCGAGGAATTCGCGATCATGCTGACGTCGGGTAGCTCGCCCGAGAACGGATCGGCCGTCGCTGAACGACTTAGAGCGAGGATCGAGCGAATGAGCGTTGCCGGGGCGGACTGCGAGATCAAAGTGACGGTCAGCGTTGGGGCCGCTGAGGAAATCGGTGCGGGCGTCATCATCGAACCGATGCTTCGCGCTGCCGACACAGCCATGTATGCCGGAAAGCGCGAGGGACGAAACCGCGTCGTCGTCGCTCCTAACGCCAGCACCATCATATCGAGCGCGAGTCCCGCATGATGTAAAACGACCGAGCGGATCTGCTCTGAAATCGCCAGCAAATCAACACGAGTCATTTCATAGCAAGCATGCGCAGGCGGCGGCCCAATAGCCGTACGGCTTCGCGACAAGGTGTGGCTAAATAGCCTCAACGTCCTCTGCGATCGCATAGAGCCGCGGCTGCAAGCGAAATTGCGCAAACGCGACGAGCGGCAACGCCTCGTAGAGCGGTCTAGCAAAATAGTAACCTTGAAACAGCGAAATGCCAGCCTCGAAAAGCCAGCGATATTCGTCGGCCGTTTCGACACCTTCGGCAATCACGCCGATCGACAAGCGGCGGCATAACGAGATCAGACTACGAACGATCTCCTGCCGGTTACGGCTGCTGTCGACGCCGCGAACCAGCTTCATATCGAGCTTGATATAGTCGGGCTTGAAATCGACTAAGAGGTTGAAGCCGGCGTACGCGGCGCCGAAATCGTCGATTGCAGTTGAGAATCCTAAGCGTCGGTATGCGCCAACGATCTCCGCCAACCGCCCGTCGTCCGCAACCTTCTCCGATTCGACGATTTCGAATTGGATGCGCTCGATGGGAAACCGCAATTCCGCGGCTGCGCGCAGCGTCGTCTGCAAGCATAGTTCGGGCTGATAGATTGCGTGCGGGAGGAAATTGATGTTGATCCGCGTCGGCATTTGCAGCCGCGTCGCGAGCCTCAAGGCGCGGACGCGGCAGGCTTGGTCGAACCGATAGCGGTTGCCGTCGTTAACTTGGTCGAGTACCCAGCCGGCGGATTGTCCGGCCGTGCCGCGGATCAATGCTTCGTATGAGAACACCGTCTCTCGACGCGGATCGACGATCGGTTGAAAGGCGAACGAGAAGTCGAGTGCGAGGGTCGGAGCGGTACGGCACTCGCGACACGATGCCCCGCCTGGCTCAGTTGGGTAATTCGGCACTTAATGATTCCCTTTTGAAAAAACACACATCGTGAGCGCGCAAAGCTACTCTCCGGTGTATCGGGATCGCGTTGTTCGGCATTAGAAACGTTATCGTCCACTCGGTCAGTGCCGCCAATCTCAAGGAAATGCGTCGCCGCTCACACTTTGAAGAACGGATCCACCGCGCATTCGAACACCGAACGATGCATCCGGGACGACGTTTTAAGCTGACCCTCGTTCCGTCGATGCCCTTCGGGCTTTGCGCCCAACTTCAAAACTCGATTTGGAGCGCGCAATGCGCCGCGAACCTATAGCGTCGCCTTTCCAGCCGCAGTGCGCGTGCTCGCCGCCGGCGACGGTCCATCGCAAACGCACATCGCTGTAGTCGCTGCTTCCCGTCGCAGAAGTTCAAGTGAACACTATTTCCCGCCAGGCCCGCGCTCGGACGTTTTCGGGACGTCGCTTGCGATAGCTTTGTAGCGAGCCGGTCATCGCCGGCTTCACAACACGCTAATAGGAGCTAGCCCATGAATAAGTTCGTTAAACCGATCGTTACCGCCTCAAGTTTCGCTTTGGCACTCGTTTCGCTCGCAGGCGTTGCGCACGCTGCACCGGCACCGGCACAGAGTGCCGTACCGGCGTCGTCGGCCGGGGCCCCCTTCACATACACCGCGAGCGGCGTACTCAACATGCTCTCGAACGTTACGAACGGCACGAATACGACCTCGACCGCATCGACGTTCGTCAACGTTCCGGGCATGGTCACGCTGCTCAAAGTGCCGCCCGGCAAGCGAGCGTATCTCGTAGCGCGCTTTTCGGCCGAATCGGCATGCGCCGGAAACACCGGCCATTGGTGTTCGGTTCGCATTCTGGTCGACGGTCATGAGATCGCGCCGGCAACCGGTTTCGACTTTGCTTTCGATACGGTCAATGCGGGCGCGCCGAACAGCTTCATGTGGCGCGGCGCATCGATGGACCGCTCGTATTTCGCCAGCTCCGGCACGCACACGATCGTCGTTCAGGAAGCGACCACCGACTCGTCACACGGAACCACGTTCTGGCTCGGCGAGCGCAGCTTAACGGTCGAAAGCGCGCTGCTCTAAAATATAGTTTGCGCGGTTGCGGGTCGCGACCCGCACCGCGCCGAGGCGCCGGCGCGCGCGAGAGAAGCAGGGACGTTCGTACGCGCTCGGCGAGAACGCACGTGATGCCCGATATCCCGGCCGACCTCGTCGCGTCGCTACACGCGGTCGAGATGCTCCTCGACGACGACGCGCTCCGTTCTTCTGCGGCGTGGGCTGCCGACCTCGAACTCATTCGCGCTACCCGCGAGCGATTGGCACAGCGCTACACGCTAGCCGCCGTAGGCGAATTCTCGAGTGGAAAATCGTATCTCCTCAACGCGCTGCTCGAGCGGACGCGCTACGACGAGCACGGACGCATCGCGGGGTTGCTGGCAACCGATATCAACCCATCGACCGCAACGATCACCGAACTCCGGTACGGCTCGCCCGAGCAGGCCGTCGCGACGTATCCCTCCGGGCGAACCGAGCGGATTCCGATGGACCGCCTGGCGCGCTTCGTCGCGGTCGGCAAAGACGCTGAAGCGGGTGCGCTCCACGCGGCGCTCCTCGAGGACGATACGGCACCGAATTCCGTCGTCGTTACGATCGAGTCGCCTTTCTTGCGCGGCGGCTTCATCGTGGCCGATACGCCCGGCCTTGCGTCGCTCAACCCGGCGCATCGCCGGGCGACGCTGACGTATCTCCCGCGAGCGGACGCCGTGCTGTATCTCATCGATACGCAGCAACCGTTTACCGAGGGAGACGCCTCGTTTCTGGGCCTGATCGGCGAACACGTGCGCACGATCTTTATCGTGCAAACGAAGATCGATCTCTGGCGCATGCGGGAAGAGGACGGCCGGGAAGCTTGGGAAGCGGCTCGCAGCCGGATTGTCTTGCGCGCCGAGCGCTTCGCACCCACGGCCGAAGTCTATTCAGTTTCGGCGCGCGATTATGCGGCGGGTATGCTCGACGCCGATGCGGCGCACATCGAGCGGAGCGGCTTTCCGGCCTTGCTGCGCGGGCTCGAACGCTCGCTCGAGGAACGGGCGCGGCGCGCCCGCGTATGGCGGGCGTCGGCGATCGTCGACGGCATCGTGGCGAAGCTCTCGGCGCGCGTACGCCGCGAAGCCGCGCTCGACGAAACCGGCGTCGAGACGCTGCTCGCAACGCGCGCGCGCGCGGTGGCGGAACTTTTCGACCGCGAGCGGTCGCTCGCGCGCGAGCGCGACGGCGTCTCGCAAGCCGGAGCGGAACGCCGGGGCTGGATCGCTGCGCGCGGTGCCGCTCTCGCGGAAGACGCCGTACGCGCGCTAGGCTCGGCGCTCGACGTGGCGGATATCGAACGGATTCGTGACCGCGGGCGCTTCCACAGCCTCGTCGATGCGACCGTCGCTCCGGTTTGGAACGCGTTCGCGGCCGAACTCGCGGGCGACGTCGCGCGCGAACTCGAGCGGATCGGCAAGAGCCGCACGCACGTGTGTCTCATGGACCTCGCCGCTCTCCGGCTTGGCGGCGAACCCGGTACGGGCGCGTGGTCGCGTGACCTGGCCCGCGGCATCGCTTCGACCGTCGTGCTCGGCGCGATCGGCGGCCCGACCGTTACGTTCGTGCACGGCGTGGCGCGAGCGTTCGCTGCCCGCGCGCCCGGTTCGTACATGAAGCGCGAACTCGGCAGCGACCTCTCCGCTACGCTCTTTCCGGCTTTCGAACGCGAGATCGCAGCCTTCGTCGATGCGCTCGCCGAACGGATCGGCGGCATCTACGAGGACGCCTCGGCCGCGATCGAACGCGAGCGAGGGTTCCTGCGCGCGGAGACGCTCGAGCCGATCGACCGCGCGCTCCGGCTGGCGACCGATGCGCTGCAGCGCCCTGCTGCGCTCGAGCACCTGGCGACGGTCGCCGCGCAGCTCGCGCAGATCGACGAACGGCAAAATCGCCTCGCGCGGTCGTTCGCGCCACCTGCGTCGCAGCCCGAAGCCGAAGCGGACCGCGCGCACGATAGGCCGCGAGCCGATTTCGATGCCGACGCTTACGATCTGGGCCTGCGCCCGCAGCGCTACCGGGTCGTCATTTTGGGCGCACTACGGCGCGGCAAGTCGAGCCTTGTCAACGCGCTTGCGGGGACGCGTCTCCTATCGGACGACGCGGCGAGCGAAGCGCTCTTTCCGATTCACGTGCGCTACGGCGAGCGCGAGCGGGCTTACGCTCTCGAACGGCAAGGCGAGTGGCGCGACATCTCGCCGAGCGCAGCGATGGCTATGGCGGCGCACTCGCCCGTTCTCATTGAAACGCCGTGGAAGATGCCGCGCGAACTCGTCCTCGTGCATGCGCCCGCGTTCGACTCCGGCAATGAAGAAGCGGAAACGATCGCTCTGGCTGCGGCGCATCATGCAAGCGAAATTCTCGGGCTATTTTCGCGCCAGCTCTCCGAAAGCGAACTCGCGCTCTATAGCCGAGTGGCCGAATTCGGTAAACCGATCCTGCTCGCGCACACGATTGCCGACAACGAAAGCTCGAGCGAGCGGCGCACGGTCGTCGATCTTGCAGGACGTTACGTGCGCGAACGCGGGCTCGACGTGAGCCGCATCTTCACCATTTCGGCGCTCGATTATTTCGAAGCCGCTCAAGCCGGGCGTATGCCCGGAGCCTGGAACGAGCTCGCAGCCCTGCGCGACACGCTGCAAGCCCATGCCGAAGAGCATATGCAACGCCTGGCTGCACGCGAAAGAGGGGCAGCCGAACTGCGGCCTGCACCGGGTGCGGCACCCCGCGACGGCTCGCTCCCCGGCTTGCGCAGTGCGCTCGCGCGCTTGTTCGGACGCAGCAGGTGGTGAGCCGAGGTTCGCCTCCTGCCCATCCCGAAGCCGCTTACGTGCTCCGCTCCTACGTGCTCGGCCCGGCGCAGATAGCGCTCGGTACCGGTGAATCGCTCTACGGCCGAGTGGCTGTGGAGCACGCCCGGGTCGCCCGGATCCTGCCCGGCGACGGCGCGACCGATTTCCAAGTTCCGCCTGGAACCACGATAGCGCCCGGCATGATCGACGTTCATACGAACGGCGCCAACGACGTGCTTTTCAATCGCGATCAGGGCAACGCCGTGGAAGTCGCCTCGCACTCGTATGCAACGCGAGGCTCGACCGGTTTCATCGCGACGATTATGACCGCGCCTTGGGAGTCGATGCTCCACGCCGCGAGCGAGGTTGCCGAAACCGCGCACCAACTCGCGGAACGGCCCGTAAACGGCGCCCGGTGTCTCGGAATTCACTTCGAAGGACCGTTCCTCAATCCGAAGTTTCGCCGCGTTCACCGTCACGATTGGCTGCAGCACGCGAGTTTGGATAAAGCGCGCGCACTCGTCGAGTCGTGCCGGGGCGCGCTCGCACTCGTCACGATGGCGCCCGAAGTCGAAGGCGTAGACGAAGCCGCACGTTTTTTTTACGATCAAGGCATCGTCTGTTCCGCAGGCCATACGTCGGCGCACTACCGCGAGGGGCTGCTTGCGATTTCGCTCGGCTTCCGCACCCTGACGCACGCGTTCAACGCCATGCCTCCGCTAGACCATCGCGATCCATCGATTCTCGCCGCCTTCATGCAGGACGAGCGCACCACCGTCCAAGCGATTTGCGACGGCTTCCACATCTCGCCCGTCATGATCGACGTCCTCTACCGGTCGCTCGGCGACCGCCTCACGCTCGCGACCGACTACATGGCTCCGGCGGGCGCCGGGTACCGCATCGAAGGCGGCGTCATGCGCGCGGAAGACGGAACGATCGCGGGAAGCGCGCTGCACCCGGATAAGGCCGTACGCAATCTCATGTCGTACGCCGCACTGCCGTTCGAACGCGCGATCGTCAATGCGACGGCGACGCCCGCGCGACTGCTCGGCATCGAGCGGGAGTGCGGTACGCTCGAACCGGGGAAACGCGCCGATCTGGTCATCTGGGATGCGAGCTACGAGATCCTCACGACGATCGTCGGCGGCGAAGCGGTCTATGGAGCGCACTACATCGCCAATAGCCGCAGCGTCGTCTAGTGCTTACACTAGGCAGCGCCGCCTCCGAGATACGCCGCCTGCACGGAGGGGCTGCGCATCAAGTTCGCGGCACTATCTTCGTGAACGATTCTACCGACTTCCAGCACGTAGCCGCGCGCGGCGATCGCCAGGGCTTGGCGCGCATTTTGCTCGATCAGCAAGACGGTCGTCCCCTGCACATTGAGATCGCGGATGATGCGAAATATCGTCTGCACGAGAATCGGCGATAAGCCGAGCGACGGTTCGTCGAGCATCAGGAGTCGCGGTCGCGACATCAGCGCCCGCCCGATCGCGAGCATCTGCTGTTCGCCGCCCGAAAGGGTACCGCTCTTCTGAAGAAGGCGTTCGCGCAGGCGCGGGAACGTCTCCAGCACGCGTTCCAAATCGCCGGCCAGCTCCGCTTTCGAGTGCCGAGTGTACGCGCCGAGCTCGAGATTCTCGCGTACTGTCATGCGTGCGAACACCCGCCGGCCCTCCGGCGAATGCCCGATCCCGCGCCGGACGATATCGTCCGGTGTCGCGCGCGTGATGTCGCGCCCGTCGAAGCGGATGCGCCCGCTCGTCGTACGCAACAATCCGCTCACGGCGCGCAACGTCGTTGTTTTTCCAGCCCCGTTTGCGCCGATCAGCGTAACGATTTCGCCCTCATCAACGCGCAACGTCACCGCTTGCAACGCCCGAATACGACCGTAGTGGGCGTCGACGGCTTCGATTTCGAGCAGCGCCATTAAACGTCCGGCCGTCCCAGATAGGCCTCGATGACGCGTTCGTCACGCCGCACGGCTTCAGGCACACCCTCGGCGATCTTTTCGCCGTGGTCGAGCACGGTGACGCGTTCGCTGAGCGTCATGACGAGATTCATGTCGTGCTCGATGAGGAAGATGGTAACGCCCCGCTCGCGAATTCGCCGGATGAGCGTCAAGAGATCGTCTTTTTCGCGCGGATTCATGCCCGCGCCGGGCTCGTCGAGCAGCAGCAGCTTCGGTTCGCTTGCGAGCGCGCGGGCGATCTCGAGCCGGCGCTGGCTGCCGTACGGCAGATTTCGCGCGTAGTCGTTCGCGCCGCGTTCGAGGCCGACGAAGCGCAGTAAGTCGCGCGAGCGCTCCCGCACGCTTCGCTCCTCGGCCCTCTGGCGCGGCGTGTGCACGAGCGAATCGAACATCGAGGCGCGCATGCGGGAATGACGTCCCGTCATCACATTGTCGAGCGCCGACATGAACGCAAACAGCCGAATGTTTTGAAAGGTGCGCGCGATACCGCCTGCCGCGATGCAGTCGGTCCGCATTCCTGTGAGCGACTTGCCCTCGAGTTCGATCGCTCCGGCGGTGGGCGGATAGATGCCCGTGATAAGATTGAACACGGTCGATTTGCCGGCGCCGTTGGGACCGATCATGGCGACGATACTGCCGGCTGCGATCTCGAACGAGAGGTCGTTGACCGCCACCAGACCGCCGAAGGTTCGCCGCACGCGGTCGAGCCGAAAGAACGCGCTCAAACCGCGCGGCTGCCTTCGTATTCGGCCTGCTCTTGGGCGGCGAGCGCCGGATCTGCAAGCGGTTCGTGCAACTCTGCCTTACGTTGCCGGCTCGGAATGAGTCCTTCGGGACGAAACAACATCATCGCGACGAGAATAACGCCGTAGAGCATGAAGCGGTAATTTGTGAAGTCGATGTTGACGAAGCCCAGATTGTGCGCGATGTTGGTCGATTGCGGCAGCAAGAAACTGTTGACGAACGATAGGACGAAGCTGCCGACGATGACGCCTGCGATATTCCCCATGCCCCCCAGCACCAGCATCGAGAGCACGAGCACGCTGACGTTGAATTGAAATTGATCGGGAGAGACGAGATCGAGCTTCGCCGCGTACGCAACGCCCGCCACGCCGCTGAACGAAGCGCCGAGCGCAAAGGCGGCGAGTTTCGCGGCCGTCGTGTTGATGCCCATATGGCGCGCGGCGAGTTCGTCTTCGCGAATCGCCATCCAGGCGCGTCCGAGCCGGCTAAACTGTAGATTGCGTGCAGCCAAAATGCCGAGGCCGATGAGCACGAGCAGAACGTAATAGTACGGAGTCGCCGAGAAGCCGAAGCGATGGCCGAAGAGCGACGGCTGGTCGAGCGAGCTGATGCCGTTTGGCCCGTTAGTGTATTGCGCCAGATTCAGAAACGTCTGCGGCACGATCTCGCCGAAGCCGAGCGTGACGATCGCGAGATAATCGCCGCGCAAGCGCAGCGTCGGCGCCCCGAGCAGAATGCCGAAGAGCGCTGCGATCGCGGCCGCGACGAACAGCATGACCCAAAACGGAACGTGCAGATTGAACTGCTGGCTCGCAAGCATCGCATAGCTATACGAACCGATGGCAAAGAAAGCCGCATACCCGAGATCGAGCAAACCTGCGAACCCGACGACGATATTGAGTCCGAGCGCGAGCAAGATGAAAGCGCCCGCGTTCGCGAGAAAATCAACATGCGAGTTATTGCGGTCGAGATATGGATAGGCCACCAGCACGAACGCGAGCGCGACGAGGAGAACGCGCTGTGGCAGCGGTGCGTTTGCGATGCGAAAGCCGCGCACGGACCTAGTGTTACACCTTGTCGGGGAGTGACTCCCCGAGCAGGCCCGAGGGGCGGAAGATCAGCACGAGCACGAGCACGGAGAACACGACGACGTTCGACCATTGCGCGCCCTGCGGAATGTATTGCGTTGCGATCGCTTCGATGAGGCCGATCAGAAAACCGCCGAGCATGGCACCCACGATATTTCCGATACCGCCGAGTACGGCCGCCGTAAACGCCTTGAGACCAGCCTCGAACCCGTTGAAGAACCATGTCGTTCCGTAATACACACCGCTGATGAAGCCGGCCGCTCCCGCGAGCGCGCTTCCGATGAGAAACGTCACCGCAATCGTCGTGTTGACGTTGATGCCCATCAATTGCGCTGCGTCGCGGTCCTGGGCCGTCGCGCGCATCGCTTTGCCGATCTTCGTCTTGGAGATGAATGCTTGCAACGCTACCATCATGACGATCGCGAGTCCGATTACGAGCCCCTGTTTCGTAGAAATCTCGACTCCGCCGAGCGTAACCGATGGATTGGGGATGATCTGCGGAAATGGAACGGGCGATGGCCCCCGCCAAAGTTGCATCACGTTTTCGAGAATGAACGACATGCCGATCGCGGTAATGAGCGGTGCTAGCCGCGGTGCGCCGCGCAAGCGGCGATACGCGAGCCGCTCGATGAGGACACCCACGATGCCGCACAGCAGCATCGATCCCAGGATCGACACGAGCACGACACCCAGCAGCGCTGGCCCGTGTACTTCGCTCGAGACGCCCAGCGCCGTTAGGATCGCGAGCGAAAAGAATGTCCCGAGCGTATAGATGTCGCCGTGTGCGAAGTTGATGAGCTCGATGATACCGTAAACCATCGTGTATCCCAGGGCTATCAGCGCATAGATGCCCCCAAGAGAAAGCCCGTTGACGACTTGCTGAAAAAAAACATCCAAATTAACGGCGCACTACGATTTCATACTCATCTGCCGAACGAAGACGGCTTTCCCATTTTGGACTTTGTAAAGACTCAAGATCCCGTTCGTCGTATCGCCGTCCGCGTCGAAGCCGACCATTCCGATCGGCGAGGCAAAATTCTTCGTCGCTGCAACGTTTGCCAAAACTGCGGCACGAGTCGGCAGCGCGTTATTGCCCGCCGCCAGGGCTTTACGAATAGCGGCGATCTCGATGTTCGCGGCCGTATAGGCGTTCGCGCTGTACGGGCCGACGGGCGCCTTCCACCGCTTCTCATAGGCGGCGATGAAGGTTTTGGCGGTCGGTAGTTTCGAGGTTTCGGGGGCGGCTACCGTAAAATACGTTCCATTCGCCGCTTCGCCCGCCGCATGCAAGAATTCCGCGTCGGAGATTCCGTCGCCGCCGATATAGGCAACCTTGCCCAGGCCCACGTCCCCCATTTGCTTGCGCAGTAAGCCGCCTCCGGTCGCCGTCGTACCACCATAGAAAACGGCGTCGGGATGAAGCGCCCGGGCCTTCGTCAATAACGCCTTGTAATCGGTCTGTCCCTTCGTGAGGTGTTCGTGACCGAGAACGGTGCCGCCACGAGCCTTGAAGCTCTGCTCGAAGATATCCGCCAGCCCCTTGCCGTACGTCTCGTTGTCGTCGATGACGAACGCCCTCGAGAGCCCGAGTTTACGCGCGGATTCGGCGCCTGCCGCGCCTTGCTTATCATCGGTGGTGCAGACGCGGAAGAACGCGACGGTGTCGGGATGCGACGTTCGGAAACGTTTTGCAGCCTCGCCCTTGGTGAGCGTCGGATTGGTCGTGGCGGGGCTGATCTGTGTGAGTCCGGCGTCATTGGTTATGGGAATCTGCGCTGCCGCGACGCTCGAGTTGAAGGGGCCGACCATCGCCAGCACGCTCGCGTCCGCAACGAACTGGCGCACGTTTTGCGCACCTTGGCCCGGATCGTGGGCGCCTTGCACGGCGTCATCCAAATCATAGGCGGTGAGCGTGAAGCCGCCGGGCAGGGGATGCGCCGCCGCTTCTTCGATTGCGAGTACCGCGCCGTTGCGAGTCGGAATCCCGGTCGACGCGTCCGCGCCGCTCACAGGCAAATCGATACCGATTTTAATCGCCTGGCCGCCATCTTTGGATGAAGCCTGCGTCGAAGTCGACGTCGTCGACGTTGAACAGCCTGCCGTAAGCGCGACGAGCGAGGCCAAGGCGACTGCCCGCGCGAGCCTAAACATTCATTAACACCTCTCGAGCGAGAATCGAGACGGCGCGTCTCGGCGAATCGAGCGACGTTTACGCCGCGAGGGTAATGGCTTCCCTTTCAGACGAATGGCGCGTATGGATGAAGCGTTGGACCATCGCCGCAGTCGTCGCCGCGACCGTCATGTACGTTCTGGCGTGCGATAATGAGGTTTACCGCCTGACGTCGCCGCCGCAGTTTTCATGGCATATCGTCTTGCGCAAGGCCTACAGCGTCGTCGCTTTCGCGCTCGTAGCCTATCTCGAGCGGCGCGCGCTTATCGAAAACGGCCGCCCGAATGTTGCGCTCCCTTGCATCCTCGGAATCGCCGCCTATAGCGCGCTCATCGAGGTCGGACAGTTTCTGCTCGGCTCGAACGAGGGCCCGGTCTGGAATGCGGTGGATACGCTGTGCGGAGCACTGGGAGGCGCGATCTCCGTAAGCGACCGGTTCTTTCCTGCCCTCCGCAACGAGCACAGTGGCCTGTAACAATTCACGAAGCGGCGTCCAGCGCCGCACCAGGAGGCGGCCCGATGCGCGCGATTTGCATCAGCACGAGCAGCAGCTCCGCCTGCCGGCGCGTGCGCGTTTTTTCGAAGATCCGTTTGAGGTGGGTGCGGACGGTTTCGTGCGAGACGTGAAGGCGTGCGGCGACTTCCTTCACGTCGAGTCCCTCGAGTAGGGTCGCCGCAACGGCGGCTTCGGCGCGCGAAAGGCCGAGTGCGATCTGAAAAAGCCGGCGATCGCCGATCGTACGTCGATTCGGATTCGTCGCCAGCACGATCGCGCCGAACGGTCCGCCGCTCGGACTGCAGCTGCCTTTCGCCACGAGGATGCGTACGAACAGCGCCGGATTACCCGCCGCATCGCGGGCTACGAACGCGCCGTCATTCGTACGAATGGTCGCGAGCACGTCGTCGAAAGCGTCGCTCGTTCGCCGCTCGACGAACGTGAGGGACCGCGGACCGATCCGAAAGGCGCCCAGCGGCTCGAGCGCTCGCATCGCGCCGTTGGCGTGCACGAGTTCGAACCCATCTCCCAAGAGTGCGATGCCCGTGTCGAAACATTCCAGCGCCGCGGAGAAAAAGCGCCGCTGATCGAGTAGCGGCGTTGCAGGGTGGGACCAACCCAGAGCTACGGTGTTGTTCAACATGTCCGCAACCTTACTCTTGCCGCGTCCGCAAATCGTCCGGCCCGCGCAGTGGGCCGCCGGCCCCGCCGGCATGTCCGAGCGCGGCGCGCGTTATGTCGAACAGGAGCTCCGGAATCTGCGCATGCGAACCGAAAAATTCAGCGACGACGATCGGCACGCCGAGCTCGCGGCGCGACTGTTCGACGATTCGAAGAAGATCGCGCCGGACGTGCATACCCGGCGCTAAAAAGAACGGGACGACGACGATGCGGCGGGCTTGGTGCGAAGCCGCCATTCGCATGGCCTCCAGTATCGTCGGCTCGGCCATCTCGAGAAACGCCGCAAACACTCGAGCGTCGAGCCGCTCGCCGAGCGTGCGCGCGAGCTCGACGACAGAAGCATTTGCTTCGGGCGAACGGCTTCCGTGAGCCGCGAGTACGATCTTTTCAGCGCTCACTCGGCCGCCGTTCCGCTCAGACGGCCGTTAACTCACGCACGGCGCCGGCATTGAAATAAGCGGCTTGCGGGTGATGCATGACGAGCGCCGCCGTCGACTGCTCGGGAACGAGTTGGAAGGCTTCCGTCAACTCGACGCCGATCGCCCGTTCGACGCCCAGCAAGTCCCACACGAGAGCGTGCTGGGAAAGATCCGGGCAAGCCCCATACCCCCAGGAATAGCGTTTGCCCCGCCCCGGCGCGAGTCCGAGTTCAGCGCGAATACGTTCGTGCGTATGCGCGGCCAAAGCTTCCGCAGCTTGGACGGAAAAGCCATGCAGAAAGTAACTGTCGCTGTAGTCGCCCGCTTGTTGCAGCGCCTCGATGCGGCCCGAAACCTCGCGTCCGACGGTGACGACCTGCAGCGCGATGACGTCGCTCGCTCGGCCCGCCTCGGGCTCGCGCAGGTAATCCGCTAGGCACAGATGTTCGCCGCCGACTTGGCGCGGAAAGGAGAAACGCCCGATCTCTCGCGCCGTGTCGTCCGGCGAATAGAGAATGACGTCTTCACCGCTCCCGGCGGCGGGGAAATAGCCGTACACCACGCGCGGCGAGATGGCGGCTTCGCGCTCCGCTAGTGCTTCATAACGGCGCAAACGCGGCTCGAAATCGTCGTGCAGCAGCCGGTCCCACTCGGCGCCCTTGAGACTCGCCCCGCCCCAGGATAAGCGGTAGAGGCTACGCAGATCGAAGTGCGACCACAGCTCGGCGGGTGCGACGTGCTCCACGACGCGCGCTCCGAGGAACGGCGCGGGCGGCGGTTCGACGCGGGAGAGCCCGGCCCGCGCCGCCACGCTAGCGGTGGTGCGAGCGGGAGCGGCGACGGCCGCCGCCGCGAGTGCGCGCGCGCGCTCCGCAGCATCGCGCATCCGTAAGACGAATTCGTCGCGCCGCTCCGCGTTCGCCGTCAGCGCATCCATGATTTCCAAGCCTTCGAAAGCGTCCTTCGCATAGTAAACGCCGGGTTCGAAATAGCGCCGCCCGTCGTCGAGAAACGCGATGCGACGGCCGAAATCGCGGTTGATCGCAGCACCTCCGACGACGACGGGAAAAGCGAGTTTTCTCGAGTCTTGTTCCGCAATGCACACCGGCATCTGCTTCGACGTCGACACGAGCAGGGCAGAGAGGCCGATCGCGTCCGCGTCGACTTCGACGGCTTTTTCCAAGATACGATTCATCGGCACTTGTTTGCCTAAATCGTGCACGGTATAGCCGTTGTTGGTGAGGATCGTATTGACCAAATTCTTGCCGATGTCGTGCACGTCGCCGAACACGGTCGCGAGGACGATCGTGCCTTTGGTCGTGCCTTCTTTTTTCTCCAAAAACTGCTCGAGATGCGCGACGGCCTTCTTCATCACTTCGGCGGATTGCAGGACGAAGGGTAAAATAAGTTCGCCCGCGCCGAACTTGTCACCGACTTCTTTCATGGCGGGCAACAGCACGTTGTTGAGTGCGTCGACCGGATCGCGATGCACGAGCACCTCGTCGATTTTCGCTTCGATGCCGTCTTTGCGCCGCCGCAGAATCGCGTTGTGAACGCGCCGTTCGATAGGCTCGTCGACGTCGTCGTCGATGGCGGCGTTCGACGCCGCGGCCCGCCCGGGACCCGCGGCTTCGAAGTGCTCGATTAACCGCTGCAGGGCGTCGGGCCGTCGATTGAGCACCATGTCGTCGCACAGTTCACGTTCCTGCGCATCGATCTCGGCGTACGGCTGTATCTCCTTGGCATGCACGAGCGCCATGTCCAGGCCGGCTGCGACGCAGTGATGCAGCATGACCGAATTGAGCGCAGCGCGCGCGGCGGGCTTGAGCCCGAAAGAAACGTTCGAAACGCCGAGCGAGGTCAGGACGCCGGGTAAGCGTTCCTTTACGAGCCGGATACCTTCGATCGTTTCGACCGCAGAGGGAAAAAACTCAGGGTCGCCCGTGGCCAGCGTGAACGTGAGCGCATCGAAGATCAACGCACCGGGTGGAAGACCGTATTCTCCGACGATGATGTCGTAGATCCGCTGCGCGACTTCGTACTTACGCTGCGCGGTTTTCGCCATCCCCGTCTCGTCGATCGTCAGCGCGACGATCGCGCTGCCGCTCTCCTTGACCATCGGTAAGATCGTATCGAGCTTTTCGCGGCCGTTCTCGAGATTGACCGAATTCACGATCGCGCGCCCGGCATAGATTTTCAGCGCGGCGTCGATCACTTTGGGTTCGGTCGAATCGATCATGAGCGGCGTCTCGACCGATTGCGCGAGCTTCTTGACGATCGTCGCCATCTGAACGTCTTCGTCCGTCCGCTCGGTGAGCGCCGTGCAAAGGTCGAGCACGTGTGCGCCGCCTTCGACTTGTTCGCGCGCCACCAGCACGATATCGTCGTACTTATCCTCGAGCAAGAGCCGCTTGATTTTCCGCGACCCCTGAGCGTTGATCCGTTCGCCTATCAACAGGGGCGAGCCGTCCTGCTTGAGGGCGGCCGCCGTCATCGCCGACGCCGCAAACTGCAGCGGCTTCGCCTCGGGCAAGCGGCCGCGCTTACCGGCGGCGACGCGCGCGAAAGCCGCGATGTGCGCGGGCGTCGTACCGCAACAGCCGCCGATCGCGTTGACCCCGAAATCCGTCACGAAAGCGCCCAGTTCGCGGGCCATTTCTTCGGGCGCTTCGGGATAGATCGTCTCGCCCGCGGGACCCATCAGCGGCAGCCCGGCGTTCGGAACGACCGCGACGAAGCAGCGCGAGTTCTCGACGAGATAGCGGATCGCGTCACGCATGTGCGTCGGACCCGTAGAACAGTTGAGTCCGATAACGTCGATCGGCAGGGCGTCCAGCGTCGCGGTCACCGAACGAATATCGGTTCCGAGCAACATGCGGCCCGTCACGTCGAGCGTGGCCTGCGCTTGAATGGGAACGCGCCGCATTCCGCGTGCAAACTCCCGCGTGATGCCGGCAATGGCGGCTTTCATCTCCAGCAGATCTTGACTCGTCTCGATGAGCAGCAGATCGACGCCGCCAGCGACGAGGTGCCGGGCTTGCTCGCCGTAGATATCGGCCAGTTCGTCGAAGGTGATCTTCGAGAGCGTCGGATCGGAAGAGGAGATCAGCATCCCGGTCGGGCCGAGGGAACCGGCGACGTAGCGCGCTCGCTCGGGCGTCGCAACCGCGTCGCAAGCGGCGCGTGCGATTTCGGCGGAGCGGCGATTGATCTCGGCGGTCTTATCCGCCAAACCGTACTCGTCGAGCTTGAGGCGCGAGGCCGTAAATGAATCGGTTTCGACGACGTCGGCCCCGGCTGCGAGATAGGCGTCGTGAATCGCTCGAATCACATCGGGCCGGGTAAGAACGAGCGCTTCATTACAGCCGGAGAACGGTGCACCGCCAAAGTCGTGCGGCGTCAGCTCGAGCGCCATCAGCTCGGTTCCCATCGCGCCGTCGACGATGAGGACGCGTTGAGCGAGCGCTTCTAGATAGCCGGTCATCTCCATCCATTTGCAGGATCGGAAGGCAAGTCCGCTCGCCAATTGTCCTATCGGCGAGAATGTGGCAAGCTAGGACAATGGACGCGCGAACGCAAGCGCTAGCCCTCGACCGTCGCTTGGCAACGGAAGCCGCTACGTTACGAGCCGGACGGGCGGTTCCTGAAGCGGCCCTACGCGAGCTTCGACTTGCGGAGATCCGCGGCTCGCTCGCGCATGCGAACCTCGTTTTTCCGGCCCGCGACATCGCAAAGCTGGCCGAAGGCGGCTGGACCCCTGCGGGGCGTGCTTTAGAGCAGTGCAATGCGGTTGCCGATTATGCTGCGGCCGCCGCTCGTATTCGTGCGCTAGGCCGCGCGCGTCCGCATCGCGCACTGCTCCGGCTCGATGAAATCGTCACCCTGCACGCGCTGGCGACGCGACGCGGCACGAGAGACCGACCGGGAAAATGGCGTGCGACGACGGCTCGCCCGCTGCGCAGCGGGCTCGTTCACCCTCCGGCGTGGCTCATACCGCGCGACATGACGACCTTCGTCGAACGCTTCGAGCGCGGACCGACTCCCGAAAGGCCCCTCGTAGTCTGGCTCGCCGACGCTTACGAGCGCTTTATTCGGATCCATCCTTTCGCAACGGGCAACGGTCGCGTCGCGCGGCTGATTTTGAATCTCGTCCTGCAACGGCTCGGCTTCCCACCGGTCGTCCTCTCCCGCGGCGAGGCAAAACCCTTCGCTCTCGCCCTCGATCGCGCGGGGGCGGGCGACTTGTGGCCGAGCGCACTTTTTTTCGGACGTAACCTGCTGCGCTCGGTGAGAAGCCTCGAATTTGCCCGTAGCCAGGCGGACGAAACGTTACTTCCGCTGGGCCGCATCGTCGCTGCACGCGAGCGTGCCGCCCTCTACAAAGCCGCACAGCGGGGGCGTTTGCGGACCCTTCGCAGAGGGACGAGCATCTTCACAAGTAAGACGTGGCTAGAAGAATACCGCAGCTCACGAGCGGCTTCCGGCCGACCCCCTTCGACCCGAATCGCGCAACGGAATCGAGAGTAGCTCTGCATTTTCCCTCCGAGCTTGCCGAAATTAAGCACGTGATGATGACGCCTACCGCGACCGCCCGCCTTCGACCGGGGCCGCCGAATGAAATTTATGATGGCGCGAGGCATCGGGCCGCGCCCGATTGTTACGTCGTGCGGGCAGATCTCAGCGTCGTGATGACGACGGCCGCCCAGCAGCCGGGTCAAACCGTAGCCCTGCCGGGGCCGGTAGGACAGTTCGTCGCTCGACTGATCGCGCAAGCGCAGGGCGACTTGAGCGCGGCCAGCGGCTCGGAGATCATCGAGGGCAAACTCGTACGAACCGCCCCGATGACGGCTGAAGACGGGCCCTGCGGCCCGTGTCTCGGCGTGTTCGTCGAAGTTCTCCGCGGGCGCGACGCGCTGGCCAGTGCCATCGAACGTTACGGTTTGAGCGTTCGCGAAACCGACGTGCTGAACTGTCTTGCGCGCGGGGAGCGCACGAAAGGCATGGCTAAGACGCTCGGCATCTCGGAAGCGACCGTGAGCGATCACGTGAAGAGCATTATGGCCAAGATGAACTGTCATAGCCGAACGCAGCTCCTGGCGCGGGTCTTCGGCCCCTCCTAAGCTCAGCGGCCCGCTGAATTCGGGCCCGACTCGGCACCGCCGCATGGCATAACCGCTTCCCGGCTTAGTGCTACATTACGTGTGTAGGCACGCCTTGATGCCGAATTCACAGGCCCGGCGCATTGCAGTTAGCCGCAGTGAGGAGTTCTTGCATGTTCATCGAGTATGACGGAAGATCGCCGCGCGTTTCCGCAACGGCATTCATCGCCCCGACCGCGATCTTGATCGGAAACGTCGTCGTCGGCGAAGACGCTTCGATCTGGTTCGGGGTCGTGCTGCGTGCCGATGCGGGTTCGATCCGCATCGGCGCGCGCTCGTCAGTAGAAGATAACGCGGTCGTTCATTCGGACGGCGTGCGCGAGACGGTCATAGGCGCCGACGTGACGGTCGGACACTGTGCGGTTCTCGACGGCTGCACCGTCCAAGACGGCGCCCTTATCGGCAGTAACGCCGTCGTCCTCGACGGCGCCGTCATCGAGGCCGGAGCGATCGTCGCGGCCGGCAGCGTCGTGACGGTCGACGACCGGATCGCCGCTCGAACGATGGCCGCCGGGGCGCCTGCGAAGCATCGTAAACCGGTCCTCGGCCGCGCAGCGGAGATGATTGCGACGGGCTCCCGCGCCGCCGCCGGTCAGGGCCAAGCCTATCGGCGCGACAACATCGGCGATCCCCATCATCACGAATTCAAGTCGGCTACTAGTCGTAAGCGAACCCCGGCGACGATCGCCTAGGCTTCCCGGCCCACGTTCGTGCGTGGACCGGAATCCTTATCTCTGCGAGCCCGCGGTCACCGTTTTGGCGGGTTTGAGCGGCCGCGCTCCGTCGACCGGCACGGCTCCGCCCGGCCGGCGCCCCTCGCGGATGTTGACGATCAAGACGTAGATGACCGGCACGAGGAAGAGATTCAAAAACGTCGAGAGGATCATGCCGCCGAAGACCGGCGTGCCGAGCGAGTGACGGCTCGAGCTGCCCGCGCCGCTCGCGACGACGAGCGGTACGATACCGAGGATGAACGCGAACGACGTCATGAGAATCGGACGCAGCCGCGTCTCGGCTGCGCGCCGCGCTGCGCTCGCCGCGTCGAGCCCTTGATCCCGCAATTGATTCGCGAACTCGACGATCAAGATCGCGTTTTTACTCGCCAGGCCGATCAACATGACGTAGCCGACTTGCGCGTAGACGTCGCTAAGCACGAAGCCGAGCGGCGGAAAGAACGCGGCGATGGTATCGCGCCCGATGATGGCAAGCAGCGCGCCCAGGATCGCGAGCGGCACCGACATCAGGATGACGAGCGGATCCGTCCAGCTCTCGTATTGGGCGGCCAGAACGAGAAACACGACGACGATGCCGAGCACGAAGATTAGTGCCGCCTGACCGCCGGATTGAATCTCGTCGAGCGAGATGCCGGACCAGGAGTGGCTCACCCCCGCCGGCTCCAGCTTGCGCGCGAGCGCTCCCATTTCGGCTATCGCGTCACCCGAGCCGTAGCCTTGACCCGGTTGTCCGTTAAGTTCGATGGAGCGGAACAGATTATAGTGCGTGATGACCGGCGCGCTGCGCTGCAAGGTCGAAGAGAGCAGCGTCGTGATCGGCATGATCGCGCCCGTACTCGATTTGACGTAGATACGCTGCAAATCACCGACCGAAGAACGGTACGGCGTGTCCGCCTGAACGTAGACCCGATACGTCCGGCTGAGATAGTCGAAATCGTTGACGTATAACGAGCCGAGATAGATCTGCATCGTGTTGAAGATGCTTTGGAGCGGCACACCGAGCGATTCGGCTTTAGCGCGATCGGGATTCACGACGAGTTGCGGGCTGTCGTTACGGAAGGTCGTGAAGACGCCTTTGAGTTTCGGGTCGTGCGCCGCCGTACCCATGAAGCCGTAGGCGACTTTATTGAGATTCTCGAGTCCGATGTTGCCCACGTCCTGCAACTCGTATTGGAAGCCGCCAAAATTCCCGAGCCCCTGAATCGCGGGCGGGTTAAAGGCGAAGATCTGGGCCGTTGGGATCGCTCCGAACTGCCCGAATAATCCACCCGGACCGTAGAGCAGCGCGGTCACCGAATGTTGGAAGCCTGGCCGGTCCGCCCAATCTTTGAGCAAGACGAACATCGTCGCTTTGTTCGGACCGTTCCCGGTGAAACCGAAGCCGATCACGTCGAAGATCTCTGCGACCTCCGAGCGCTGCGCGATGAGGCTCTCAACGTGCTTCGTGACTTGCTCGGTCGTATCGAGCGACGTACCTTCGGGAGCCTGGACGGTGACGATGAAGTAGCCCTGATCCTCGTCGGGCGTAAATCCGGTCGGCGTCGACTTGAACAGCAATCCGGTGATGACGAGCGCGACTACGAATAGCGCGAGAATGCCGTACCGGAAGCGCAGGACGCCTCCGAGCCAATCGTGATAGTGGTGGCGCAACCAGTCGAGGCCGCGATTGAAGGCGGCGAAAAACCCGTTGCGCGGACGTTCCGAGCGCCCGAGCAGCAGGGCGGACAAGGTCGGGGTCAACGTCAACGCGTTGAACAGCGAGAGCGTGATCGAGCATACGATGGTCAGCGCGAACTGCTTATACAGCTGTCCCGTCGTGCCGGGAAAAAACGCGACCGGAATGAAGACGGCGAGCAGCACGAGCGACGTTGCGACCACGGCCCCGGTAATCTCTTGCATCGCGGCCTGCGCGCCCGCCAGCGGCGACATTCGCTTCTCCTGAATGAAGCGCGCGATATTCTCGATGACGACGATCGCATCGTCGACGACCAGTCCCGTAGCAAGGGTCAGGCCGAACAACGTCAGCGTGTTGATCGAGAAGCCGAGAATCTTCATTAGCGCGAACGTACCGACGAGCGACACCGGAATCGTGATCGCCGGAATGAGCGTCGTGCGCCAATCTTGCAGAAAGATGAAGATGACGAGAATGACGAGCCCGATCGCGATGAGGAGCGTCACGATGACTTCCCTGATCGATTCGTTGACGAACGTCGTGGAGTCGAAGGCGACCTTGTAATACATGCCGGCCGGGAACTTCGTAGAGAGCCGATCCAACTCGGCGCGAACCTGCTTCGAAACGTCGAGCGCGTTGGACGTCGGTAGCGCTACGATGCCGAGTCCAACGGCGGAACGCCCTTCGAAGTGCAGATCCGAGGAATACGTCTCTGCGCCGAGTTCGACGCGACCGACGTCGCGCACGTAAACGTGACCGCCGTCGGGATTATTCTTGACGATGATATTGAGGAACTCGTCCGGCGTCGATAGCCTTCCGAGCGCGCGCACGGAATACTGATAGGGCTGGTGGCCGCTCGTCGGCGGCTGCCCGATTGCGCCGGCGGCGACTTGGACGTTCTGATCCAACAGCGCGCTTTGAACGTCGGTCGCGGCCAGACCGTGATCGGCGAGGCGCTTGGGATCGAGCCAGAGGCGCATCGCGTACTTGCGCTCGCCGAAGATGATGACGTCGGAAACGCCCTTGACTCGCTTCAGATCGTTCTTGATATAGAGGTCGGCGTAGTTGGACAGGATGAGCGCCGGCGTCGATGAGAAGTGCGACGAAATGCCGATACCCATGACGAAATTGCCGGCGTTCTTCCCCACGACGACGCCAGTCTGATTGACCTCGGCCGGTAAGCGCGCCGTCGCCGTTTGAATCGCGTTCTGCACGTCGTTTGCGGCGAGATCGAGATCGCGCTCCAGATCGAAGGTCAGCGTGATCACGCTCGTGCCGTCGTTGCTCGACTGCGACGAGATGTAGCGCAGGCCTTGGACGCCGTTGATCGCTTCCTCGAGCGGCGTGGTTACCGAGTCCTCCACGGCTTGCGCGCTGGCGCCCGTGTAGGTCGACGTCACGGTAACGACGGGCGGGGCGACTTTCGGGAATTGTGCGATCGGCAACGTGGGGATCGTCACCAAGCCCGCGAGCACGATGATCAGCGAACAGACTGCGGCGAAAATCGGCCGCCGTAAAAAGAAATTGATCACGCTGCCTAGTCCTTTGGAAGCGAGGGCACCCCTAGAGACGCCGACACCGTTCGGATTGTGTCAGTGCCCGCGGCGAGCCTGCCGACGATTTGACCTGCAACGTTGCGCAAGCTCGGTTCGGCGAACGTTTCGAGTTCGGCGCGCTCGCGCTTTGCCAGTGCGCCGAGTTCGCGCAAGAGCCCTAGGGTTGCCGGCGGAATCGCCCGCGTCGCTCCATCGACGACTTTCACGGCTAGCCCGAGACCTTCGCGGCGCAGCGCATCGCCATGAATGCCCTCCGCTCCGGCCTTGCCGAGGATGTTGCCGGCCGTCGCCTGGCTGAGCGCGGTATCGAAGCGGCCGGTTCCCGCGACATATGCGGGCGCGGCCGCCATAGCGAAGGCTACCCGGCGCAAGGCGTCGATGTCGCGGCCGTGCAGCGGGCTCTCCTCGGGAGCCGCAAAGCAGGCGAAGGCCCGCGCCGCGCGCCGCAGCGGCGTAGCGAAAACGGGGACGCCGCAGCCGTCGACCGCGAGCCGTAGCGAGCCTTCGGGTTCCGCCAGCAGACGCGCGCACAGCGCGAGGATCCGCCGCTGGACCGGATGCGAGGCGTGCAAATACGTCGTGACGTCTTCGCCATGCGCGACGCAGGACGCGAGGATGCCGGCGTGCTTTCCCGAGCAATTGCTGTGCACGGCGCTCGGCGGCTCGGCGGCCGATGCCAGGGCCGAGGCAGCGCTCTCGGAATACGGCGCGTGAACGCCGCACTGCAGCGAACTCTCGGGCAAGCCGATCTTGGCGAGGATACCGTGCACGGTCGCGACGTGGAAGGGCTCCCCGGCGTGTGACCCGGAGACGATCGCGAGCTCGCGTTCGCTCAGGCCGAAGCGCGCGGCCGTCCCGTCGGCAACGATTGTGGCGGCGATGAACGGCTTGGCCGCGGAACGCAGAAAGATCGGCGTGTCGATATCGCCGTAGGCAAGCGCCAGCGCTCCTGCGCGGTCCGTCGCCGCCGCGGCGACCGCATGGACCGACTCGACGAGATCCCCACGCCAAACGTTAACGTACGGGACGCCCGCCGGAGGGCTCATCGCCGGCCGAACCGCCTCAGCTCGGATTTGGCCCCTGAACGACTTGCACGAAGTCGTTCGGCCGGATGTACTTCGCAAAGGCGCTGCGGACCGCGGCGGCCCCGAGACCCGCGTAGATCGTGGCGGCGTGATGGGCTTCGTCCAGGGGCAGTCCGCGCTGTGCGAAGCTTACCAGCTCCTCCGCGACGGAGGTCTCGCTTGCTTCAGCCAGCGGCAGTTGCCGGAGCAGAATCGCTTTCGCTTGCGCGAGTTCAGCCGCCGAAACGTCCGTGGCTTGCATGGCCCGCAGGTCGCGGGCCACGAGCCCGCGCGCTTTGGACACGTTGGGCGGGTCGCTGCCGAAGGATACGCTGTAGGTCGAGCGCGTCTTGCCAGCGCTCAGTTGATTGTTCACGTCGTAGACGAGCCCCGCGACCTGGCGCAGATCGTGATAGAGGCGCGTCGCATAAAAACCCCCTCCGAGCACGTGGTCTCCGAGTTCCAGCGCGTAGAAGTCGGGGTTCGTGCGCTCGATCGGCACGCTTTCAACGAGCGCTGTTTGGTCCTGCACGCGACTGGTATCCGGTACGACCGCCGCCACGGGCCTGCTCGGCGCAATCCGCGGTAAGTCGACGCTCGGCTTGGGCCCGGAAGCCGTCCAACTTCCGAAATACTTCGAGATCGTCGCCTTCGCGTCGTTCGGCGTTATGTCGCCGATAACGACGATCGTCGTCATGTCGGGCCGATAGACGTTACCGTAAAACGAGCGCACGTCGGCGAGCGAGACGCGCCCGACCGAGATCGGCGTCGCTTCGCGCAAAGCGGGATCTCGAGCGGGCAAGAGCGCTTTCGCGATCGCGCGCTGGGTGAGATAGCCCGGGCTGCGCAGTTGCCCGGCGAGTTCCCCCGCCGTTTGCGCGCGCACGACGCCGAAGGCCCCAGCCGGCAGCGCGGGGTGCAATTCGTTATCGGCGAGCAGTTGCACGCCCCGGTCGAAATCGGACTTGAGCACTTGCAAGGAAAAGCTCGGGCCGGCCGACTCTTGGGCCGCGATATCATCGAGAGCTTTCTGGAAGGCGAGCCGGTCGAGCGACGTCGTTCCATACGAGAACAAGCCGCCGAGTATACTGTCGACGCCGTCTTTTCCGGCCGGCGTTTGGAGGTCGTCCTGATGCTTGATCTCGCCGACGACGGACACCGTATCGCTGATCGTCTCGGGCTGCACGATCAGCCGGATGCCGTTCGGCAAGGTGGTATCGGTCGGCGCCAGCGTCGATTTCGCCACGCTTACCTCGGCGAGTTGCTCGCGCGCGAACTCCGGCAGCGTAACGGGTTTCGTCGGAGGCGACGTCAGCGTTTCTCCGCCGCCGAAGCCCTTGGCTGCGACCGGCGCTCCGGAAGGACGCGGAATCAAGTTGGCCGTCACGGCGAGAGTCGGATCTAGGTATTTCTTGGCGGCCCGGTCCACGTCCGTGACCGTCACCTTCGCAACGGCGGCGACGTCCTCGTCGGGCGACGTCCGTCCCTCGCTCGCAACGGCGTCGGACCAGGTCGAAGCGAGTTCGCCGATCGAATTGCGGTCGAATTCTGCCGCTGCGATTTCAGCGTGTTTGGCCGCCTCGACGAGTTCGTCCGGGACGCCCGCCTTGACGTAATTTGCGATGACCGCAGCGAGCGTGCTCTCAAACTCACCCGCGCCCGCGCCGGCCGGCAAAACGCCGTACGCAATGCCGAAACTCGCCTTTGGAAAGCTGCCGGCGAATTGAAATCCCGCCTGCAACGCTTTCCCTTCCGGCACGAGCGCGTACAGATCGCCGCGCTGACTCGAGAGAACGTCGGCGAGCACGCGCGCCGCCGCGTAATCGCGATCGTCCGTACCCGGAAGACGATAGCCCGTTTCGATGAGCGTGACCGGTAAATCGCTATCGAGCGTGAACGTTTCGGCTTTGACCGGCTGCAAATTCACCGTGCGCCGGATACCGAGCGGACGAGCCGGTATCGACGCGAAGAGACGCGTTACGCTCGCAACGGTGGCTTGCGGATCGACGTCGCCTGCGATAACGAGCACGGCGTTGTTGGGAGCGTACCAGGTCTTGTAGAAGTCTTTCAACGTGGCGCCCGTCGTCTTATCGAACGACTCTCGCGTACCGAGCGGATCGCGCTCGTAAGGAGTTCCCGCGAAGAGATCGGCCTCGATCCGGCTCGTTGCCCGGTACTGCGGGTTCGAAAGATCCTGCGCGACTTCTTGCTCGATCGCGCCACGCTCGGAGTTCCATTCGGTATCCGCATCGTCGATGTTGCGCATACAAGCCGCGTCGACGGCCAGTGCGATATCGAGATTAGCGGCCGGGACGCTGGCAAAATACTGGGTTACGTTCTGCTGCGTGTCGGCGTCGCCGTCGCCGCCGAGTTGGGCGAACAGCGCCGAAATCTGGTCCCCCGAGACGCCCTCGCAGCCGCGAAACGCCATATGCTCCTGCGCGTGCGCCATGCCGGGGAAAGCGGCCGGCGTCTCGTCCGCGCCGACCAAATAATTCGTATACACCGACACGACGGGCGCGAGCGGATCGCGCACGACGACGATCCGCAAGCCATTGGCCAGCGTCGCCCGAGTGACGTTCGCCTCCGGGGCGCCGGGCGCCGCAGTGCGCGGTATCGCCGCGGTGCCTAAAAGACCCACGCATGCGAGCGTGGCCGCGATAGTTCGAAACGACGACTTCAAAGACGGCTCCGTGTCGGATGAGAATCGCTAGCAGGGTGCGGAAAAACTCGCGGTGTCCGGATCGGGTCCGAATGTTTCGTCGAAACGAGGAGCGATGAAGGAGCGAAGCCGTAGCTTCGTGACCGAAGAGCGACGAAGCTTTCGGCGGAACAGGCGGGTCCGAGACGGCGCCGGGAGTTTTTCCGCGCCCTGCTAGAATACGGGACACAAACGAAAGAAGCCGCCGAAACGGCGGCGCCTCTCATGGAACGCTCACCGCGCTTAAACGAGAGCGGCTTCGACGACTTGCGCTTCTTGCTCGGAAAACACGGGATTGGAGAGGTAGCGCTCACCCGTATCGCAACCGACCGTGACGATCGTCTTACCGGCCATCTCCGGGCGCGCCGCGACTTGCAATGCGGCGAAGATATTCGCGCCGGCCGAAATGCCGACGAGCATCCCTTCCTCGCGCGCCGCGCGACGCGCCATCGCGATCGCATCGTCGTTCGTCACGCGGATCACCTCATCATAGGCGTGCGTGTTCAGGACTTTCGGAATAAATCCGGCGCCCGCACCTTGAATCTTATGCGGCCCGGGTTTGCCGCCTGAGAGCACGGGAGATGCGTCCGGTTCGACTGCGATCGCTCGAAACGAAGGGCGACGCGACTTGATGACTTCCGCCACGCCCGTAATCGTGCCGCCGGTTCCGACCGCCGCGACGAACACATCGACGTTGCCGTCAGTGTCGCGCCAAATCTCCTCGGCCGTCGTGCGCCGATGGATCTCCGGGTTGGCCGGATTCTCGAACTGCTGCGGCATGAAGAATTTGGACGGGTTCCCATCCCGGATCTCGAGCGCTTTGGCAATCGCGCCCTTCATGCCGTCCGCGCCCGGCGTCAGCACGATCTGTGCCCCGTACGCTTTGAGCAGGTTGCGCCGCTCGAGGGTCATCGTGTCGGGCATCGTGAGGATGATCGGGTAGCCTTTCGCCGCGGCCACGAAGGCGAGCGAAATGCCGGTATTACCGCTGGTCGGCTCGACGATGATCGTATCGGGACGCAGACGGCCTTCACGCTCGGCGGCTTCGATCATCGCCACGCCGATGCGGTCCTTGACGCTGCCCGCCGGGTTGAAAGACTCCATCTTCACGAGGACGGTGCCCGCTAAGCCCTTATTGAGCCGCGGAATCTTGACGAGCGGCGTATTACCGAACGTGTCGGCGAGGTTATCGTAAATTCGTGCCATGCAATCTCCAAGCGCAGAGCTCTGCTTGTACGTGAGACCGCAGGCACATGCTTGACGTTGCGGCGAACGTACGTTCTCTGCCATGTTCTCGCTAGCGGAGAAGTCCCTCTACGTCGCCGACCTCGACCTCTGGATCGATTCGATGCGGCCACGCAGCCGCTGTTACGTCTCACATGGCCACGCGGATCACGCGCGAGCGCACGACGTGGTTGTCACTTCGACGAACAACGTCAAGGTCTGCGAGCTGCGCTTCGGCCGCCGCACCCCGCGCGCCCCGGTATTGCTGCCCGCGCTCGAAGAACGGCGCGAAATCCGCTTCGAAGCCCACGCCTTCAACGAACCGTGGCGGCTCGGCGCGCACCAGCTGACGCTGTTTTCGGCCGGCCACGTGCTCGGCAGTTCGCAACTGCTCATCGAAGGCGAGCACGGACGTTTCGTCTACACGGGCGACTTCAAGCTCGAACGGTCGCATACCGCGGAGCCGCCCGAAGTCAAGCGCTGCGACGTCGTGCTGATGGAGTGCACCTACGGCCGGCCGCAATACGTTTTCCCGCCGCGCGCGGAGGTCGCGGGCGCCATGGTCGCCTGGGCCCGTCAAACGCTCGAAGACGGCGCGGTTCCGATCTTTTTTGCCTATTCGCTCGGGAAAGCGCAGGAGGCGCTCGCGATTCTCGGCAACGCCGGGCTGCCGCTCGCGGCGCACGGCGCGATCGCCTCGATGTCGGCCGTCTACGAGCAGGCAGGAGTGGCGCTTCCACCTTGCCAGCGCTACGATGCGAAAACGTTCGACGGGGCACGCGTCCTCGTCTGGCCGCCGGCGGGCCGGGCGCTACCGGCGGCGGTCCGCGGGAAGGCCGTCCGTACGGCCTCGCTGACCGGCTGGGTCATCGGTAAAGGAACGAACTATCGCAACGGCACGGACACCGGCTTCCCGCTTTCCGACCACGCCGATTTCCCATCGCTTCTGCGCTACATCGAACTCGCGCAACCGAAAAAAGTGCTCCTCAATCACGGCTGGAAAGACTTCGTCTACCGCCTGCGCCGCATGGGCGTCGACGCGGAATACCTCGAGAGCAACCCTCAGCTAGCGCTCTTTTAGGCTTCTCTTTGCGTGCAGGGGTCGCCGCCACCCGAAGCGGATCCGAAACGATGTTTGCAGTGCCGTCGTGCGGCTTCAGGCTGTCGTTGCTCGACGCGCACCTGACCGCAACGCACCGGCGGCGGTGATCGCCTTTGCACGGGCCTGCGACGACATTGCTGCCAGCCCGGCCAAATCCGTGAAAATCGAACGCCTGGCGCAGTATTTGAGTTCGCTAGACGAAGACAATCTGCGTGCCGCAAGCCGCTTCGTCAGCGGCAATCCCCTGGCCGCTTACGACGCGCGCAAGCTCGCCATCGGCGGTCGCACGCTGCTCGCTGCCGCGCGGGCGGTCTGGCGCCCGGATGAGGCCGCCCTCACAGCCGCGTACCGGGAAACGGGCGACCTCGGAGACGCGCTCGCGCGGATCGCGTGCGAACCGGAAGCCCTCGGCCTGTTTTCGGAAACGCTTTCGCCCGCCGCCTTCGCAACGCTGCTAGACGAGCTCGCCTCCTCGAACGGAAAGGCCGCGGCCCGGCGCCGGCAGGGCGTCTGCGAGCGTGCGTTTCGCGCTGCGCGAGAGCCGCGCGAAGTCGCGTACGTCGCGAAGATCTTGCTCGGCGACCTACGCATCGGCTTACGCGCCGGGCTCGTCTTGGACGCAATCGCTGCGGCCTTCGAAGCGGAGCCCGCCGTCGTGCGGCGGGCGGCCATGGCTGCGGGCGACGTCGGCGCGGTTGCCATCGCGGCGCGCGCCGGCAATCTCGACGCCATAGCGATCCGCTACGGTGCGCCGATCGGTTTCATGCTCGCCACACCGATCGCTTTCGGTTCCTCGTATCGCGATCTTGCGGCCGGCACGTGGCTCGTCGAAGACAAGTACGACGGGATCCGCGCTCAAGCTCACGTGGCCAAAGGGCGTGCGCACATTTTCTCGCGCACGTTCAGCGATATCTCGCGCGCATTTCCGGAACTCGTCCGCGCCCTCGAACGCGGTCCCGATGCAATTCTCGACGGCGAGATCGTTGCCCGGCGCGACGGAGCGGTGTTACCGTTCCGCTATCTCCAGCCACGCTTACAACGCATCGATCCGTCGCCCGAACTTCGGGCAGAGATTCCGGTCGAGTTCGTCGCTTTCGATATCTTCGCCGCGGGCGATCGTTTCTTACTCGACGAGCCGCTCGTCGAGCGGCGCGCAGAACTCGCAGCTTCGGTCAACACCGGCCCCGGATTGTCGCTCGCGCCTTGGCAGACGCTCGAGCTCGGCGCTTCGCCTGAAGCGATTGGGGAAATTTTCGCGGGCGCTCGGGCCCGCGGCAACGAGGGCCTGATGCTCAAACGCACGGACGCGCCCTATGTCCCGGGCCGGCGCGGGAAATGGTGGCTCAAGCTCAAACGCGAGCTGTCGACACTCGACGTCGTCGTGGTCGGCGTGGAGTGGGGCCATGGCAAGCGGCGCAAAGTGCTTTCCGATTACACGTTCGCCGTGCGCCGCTCGGCAAACGACGGTGAATTACTTCCGATCGGTAAAGCCTATACGGGTTTAACGGACGCCGAGATCGCGGCGCAAACGCCCTGGTTTCTCGAGCACGCCCGGGAGCCGGGCGCGCGCGGACTGCTTGCGGTCGAGCCGAGTATCGTGATCGAGGTCGCCTTCGACATCGTGCAAAAAAGCGAACTGCACCGGAGTGGATTTTCGTTGCGCTTTCCGCGTATCGTTCGTTTGCGCCCCGATAAGTCGCCGGACGAGATCGACACGCTCGAGGGCGTCGAACGGGTGTATCGAGAAATGCTGCGGCGCGAAGGAGTCGAGAAGTGAAGCTGGAGCGCGAAAGCCTCGCTATCGATTCCGACGTACGGCTCGTGCCGCGCCACCCGGGCGACGCGGCCGACCTGTTCGCGCTCGTGGACGCGTACCGTCCGGCCTTGCGCGAATGGCTCGGATGGGTCGACGCGATGCGCAGCGTTCACGACATGCGTCGTTACGCTCAATACGCGGAAGCGCAATTCGAAAGCCGCAGCGGTTTCGATTTTGCTATTCGCATCGCCGGCAGCGCGGCCGGCGCCATCGGCTTGCATGCGCTCGACTGGAGCAATCGTAGCGCGCAGATCGGTTATTGGCTCGCTCCCAGCGCACGCGGCGCCGGCATCATGACGCGCGCCTGCGAAGGACTCATCTCGCACGCATTTCGCGAGTTCGTCTTACACCGGCTCGAGATTCGCTGCGCGCTGGAAAATCGCCCGAGCCGCGCGGTACCGGAGCGCTTGGGCTTTACGCGCGAGGGAACGCTTGCGGGAGCGCACGTTTTGCACGGCGCGTTTCGCGATATCGCGCTTTACGCCATGACCGCACCCGCTTGGTTACGCTAATCCCCCGTACTTCGCCAGCTCGACTTTCGTGACCGTTGCGCGGTGCACTTCATCGGGACCGTCCGCCAACCGCAACGTGCGCGCCGCAGCCCAGTGGTGCGCGAGCCCCGCATCTTCGGCAACCCCAGCGGCGCCGAACGCTTGAATCGCTCGATCGATCACGCGAAGCGCCATGTTAGGCGCGACGACTTTGATGGCCGCAATTTCGGAACGCGCCGCTTTATTGCCGGCGCCGTCCATCATCTCGGCCGCACGCAGCGTTAACAAGCGCGCCTGATCGATCTCGATCCGGGAGTCGGCGATCCATTCGCCGATCACGCCTTGCTGTGCGAGCGACTTGCCGAACGCGGTGCGCGTCAAAACGCGCTGGCACATCGCTTCGAGGGCGTGTTCGGCGGACCCGATCAGCCGCATGCAATGATGGATGCGGCCTGGACCGAGCCGCCCTTGCGCGATCTCGAAGCCGCGCCCATCACCGAGCAACACGTTCGTAGCGGGTATCCGAACGCCGGCAAAGTGGATCTCCGCATGCCCGTGCGGCGCATCGTCGTACCCGAAGACGCTCAAAGCCCGAACGACGCGCACTCCGGGCGTATCCATCGGTACGAGGAGCATACTTTGCTGCAGGTGTTTTGGTGCGTTCGGGTTGGTCTTCCCCATCAATATGAGTATCTTGCAACGCGGATCCATGGCGCCCGTCGTCCACCACTTGCGTGCGTCGATAACGTAAGAATCGCCGTCGCGCTCGATCCGCGCCTCGATGTTCGTCGCGTCGGACGAAGCGACGTCGGGCTCCGTCATTGCGAAGCCGGATCGTATCTCGCCCGCGAGCAGCGGTTCGAGCCACGTGCGTTTCTGCTCGGGCGTCCCGTAGCGCACGAGGACTTCCATATTGCCCGTGTCGGGCGCCCCGCAGTTAAAGACTTCCGGCGCGATCGCCGAGCGGCCCATGATCTCGCAGAGCGGCGCGTATTGCCGGTTCGTAAGTCCTGCACCGTATTCGCTTTCCGGCAGAAACAGATTCCAAAGTCCGGCGGCGCGCGCTTGCGCCTTCATCTCTTCCATCGCCGTCGGAATGGCCCAGCGGTCGGAGCCCGCGGCATGCTGTTCCCAGTAGCGGCGTTCGCCCGGCGCTACAACGTCTTGCATGAATGCGAGCAAGCGCTCTTGCAGGGTTGAATCGAGGCTCCGGCGTGCGATCATGGGCCGTCTTTCGACATCGGCACGCTTATGCCGGTGCAAGTGAGTTGCGAGGAATGCCGCAACGCGCGGCCAAACGTCGCGCGCCCCCGGCGTCGCGTCCGGTCCGTCTCGAAAGAAAGCGTGGTCTTCGTCCGCATACACGCGCAGATCGAACACCTTTTGATGCTCCTCGAGCGCTTCGCGAATGAGCTCGACGTCGTGCGCCGCAATGTACGGGTCGCGGCCTCCGAACGCGAGCAACAGCGGCGCCTGTACCTGCGCGGTGAAGTCGACGAAGGCGGGACGCTGGGGACCCGAAGCCTTCGCGATTTGGCCGCCGTAAAAAGAAACCGCAGCACCCACGAACGGCAACGTGGCCGACATGTACGCTATCGAGCCGCCGAAACAAAACCCCCACGTGCCGATCTTCTCCACGCCCAAATGCTCCCGCAAGTAGTCGGCGCTCGCGGTCAGATCGGCTACGCACTGCTGCAGGTCGAGTGCGCGCGCAGCAGCGCGGCCCTTGGCAAAACCAGCCGCGTCGTGCGCGGCTTCAAACCGTGGGTCCGTACGATGAAACATCGCCGGCGCCAAGGTGTGATAACCGCCGTGCGCCAGCAAGTCTACGATGCGCCGCACGCCTTCGTCGACTCCGAAGATCTCGTGGAGCACGATCACACCGCCGCGCGGCGTACCGTCCGGAACCGCAGCATACACCGGCATGCGTTCCCCCGTGACGTTCAATTCGAGCCACTCGGTTTGCATAGCACGTGCTTCCGGGCACTCGGTAACGCGCTCCTTCGTGTCGTTAGCTCCTTGCGCACGCGCAAGGAGCTAATGGCAGTCAGAGTAGGCGAACTCTAGGCTAGGCGAGAGCGAGACTCTTGCGATCGGCGTCGAATTGTTCTTCGCTCAGCGCCATCGTCGTTGCGCCGCCGTTCGTGATCTCGTGCTTGTATCCGATCGCTTTGGGCAACACGTGATCCGCATAGTAACGCGCCGTAACGAGCTTGGCGGCGTAGAACGAATCGCCCGTCTTCTTCGCTGCGATGAGCGCCGAACGCGCCATCATCCAGCCACCCGACACGTAGCCCCACAGCATCAGAAACGGCACGGAGCCGGCGAAGGTGACATGCAAATCTTTTAAGGCATTGCCGCCCAGCCACATCGAAGCTTCCTGAGCTGCTTTAACTGCCTTAGCAAATTCGACGCCGATCGCTTTGACATGCTCGTCGTCGCTCGCGGCGCACTCTTGCACCGTCTGCTGCATCTGCCCGAGCAACTTGGTGGCCGTCTTCCCCATGTCTTTGAGAAATTTGCGGCCGAGCAAATCGTTGGCTTGAATGGCCGTCGTGCCCTCATAGATCGAGGTTATGCGAATGTCGCGGTAATATTGGGCAATGCCGGTCTCTTCGACGAAGCCCATGCCGCCGAACACCTGCAACGCTTCGCTGACGATCTGCGTCGCGATCTCCGTAGACCAGCCTTTTACGATCGGCGTGAAAAATTCGACGATCGCTTCATGCTCGGCATCGTGGCTAACGTGCGCGTGATCCATCGACGCTGCGGTAAAGAACGCAACCGCCCGCATCGCTTCGACTTGTGCTTTGCAATTCATGAGCAGGCGGCGCACGTCGGGATGCTCGATGATCCGCACCGGCGTCCAATCTTTGGCGGCGATGTCTTTGGACTGCAGGCGCTCTTTGGCGTAACCGAGCGCGGCCTGATAGGCCCGATCGGCCACTGCGTAGCCTTGAACGCCGACCGAGAACCGGGCCGCGTTCATCATGATGAACATGTACTTTAGGCCTTCGTTCTCTTTGCCCACGAGATATCCGACGGCACCACCGGCCTTCTCGCCGTAGTTCAGCGTGCATGTCGGCGAGGCGTGAATGCCGAGCTTGTGCTCGATCCCGGCGCAGTAAATGTCGTTGCGCTCGCCGAGCGAGCCGTCTTCGTTGACCAGAACCTTCGGCGTAATGAAAAGCGAGATGCCCTTGACGCCTTCGGGCGCCGTCGGCGTCCGAGCCAACGTGAGATGGATGATGTTCTCCGTGTAGTCGTGCTCGCCGTAGGTGATGTAGATCTTTTGGCCGCTCAAGCGGTAATGGTCGCCCTCGGGAACGGCTTTCGTGCGAACCTGCGCCAAATCGGAACCGGCCTGCGGCTCCGTAAGGTCCATCGTGCCGGCCCATTTACCGGAGACGAGGTTAGGCACGAAGCGTTTCTTCTGGTCGTCCGTTCCACACAATAAGATCGCCTCGATCGCGCCCTGATTGAGAAGCGGTCCGAGCGAAAACCCGAGGTTGGAGGCGTTCCACATCTCCAGTGTCGCGGTACTGATGATCCACGGCAGCCCCATACCGCCGTGTTCCACCGGCATCGGCAGACCGACCCAACCCGCTTCGGCAAATTGGTGATACGCTTCTTTAAAACCGGGAGCGGTCGTCACCGCTTCGTCCGCGTACTTAGCGCCGTTGCGATCGCCGACGACGTTAAGGGGCCCGAGCACGTTGCTTGCGAAATTGCCGGCCTCTTCGAGCACCGCATCGGCAACGTCGGGCGCCTCTTCATATCCGGGAAGCTTCGCGATCGCTTCAAAATCGACGAGCTCGTGCATCAAGAAGTTAAAATCGCGAAGTGGTGCTTTGTAGGCGCTCATACGTTACCCGCATCCTAGAGTCGGCAAGGTGATTCGCCGGAAACTTTTCGCGCGTCCCGGTAGGGTTCCCGGCTGTAATTTCCGGCGGCGCCAATATATATTCGCCTTCGACCGCTGCGCAGCTAGCGAGCGATCGCAGTCCGGGCTCGGAAAGCAGCACCACGGACGACTGGCGGTTACTGCCCTCATGAGGGCATCGATTGGCGATCACCGTCCTTCGGGAGACGGTATCGCCGGTGCCGCTCCGCGCCTACCCGATTTCGATCAGCAAGTCACCCGCCGCAACGCGCGCGCCGACGCGCGTCGAGACGGTGGCGATCGTGCCGTCCAGCGGCGCTTGCAAGACGGTTTGCATCTTCATCGCCTCGATCGTTAGAATCGAATCGCCCTTGTGTACCGCGAGCCCCTCCGAAACGTTGACCTTGACGATCTGCCCCGGCATCGGCGCGCCGATCTGACGCTCGTTCCCCTTTTCCGCTTTTCGCGTTTGCGGACTTGCGCCCGCAAGCCGCGCGTCGGTGACGACGACCGGCCGCGATTGGCCGTTCAGCTCGAAATAGACCGTACGCTGACCGGCTGCGTCGGCCTCACCGAGAGCCGCAAAGCGCACGAAAAGCGTTTTCCCCCGCTCGAGTTCGATCTCGAGCTCGTGCATGACGTCCATGCCGTAAAAAAATACGGGGGTCGCAAGAGCCGAGACGTCGCCATAGAGCGCGCTGTGCTTTGCGAACTCCACGAAGACGCTCGGATACATGAGATACGAAGCGAATTCATCATCCGTAATCCCGCGTTCGACGAGCCGTTCCGCTTCCGCGCGCAGCGCCGCAATATCCGCCGCCGGCAGCGCCGCACCGGGACGCTCGCCGAGCGCTACCGTATCGCCCAAAACTTTTGCTTGCAGCGCCGCCGGGAAGCCGCCCGGCGGCTGCCCGAGATAGCCCGCGAAAAATTCGATGACCGATTGCGGGAAATCGATCGCCGTTTCGGGATCTTCCACCGCCGCTTCGGAAAGATCGCTCGAAATCATAAAGAGCGTCATGTCGCCCACGACTTTCGAAGTCGGCGTGACCTTCACGATATCGCCGAACATCCGGTTGACGCCGGCGTAGGTCTTCGTGATCGCGGGCCACCGCTCGCCGAGGCCCATCGCCTGCGCCTGTTCGCGCAGATTCGTGTATTGGCCGCCGGGCATTTCATGTTCGTAGACGTCCGAGGAGCCCGCTCGCATATCGCTTTCGAACGGACGATAGAAGGCGCGCACGGCTTCCCAATAACGCGAGATCTCGTCGATCGAGCTCGCATGCAGCCCGGTATCGCGCGCCGAGTGCCGCAGCGCTGCCGCAATCGTGCCGAGATTGGGCTGCGAGGTCAGTCCGCTCATGGCGTCGATCGCGGCGTCGACGGCATCTACCCCGGCCTCTACCGCCGCGATGACGCTCGCGCCGCTATTTCCGCTCGTGTCGTGGGTGTGAAAGTGGATCGGAATCCCGATCTCGCTTTTGAGCGCGGTGAACAGCCGGCGCGCAGCCTCCGGTTTCAGCAGACCCGCCATATCTTTGAGGCCGAGCACGTGCGCGCCCGCCGCTTCGATGTCTTTCGCTAGCGTCACGTAATACGCGAGATCGTATTTCGTACGCGTAGGGTCGAGCAGATCGCCCGTATAGCACATCGCGACTTCACACAGTTTGCCGCTTTCGCGGATCGCGGCGATCGAGACGCGCATGTTCTCGATCCAATTCAGTGAGTCGAAAACGCGGAACACGTCGATGCCGGCGGCGGCGGCGCGTTCGATGAAATAGCGAACGACGTTATCGGGATAACTCGTATAACCGACGGCATTTGCGCCGCGCACGAGCATCTGCAGCATGACGTTGGGCACGGCCTCACGTAGTGCGGCCAAACGCGACCACGGATCTTCCTTAAGGAAGCGCATGGCAACGTCGAATGTCGCGCCGCCCCAGCACTCGAGAGAGAATAATTCCGGCAGCAAGCGTGCGTACGCCGGCGCGATCCGCACGATGTCGCGCGAGCGAAGGCGCGTTGCCAAGAGCGACTGGTGCGCGTCGCGCATCGTCGTGTCCGTTACGAGCGTTCGGCGCTCTTCCAGCATCCACGCGGCGAATTTAGCCGGTCCGAGCGCGAGCAACAGATCGCGCGTGCCGCGCACGAGCTCGGAGCCGCCCGTGGCCGGAACCTCCGGCTCGATGCGCGCGGCCGCAACCGGACGCCCGCGCACCTCGGGGTTCCCGTTGACGATCGTGTCACCGACGAAATTCAGCAGGCGCGTAGCGCGGTCCCGGTGCTGCGGCACGACGAGCGCAGCCATGGACTCGTCGAGAAACCTCGTCGTCACGGTTCCGTCGATAAAGTTTGGATGCGAAAGGAGCCCGTCGAGAAAGGCGACGTTGGTCGCGACGCCGCGCACGCGAAATTCGCGCAAGGCACGCAACATACGTGCCCGCGCTTCCTCGAAGTCGGGCGCCCAGACGGTCACTTTCTCCAAGAGCGAATCGTAGAACGGCGTGATGACCGAACCCGCATACGCGGCCCCGTCGAGCCGCACGCCGAAGCCGGTCGCAGGCCGGTAGGCCGCGATTTGACCGTACGTTGGCATGAATCCGTTCTCGGCATCTTCGGTTGTAATCCGGCATTGGATCGCGTGGCCGCGCAGCGTTATGCCCTCTTGCGCGGGAACGCCGCTCTCGTTCGTGCCGATTTGCGAACCTGCGGCGATACGAATCTGCGCCTTAACGAGATCGATACCGGTGACGAGCTCCGTTACCGTATGCTCGACTTGGATCCGCGGATTGACCTCGATAAAATAGAAGCGTTTCGAATCCAGATCGACTAGGAACTCGACCGTCCCGGCGTTATCGTAGTCGACCGCGCGCGCGATGGCGAGCGCAGATGCCAGCATGCCGTCTCGCAGAGACGGGGTCAAATCGCGCGCCGGCGCCTCTTCGACGACTTTCTGATGGCGCCGTTGCACGCTGCAGTCACGCTCGCCGAGGTGAACGACGTTTCCGTGCGCGTCGCCGAGAATTTGCACTTCTACGTGCCGCGCGCGCTCGACGTAGCGCTCGGCGTAAATTTCATCGTTACCGAATGCCGAGTGCGCTTCCTGACGCGCGAGCGCCAAGTTTTCCTCAAATGCGGCAGCGTCTTTCACGACGCGCATGCCGCGTCCGCCGCCGCCGTAACTCGCTTTGAGCATGAGGGGGAAGCCGACCTCGGCCGCGCTACGAGCCGCTTCCGCGAGCTCCGGCGAAAGGGCAACGCTCGCCGGAACGACGGGCACGTCCGCCTGCGTCGCGAGGGTACGCGCGGCGACCTTATTCCCCAGACGCCGCATGGCACCGGAAGCCGGACCGACGAAAACGATCCCCGCGGCGCGAACCGCATCGGCAAAATCCGGGTTCTCGGATAGAAAACCGTAACCGGGATGAATGGCGTCGACACGAGCTTCCGTCGCGATGCGAACGACGTCCGCGATATCGAGGTACGCTTGCACCGGAGAACTGCCGGCGCCGACGAGGTAACTTTCGTCGGCTTTGAAACGGTGTAACGCGAAGCGGTCTTCGCGTGAAAAAATAGCGACCGTTGCGATACCGAGTTCGGTCGCGGCGCGCATGACGCGAATCGCAATCTCACCGCGATTCGCAATCAATAGCCGGCGGATGACCCGCGTCTCCGAAAGTGTAGTCGACATCCTGGCCGTCCATTCGGGCTTTCGGCGGGGAAACCGCTCGGCGCGCAGGTGTCGCCTAGCTGCGGACGCGACTTGATATTCGGCAGACGCGCTACTTAGACTCTGCTGATGAGATCCGAAGGCTCGCGTAGTAACCGTTAAGCGCGGCCGATGTCGGCAAATTACCTCCGATCGCTCGAAGTCTCGGCGCTGAGATTGTCTGGGGCCTAGAGAGTACCGGGTGCTACGCAGGTGCCTTGGCTCGCGTCTTGATTGCGAGCGGTGCCGTCGCGTATGAAGTCCGGGATAGTGCACGAAGCGTCATCGCCAGCGCTCGACCCGCACGGAAAAATCCGCTCTACTCGATGCTCAGGCAATCACGGAATCGATCCTCCGTGAAGCAGAATGTCTTCCTTCGATTTGAGGGGTCCGAATAAGGTGAGGCATTACGGTTCCAATATCACTACTGTCCGGTATATTTGGATGCGGTTGGCAAAAAGCCTGATTTCATCAGGGTTCGCGTTTATAAAGTTTGGTGTCGATTTGAAACGACATCCTGACCCCCTGTTCAATGTTCGGGAGACCGG
>JAABUX010000224.1_pt1 | contig 98070 bp, 83 predicted proteins | sample 5561851 | NCBI WGS metagenome assembly JAABUX01 (sample SAMN10711883, study PRJNA513361) | rock metagenome | isolation source: Antarctica rocks | place: Antarctica: Victoria Land, Richard Nunatak red sandstone | collected 2016-01-03 | reverse complement strand
ATACAAGGGATGGGTATCATAGGTAGAGAGACCTCCTGAAAGAAGAATGATTTGTTATCTTCTTAATTAGAGGTCTTTTTCTTCTCGTTCTGCTAATGACTGGTCATCTCGTTGCGCATCCCGTGGGCTTTTGCAGTGTATTGAGAAAGTAGCCTGCGCCATTTAATGGATGCAAGTAGTATTGCGTCTGTATAGCTAGATGGTCTTCACCGAGACGAGCAATCTCTTGCTCTACAAAAGCACGATAAGCGGGATTGATGGCGGCGAGAGTATGCCAGTCGAACTCGAAGTGGAGACGCTCACCAGTGCGTTGCTGTCGCTCAAGGTTAATGGCGCGTTGTTGTGCTAGCAGTGTGGTGTCGCTCCAGGCGGTGCCATATAAAATTGTCGTTGCATTCGTGGTCGAAGCCATAGGTCTAAAATCGCGATCAAATTTTTCGTGCGCCACGTCCTGAGCTTCATCAATTTCTAGGAGCAGGTCAGCGGTTGCGCCGACAACGTTACTCTCTGGCCCAGCCGAGAAGAACATCACACGTGGTCCAGCGTGTGTACGTACAAGGGTTGGCTCGCACTGAGGGGCAAGGCCAATGATGTGACCATGACTCTGCCAGATACGGTCGCGAGTCAGCGGATTGTCGAGCATGGAGAGTAGACGTAGGCGACTATTGATGATTTGTGGCGCGAACGTCGGAGCGGCCTTGATGATAGTACCCTGTGGCATACAGGTCAAGAGGTAAGCTTCCAGCACAGCCGAGAGTTGATTCTTGCCCGATTGCCGCGCCATCATGACGCTAAAAACGTGGCCTTTTTGCTCACATATGGAGGACAGAATAGCCTCGGCAATCTCGCATTGATAGGGATAGAGGGGCTTGCCCATTATTCGGAATAGGACTTGTATCCCCCTTGAAGTCAAATCTAATCTGAATTCGCTTCTTCTTGATAGGAAGTATTCTCACTTAGGACCGTGAGAGGAATTCCTCGATGCGTGGAACCTTTCGCACGTCTCCTTAAAACTGTTGGTGGCGAGAGGTGTTGTGTTCGCAGCACAGCGTCCTCTAGTTTGTCAGCGTCATCTTGTACAGCAACCAGTTCCTCATCAGTGAGTTGGACGACTTCCATGAAGCGTTTGACAGTTTTGCTCGAGGTGATGAGCTGCATCCGATCTTTGGGGACAAAGAAGGGACATTTGATACAGGCCATTCTGTACTGGCAGAGAGCCCAGTCCGGATTGCCACAAAGTCCTTGATCCCCTAAGACATAATAAATTTTTACGTCTCCATGAGCATCAGCCTTCGTGTCTACCAGAGCTTCCACAAGCTGGCTGTTTCGCTCGGCCTTCGTATAAGCAACTGCAAGCTTTGTTGGTTTGATCCGCGCGTAAAACTGAGTGGTTTTGGGGTCTTTGTGTCCAAGCCATTGCATCAGTTCCCAAAGGGAAAGTCCTTCAGGAGCATTGTAGAGCATTGTGGCGACAGTCGCACGTGCCCTGTGGCTAGTAATCATTCCACGTTCATCTGCAGATGGTACACCTGCTTTCCTGCACAGCATAGGAATGATAACGTCATTTAAATATCTTCCTCCCATCGTGTGTCCACGGTGAGAAAAGAGGTAGTCTACCTTCATTCCTGTTTTACGATCAATTCGAGATGGTTGACCAGAAGCACGCATCTGTTCCCATTCGGCAATTCTGTGACCAACAATGGAATTCACAGGTTTTTGAAAGCTTGTCGTTGTCTTGTTGACGGGAACCGTGAGAAAACAGGTCGTCTCCTTGGGAAGCACTTCTCCTGTCTCTTGCACTGTTACTTCTTCATACTGCCAGCGGATACATCCAAGCGAAAGTCGAGTAATTTCATCAGCACGAAGACCCGAGTAGACCCAAACATTTGCAACAGCACGTACAAATGTGAGCGGATACTGACGTACTCCGTGTGGCCCACAAGGAAGGTCTTCCTCTGTGAGTTCGTGGGCAGCATGTACTAATCTCGCCCAAAGCAAGGGATTGAGGTCACGAGGGCTGGGACCAATGAGGTTTTTGATATTCCGTGGAGTGCGCAGGACGCGACCAGGATCAAATCGTCGCGGGACATTATGCGGCTCTTCTTGTATCTCGCGAAAAAACGTTCGTAACGCGATGAGCTGCCCGTCTTTGCTTGAGGCAGCGAGAGGTGCATTCCTCGCTACTAACTTTTCCCGTTGAACACAATTTGATGAGGTAAAATCTCCAATCTTCATTTGATCTAAGAAGGCAACATACTCTGCTGCGAGCAGCGTCGTCCACTGATGAGGGATCGTCACATCAGGATGGGTTGCGGCAAGCCACCGACCTACTCGCAAGAGTTTGTTGAGATAGGCTCGACGGATTCGAGGGGAGAGATCGGAAAAACGGAACCATTGGAAACACCACTCAACCCATTCAGGGGCAATGCCCTCTGTATCACCATGTTCAGGAAGAACTTTCTTCCTCTCGCTCGGTGGTGGAAGAGGACTGTCAATGATGCCTAGGTGAGCCAAGGCTTTCGAGAGGCGATCAATACAGCCTCGTTTGTAAGGGGCCATGGTTTCACGAAGGTTCGCAAGCAGAGAACGGGGTAAGTCCTCAAGGTATGGGCTTCGATTCACTAGCAAGACTTCAGCAATGGTTGTCGCCAAGTGTCTTCTCGTGGAGCCAGTCTCAAATCCCCAGGTACTCATAATACTGTGAACTTGATTCACGGTTTCTTGTACCCGCTCCTTGCCAAATAAATACCATGCAAGTGGTTGAGATGATCTCTCTCCTCGAAGCAGAGGAAGAAAGAAGTCAGTATGAGGGCCAAGCAGATACGCAATGAGCATGAGTTGCCGTTGGGTCTGTTGAGATGTCACTGAACAACGGGTTGGGGAAAACCGTGTGAAAGCCGAGGTGAGAAAAGCTTGCCAGTCCTCCTGCGACCAAGCCCAGTAAGAAGTGGAGCGTTCGTGCATCTCACGAAGCACTAAATGCACAGGTGCAGTCTTCCCGTAAGACGTGTTGTTGCCTTGAAACGCGAGAATGTCCTCCAATGGCTGCAGAAGACGGGTCAGTTGCGGTTTCAGTGTTGTTGGTATTCTGACCCATTTCTTTTCTGCACACAGCGTCACCGCCTGACTGAGTGCATCTCGCTCTCGTTGCGTGAGTTCGGGATGTCGATTGTACTGCCGTACATCAATAGGTGGTTGCCATCGGGGCAGTTGCACAGTTTCATCTCTCTGCTCTTGTCGTGTCATTGTATTTCCTTCCGAAGACCTTCCAACCGTCTGTCGAGGTCTTGCATACACATACGTACCCTTTCAGCAGTCTCACGTCCACTGAGTTTTATATAAATCTTCGTGGTTTCCAAGCTTCGGTGACCAGCATACTGAGCGATAGCATGAATATCCATACCTGTTCTTGCTAAATCTGTTAAGCGAAGGTGGCGAAGGGTATGAGTTGTAAAGCGGTGATGGAGGTCAGCGCGTTTCGCAATGCGTGTCACGACCTTGTCCCAGGTATCGGCAGTCATGGCTTGCGTTCGGTTCCGGTCTGATTGTGAACGGAAGAGCAAGCCACCAGAGATATCTTCATCAGCACGCTCTTCCAGGTACGATTGCAGCAGTTCTCGTGCGACATCTCCATACATGACGACACGACCTCGACCATTTTTCACAATTTCTGGTCGGATAGTAATCTGTTGACGAGGAAATGCCATGTCACGCACCTGCAAAGCGACCAATTCACTCCGTCGCAAAGCTCCATCGTAGGCAAGGATGAACATGAGTCGATTGCGCAATGGCTCTTCCAAGGTAGCACGAAGAATGCGCTCCCATTCATCATCACCCGGAATCCACGGGATTTGCTCGTAATGTCGAAGAAGACCACGTTCGCGCTTGCCAGCGAAAGCACGTCCTGGCGTAAATTTCCCTTTTCCGACAGGATTACGCTGATCCTGACGAATGCGTTCATCAATAAGGTAGTCATAGAGCAGCCGTGCGATTGTCAACCGTTGCTGCATTGTCGCATTGGCTAAGCCAACGCCTGAATGCAAATATCGAACATTCGTACCCTTGGGGTTAGCGCGATTCGTCATCTCATCAATATAGGCCACAATATCTGCCTTTGTCGCCTCGATAAAAGGGCGAGCAGTATCCTGACAAAAGGTAAGGTAGTCATTGGCACCACGACCATAGGCATGAAGAGTATTCTTGGCAAGACCGAGCAAAGATTGTGTCTCAAGCCATGCGCGGGTATGAGGATTCTCGGCCACATATGGGTAAAACTCCCAACGAATGGTATTCATTAATACATGCTCCTCCATGTGAAATAGTTATTATGCACAACGGGGAGGGGTATTCCGAATAACATACAGAACGTGTCGCGCGAAGCGAGCAATGGTGGAGGGAGAGTATTTCATGGTGTATTGAGGGGGTGGGGAATAAGGGGGGGAGAAAGAAAGAGAGATTGGGGATGGTAATCTCTTTTTCAGGCACGAAATAGTGCTTGCTTGTTACTATACCATGTGATTGTTCTTTTGGCAATGGTACTAAATGGCCCTTTTAGTTGCAAAACATGAAGGATTGAAAAAGAGCAGGTAAAGTCACTGCTGATGGACGGATGAAATGTTCATCGCTCTATTTTTCCTGTTGGAATATGAAAGGGGAAGCACACTCATGGACCTGGAACAGATTAAGTACTACTCAGCAGGCGACGAAGATGCGGTCTTAGTTACCGACATTGAAGAGACAGCACCGATGACCGATGACGACGGCAATTTGCAGTATTACAGCACGGGAGGCCGCTATGTCTTCTCCGTTGACGAGGATGAATAGTGATTGGTTTTTGGCTGATAGAAGCAAGCGAGGGGTGCGAGCGAACGTGCTTACACCTCTCGCTTGCTTGTGTTCACAAGAAGATGCATAACAAACAGACTAAATCTTCGTAAATCGGGCTAGCAAGACCGTAAGCAAAATCGAACATAGAACCAGAACAAAGAAAAGGAGCCGAGGATGCTTCGATTTAAGTCCCCCAAAACCCATGATAAGCGCAATTAAAACCAGTTCTCCTAAAATAATGAAGGAGAAATAAACATAATGCATATAAAAAACCCTTTCTAAATTTGAGTATAGTCAATCTACTACCACAAGTAGTATAATGCAATTTAATGGTACTTAAAATAAAAAGAGGTCAAGACAAGTAACACTCGCCTTAACCCCCTTTTTCTTGTTCTAAACTACAACGCTGTAGCCTGGAACGATGTAAACGTTGCGGTCCCTCCTTGTGTCAGAACACGAATGCCACAGTAGCCCGATGTGAGTGTGGTATCGGTGGCGGTGAGAGTCCATGTACTCGGCTCGGCACTACCCGTCGCCCAGACTTTCGCGCTCAACGTTGAGCCGACAACCTGGAAACGAATGGTGTACGAGGTGTTCGCCTGCGCGGTAAAGGCGGCACTGGCAAGGAATGTGCCATTTCCTGCAATCTTCTTCTGAATGTAGAAGGTATTGCCGCTGATGTACGCCTTGTACCAGTTGTTGCCGTCGGTCCAGCGCAGGACGGCTCCAAAGTTCGCGTTGTTGTAGCTACTCAGCGAACCACTCACGACAACCTGGGCATTCGTCGCGGATTTTCCTAGCACGGCACTGTAGTTATTGCCACCACTATTGACCACACCAACGTTCCCCGTGATGGAGAAACCGCCAGACGTAGTGGCATTGCCACCCCATGCCTGTCCATCGGAGGCGGTTCCCCAGGATGACTGGTTCGCGCGTTGGAAGGTATCGCTTCCAATTGCCTGTCCAGATGTTGGCGTTGTGGTGGGTGTCATCGTAGGCGTGATGACTGGCGATGGTGTCGCAGTTGGTGTTGTACCAACAGTTGGTGTCACGGTTGGTGACGCGCCGACTGTCGGTGTTACATTCGGTGAGGTAGTTGCGACAGGCGTTGGCGAGCCTCCTCCTGGCTGGGTTGCAAACGCGAGTTTGTTGATGAACTCTTCGTTGAACCAGATGCGATTCTGCTTGTCCACATTCAGCCCATCATGCGGATGAGCATTTTGCGAAGGCGTGTTGTAGAGAGCAAAAGTGCCGTTACCACTAGCTGGAAACGAGCCATAGATGCTCTGTAACGAATCGTCGAACCAGACGTTGCCATAGCCATCAACGCTGATACCAGAGGTGTGCTTGCCACAGTTAGTACATGGCGGTACATAGCCATACTGCGTGATACCATTACTGGTACCAGCACTAGCGAGTGCAGGTTGCAGCTTGCCGATCTTGCCAACCCAGCCTTCGGACCACCAGATGTTGCCGTTGAGATCGACGACAATAGCGTGTGGCGTAAGACTGTTAGAGCCACCTGTGGGCACAGGATATTCGCGTAGATTTCCTCCATTCGCCGGATATTCAGCAATCCTAGGATTGGTCGGATTGTTCTCGGTGAACCACACGTCGTCAGCACTATCGACGGTGATGCCGTAGGGTTGACTGGTCGCGGGAGTTGTCGAGATTTCTTTAAAGGTTTGCGTGACAGGATTAAATGAGCCTATCTTGTTCACGTAGTGTTCTGTGAACCAGACGATGCCCTTCGAGTCAACGGCGATACCCCAGGGACCCGATGAGTAGGTAGGGACACTCCACGACTGGAAGGTATTCGTTGCCGGATTGAACATGCCAATGGAGTTAGTCATTGGCATGGCAAACCAGAGAACACCATTTTTGTCAAAGGCCAGGAAGAGCGGCTGCCCATAGCCAGAAGGCAACGAATAAGAGGTGGGCCACTGTCCTGTGCCAGGGTCATAGACATCAATTTTGCCAGGAAGAGTTCCGCTCTGGCATTGCGGCGAGGGATCACATCCCGGCATAGCAAGCCAGACGCGCCCTCGACTATCAAAGGCTGTTCCCCAGGGGAAAGAGCCTCCTGGGGTATAAAAATCGGTGGCGGTAACGTTCGTTACCGAGTTCTTCTGTGCATGGATCGCAGACGTGCCGCCAACACTTTCACTCATCATAACTATGCTGACAACAAAAGTTACCAGCACAGTCAGACTCAGAAAGACTTTTTTACGATCAATCATGAACGTCTTTCCTTCTTGTTCATTCTCCATAGAGCCAATCTGCTAGATAGAAGCATTCCCTTCCATCTATTTACGTGTGCGTTTACACTCCTTCTTGTTCGTTTGCAATGTCTCCTCGATACAGGAGGACACAAGGATACAATGGTTCTCTTCTTCCTATCGGCTCTCTTGTATTGCTTCTTAAATACACGGTATGGGCGTGTGTGCAGCGAGCTTATGCAAGAGCGTCTCTATGCGAAAAGGTTTACTCACCCAATCAGTGGCACCGAACGGCAGCGAGCGTACATCTGTGACGCGAGGATCGGCGGTCATGACGATAACGGGAATATGGGTGGCCCACTTATGCGCGGTCAGCAAAGCGATAATGTCATACCCGGAGACGAAGGGCATCATCAGGTCCAGCAAGATAACCGATGGCAAACGTCGCTTTGTTGTATGTATCTCTTCGAGCAAGGGGAAAACGGCACTACCGATAGAGACACCAAGATTGTCATACCCTTCTGTTTCTAATAACAGCATGACAACGGAGAGGATCGAGGAGTTGTCGTCAACGACAAGAACATATGGCGTTTCAGGAATACTGAATAGAAGTGTTTCTTTTTCCATGACCTGTGTTTGAGCATCACGACACATTACAAAACCTCCTCCACATAGAAAACCCAGATTACATACACATTTCTATAAATTCAGTATAGTGTGACGGCCAAATTTCTTATGAACGTTTAGAGGTCATTCTTCAGAACGCCTTCGTGCCAATCAATAACGCTGACAACCATTGCTTCCATGCCTCAATAAATGGGAAACATGGTTAATGAGGACGAAGGGCGTTCTGAAGAATTTCCCCTACAGATATGTTTGATAATAGGCCATCTGCGTTGGTGCCTCTTCGACACCGACCGTAATTGTGTGCAAGCGCGAGAGGTCATGTTCGGCGAGCATCTTGCGTAGTTCGCCACAGATATACTCTGCCAATCGTTCTGCTGTTGAATTGTCGATGGGAAGTTCAACCACATCGGCTCGTGGAAACACATAGCGTTTGTTCTGAAAACGAACTTCCCACTCATCTTCAGAAGCGGTCAGTTCAAGATGCGGGTTATGCAAGGGAAGCAAAAAGCGATGGTTTAGGCGTTGGCAAATCTCGCGTGTGAGCCGCTTCAAAATCGTGAAATCGAAGACCACTTTATCCTCACTCAGCTCGCCTACAATCTCCACCAGAACTCCATAATTATGCCCATGCAAGCGTTCACACTTGCCCCCAAAAGTAATAAAATGGGCTGAGCTAAATTTGAGGTTGCCACCCTCAACCTTCACCTTACGCATAATCCGTTCGTTCGCCATACAAAAACGCTCCCCTACACTCTCTCGAAATTGAATATATTCCCTCTTAGCATATCATATGAAATCACCTGTATGGTTCTGATACTACCTTACGAGAAGTAAGGAACGCTCAGCCTCAGTCTTAACATTTTAACAAATTATGCATCTTATTGTAACATTTTTCCCTTAACACTCCTTAGTCTGTTAGCTGGCTCACTGGACACACCTTTATTTTGGCTGTTATACTGTAGAAGTGCCAGCAGGGGCTTATCCTGTACTTAATGAGAAGGAGCAAAAACAATGACAGTTGACGAGAGCTTCGTGACTATGCAGAGCATATTTAACCCTTCGGCGGCGGTAGGCTTGAACAAAATATTCCAATTCAATATATCGGGCGAAGAAGCCGGAACATGGGCTTTAAAGATTGCCAACCAAACCTGTGAACTTGTTCGTAACGCAGTAGAAAACCCAAGCATTACCTTCAATATCAAAGACCAGGACTGGCTCGCCATTGCCGAGGGCAAGCTGGACGCCATGAGTGCCTTCACGACTGGCAAGGTAAAAGTTACAGGCGATATGATGCTCGCGATGCGCTTGCAAAACCTCTTTCCTATCAAACGCTAAACACAAAGCTCACCTGTAGGGCCATTATTCACGACGTTCTTGCTGGTACACATCATTTCCAGTAAGGGTGTGATGAATAATAGCCCAACGAACGTTGCACACCCTCCTTTCCTATGATATACTCAAAATGGAGTAGAGTACTTCGCCTGACACTTCTAGCATACGACGGAATAGCGAAACCTCGTAGAAAGGCGTCTAACATGGCGATCAGGAGCAACGAACTACACACAGACCTGCAATATCTCAATAGCATGCTTACCACTCATGAAGCGGCTAAACTATTAGACCTCAGCTACTGGCACTTTATGCACCTTGTCGAAGCGGGACGCATCACCGGCGTCCGTGTGGTTGACCGATGGCTTTTCTCCCCCGATGATCTCCAGGCATACCGACGCAACAAATATGGCGAGCTTGAAGACCTTGCTCGCACCGCCCTTGACCATCCACATATCGACCTAACAGAAAAACAAGCCACCATCTGCCGCTATCTCATCACCAACGAACGTCCCTCTGAAATCGCCCGTAAACTACAACAATCCCGTCAGGCTGTCCACTCGCAAATCACTCTTATCCGCGAAAAAGTCTCGCGTAGCAAAGCAGAACCACGCACTACAGGTATACCACGCAAAACTGCTCGCATAAAACACCCTTCTCTTTCTCTACCATCACCGATAGCCTAAAAAAGCTATAACATATAGCACTCATCTTATGCTATACTTATAGATAAGTGCTACTCTTAAATATAGAGTATCTACTTCAATATAATGCGAAAGGAGGTCCTCTACTATTCCTTTCCGGTCATCTATACTCTTGTGTAGACGACCCATCCTCATGGCTGGCAAGCACAGTTGCTTGCATTACACAAAGCATTCCAGGCCAATCGGCGCCTGATCGGTACATAGAAAAAGTACATGTATTGCTATTTTCATGAAAGGTGGGATACATTCAATGGCTCAATTCGCAGAAGAAAGAACACAGGGGCCTGTCGCCCAGGCCGCTGCAACTCCGGGTGTTGCAAATCCCGGCCCCCTCGGTCTCAGTGCCTTCGCTCTCACGACCTTTGTCCTCAGTTGCGTTAACGCAGGTCTTCTCGCAGGGACAGACCTCAAAATAGTTGTTGGCCTTGCTCTTTTCTATGGCGGTATCGCCCAACTTCTCGCAGGCATGTGGGAATTCAGAACGGGTAACACCTTCGGCTCAACCGCGTTTACCTCGTATGGTGCCTTCTGGATCGCTGTAGGTGCTAGCGTACAATTTAATTGGATCACCAGTCACAACGCTTTTGGTGTCTTTCTTCTTGGCTGGACCATCTTCACACTCATCATGTTTCTTTGCACGCTAAGAATAAATGGTGGTCTTATTGCCCTCTTTGGCCTTCTCTTTCTCACGTTCTTGTTCCTCACCATCGGAGAATTTGGCGGTGGAACGGGCGTAATCGGTGGCTATCTCGGTATCATCACCGCTATCGTAGCATGGTATAACGCGCTTGCTGGCGTGTTGAGTTCAAGCCGTTCCGCATTCACGCTCCCAACGTTCCCGATACGCTAACATAGCACATCACTTAGCTGCTGCCTCTTGAAAAGCTTCAGGCGAAAACCAGACATCTGTTTCCGCCTGAAGCTTTGAACGTACAACCCTACCACCATACGCTAAAATTTTCACGTTCATACGCGATTAGCAACTCTTTGATAAAGGGTGAACAGTACCTCAGCAGGTTGAACAATTTCTTCAAACGTCAGCTAATAGGCAACATATAGCACACTTCGTGAAAAATGCTTGACCATACGACCTTGCTACGCTATAGTAGCTTCATTCTTAAATGGAATGGGGTAGTAGCTATGACTATAATCAGCGAGGTAGCATATATGACAGGACCAAAAGACTTTTTAGAATATTTGACTACACTTATTCAACAAGCTGTAACCATATATCTTGAGCAAGAGAATATCGCAACCGATATCGAGCAACTTCCTATTGATCTACGTTTTTCAGCACAGGCCAGCTTTGGCGATTATTCTATGCCCGTGATGCCGTGGGCTGGTAAAAATAAATTAGGGCGACCTCCGCTACAGATTGCCGAAGCATTAAAGGCAATTCTACTGAATATGCACATCTCCTCCGTCGAAGAGATTACCGTCACAAAACCAGGTTACATCAATTTCAGCCTCAATCGTTCTGAGGTCGGCAAGGCCATTATCGAACGTGTCGTCGAGGCTGGCCCCGATTATGGACATAATGATGTTGGCATCGGCACCAAAGTTATTGTCGAGCATACTGCCATTAACAGCAACAAAGCGGCACACGTTGGACACCTACGCAACTCGTGTATAGGTGATACCGTTGTGCGTATGCTGCGTTCACAGGGCTACACCGTCGAAGCCGAAAACTATATCGACGACTCCGGTGTACAGGTCGCGGACGTTGTAGTCGGTTTCATGTTGCTGCAAAAAGGCCAGCTACAACTCCCTGGCGGTAACGAACAGCTAGCCAACGAATCCCTCGACTACTTTTGTTCGCGTGTCTATGTTGCAACTGTCAAAGCCTATGACACACAGCCGGAACTGAAAGACTTCCGCAGAACAGTTCTGCATGCAATTGAACATGGCGACGAGCCAGAATCTGGGCCAGACTATCCAACGCTCGCCTCTGACCTTTCACGCCAGATTGTGCAGGCGCACCTCAAAACAATGGGTCGCCTCAATATCTCCTACGACCTGCTGACATGGGAGTCTGCTATTCTCGGCGCGGGCCTCTGGAAACACACGTTTGACATGTTACGTGAACGCAACCTTTTAGAGAAGCCCGAAACTGGCCCCGCGTCTGGCTGCTGGCTTCTTCCCTTTGGCGATGAAGAGGCACCGAACGAAGATAACGAGCGCATGCAGGACAAGATTCTTGTGCGAAGCGACGGTACAGCAACCTACACAGCAAAAGACATCTCTAACCAACTCTGGAAATTTGGTCTCGTCGATAATAACGTGGGCGTGGATTTCCACTACATTCCCTGGGGCGTGCAACACGATGGACGTGTACTCTGGTCTATGCGAACACCACAAGATGCCATAGCCTCGCAAGAAGAGGCCGACCCTAAACGCTTTGGGCATGCACAGATAGCCATCAACGTCATCGACGTGCGTCAGGCATACCCACAACAGGTCGTCTACGAAAGCTTGCGACGACTCGGCTATCCCGAACAAGCCGACAACTCGAAGCACATCTCCTACGAGGTCGTTACACTCTCGAAAGCAACTGCCGCTAGCCTCGGTATAGATACATCTGATGGACGTAGCTTCTACGCCATGTCTGGTCGTAAAGGCATCGAAATCAAGGCCGACGATCTGATCAACGAGGCAGTAGGACGTATGCAAGAGGTACGCAAGCAGGATGCAAAGGGTGATCTGCCTCCAGAAACGGCGTCTATTCTCGCGGCATCCGCCATCCGTTACTTTATGATTCGCTTCGGACTACAACAGATTATCGCCCTCGATATCGACGAGGCTCTACGACCAAATGGCGATACAGGTGTCTACCTACAATATGCCTACGCACGTGCCAATAGCATTCAGCGTCGCCTGATTGAGGCTGGCTATGAGCTACCTGACTGTCTGATTGATCTGCCCGAACAGCTTGAGCAGAGCGAATGGGAACTGCTCCGTCACATCGACGCCTATCCACGCAAGCTAGCCGAGGCCAGCGAATCGCTTGTCCCTTCGACCCTTGCGACCTACGTGTATGAATTGGCGTCACATTTTAGCGACTTCTACGAGCATACGCCGCCCATCCTGAAGGAAACCAACGAACACATAAAAGCCTTCCGCGCCTCGCTAGTACGCGCCACCGTGCAAACGATGGACAACGCACTGCGCGTACTGGGCTTCATCCCACTTGACCGCATTTAGTTGATCGATGTTCATTTGACCAAAGAATTATTATATCGTAGGGACCGGATTTATCACGTCCGAGGCCCCACGAAATACTGTCAACAGGAGGTGTAGCTATGGAGCGCAATCTGGTCTGGTCTCGCCTGGACGCACCTGGAATGGAACACCTACACCTCACAGAAAATCAACAGGGCAGCACTGCCAACGGCCTCATTCTTGTTGTAGAGGAGAACGTTCCCTATCGCATCACATATACCGTTCATTGTGACGTGTCCTGGCATGTACGTGAGGTAGATGTGGCACTGCTAGACAGTAGCACACCTGCTATACATTTGAGAGCTGATGGCAAAGGGCATTGGACAACCGACACAAACGAACTGTTACCATCGCTTGCAGGTTGTATTGACGTAGACATTTCAGCGACTCCATTCACGAATACTGTTGCTCTTCAACGCTTACAGTTAGCGGTTGGTGAGATTGCTGAAATAACCGTTGCCTATATCAACGTACCGATGATGCAGCTAACGGCAGTCAAACAACGCTACACCTGTTTGGATAGCACCGAAGATGGCGGACGCTACCAGTACGCAGGTTATCCCAGCGACTATCAAGCCGAGCTAGCAGTCGATTGTGATAAACTTGTTATTGCGTATCCAGAATTGTTTATGCGCGTCTGGTCTAACGACGAACTAGCGATAGAGAAAAGAGAGCAATAACAATGGCAGAGAAAAAGCGTCTACGTTTTGGTATAAAAACAGCACCTCAGAATACTACTTACGATGACATGCTCCGCGTCTGGCAAGAGGCCGACGAAGTACCAGCCATCGAACATGCATGGCTTTTTGACCACTTTATGCCGCTCGGCAATGATCCAACGGGTCCATGCCTTGAAGGGTGGACGCTGCTTTCGGCGTATGCGGCCTTAACTAAACGTCTACGCATCGGCCTGATGGTTACAGGCAACACCTACCGTCATCCAGCTGTACTTGCAAATATGGCTGCTACCGTCGATGTAATCTCACACGGTCGTCTCGACTTCGGCATTGGTGCAGGCTGGAACGAACTAGAGCATACCGCGTATGGCATCCCTCTCTATGCTCCTGGCGAACGCATTAAGCGCATGGGTGAGGCATGCGAAGTCTTCAAATTGCTCTGGACAGAGACTGCGCCTGACTTCAACGGCCAATACTATCAACTCAAAGGTGCTTACTGCGAACCCAAACCAGTGCAGAAGCCATACCCACCAATAACTATCGGTGGCGGAGGTGAACAACTCACGCTCCGCATGGTCGCCAAATACGCCGACATCTGGAACATGCCCGGTGGCCCCATCGAAGTGTTCAAGCATAAAAGTGAGGTGCTTGACGGGCACTGTGCGAAGATTGGACGTGACCCCTCGACTATCGAACGCTCGATACAGGTCATGGTCAATCCCAACGATATGCAAAGCACCATCACAACTGTTCAAGGATTCATCGACATAGGCGTAACGCATATCGTGCTGAGTTTGCGACCACCTCATCCCGAACAAATTGCTCATAGATTAGCACAAGAGGTGATTGAGCCGTTGCAACAGGCACGTAAGCAAGCAGTGTAAACTCAAAAAAACAGGAAATTTTTGCTAGCCGCACGTAAAGGTTGAGTATAAGATGAAATTTCTTGATCGCTGATATTGTTTGTACTACCATAGTAGATAGAAGTCATCTCAGTATATACAAGAAGCAAGCTTAGGAGCTATAACATGAACAAATTAACAGCCGAAGAAGAGCGCGTCATTGTCCATAAAGGGACCGAGCGACCATTCAGTGGCGAATATGATGAGTTCTTCCAGGATGGCACATACGTCTGTCGTCGTTGTAATAACCCACTTTTCTCAGCGGAGGCAAAGTTCAACTCAGGCTGCGGCTGGCCCAGCTTCGATGAGAACTATCCCAACTCCGTCAAACGTCTACCAGACCCAGATGGACGTAGAACAGAAATCGAATGTGCCAACTGCGGTGCCCATTTAGGACATGTCTTCCTCGGAGAGCGTCAAACAAAGAAAAACACGAGACATTGTGTTAATTCTCTGTCCATCCGTTTCATCTCCACAGGCAAAGAGTTGCCAGCGGTGTTGCACGAAGAGAAAATAAAGTAACATCAACAGAGGAGTATCGCAATGCAATAAATACTGCACTGCGATACTCCTTTACAACGTGTTACACTTTGTCCAAATCGTTAATATGCAAATGCGATGAAAGCAAATTGGAGTAGGTGAATACAATGCTCAACTATCGAGAATGGATTACATCAAATCCAAATGTTCTTTTTGGAAAACCTGCAATTAAAGGAACACGCATTCCTGTTGAACTTATTCTTGATGAGCTTTCATCTGGCGCAACAATAGAAGATATTCTTGAGTCATATCCTCGTCTGACTTCTGAAGCCATTTACGCAGCACTTGCGTTTGCAGCTGATACGCTTCGATCAGAGGTTGTTTATCCACTCGATCAGGCTGCTTCGTGAAAATCTATGTTGACGAAAACATTGCTCAGCAAGTTGTGGTACGACTTCGAGTCGCAGGTCACTTTGTAGAATATGTTACAAGGCAAGTATCAGTGAAGCAGTCGCTCTCTTATCAAGTAAGGCCATTTCTACAATAATTAGCTATATCTTCTCTCCCATCATTGTTCCGTGCCAACATCTTTTAAGGCTTCTTCAAGATACCGAAGCACATGTTGACAAAACGCTTTGACCTCACTGTCTCTCAATATCTGTCCCGTCATTCCTCGACGTTGGGCAAGAGCCGCATCAATGAGTGGGGCGTAAGTTGACGACTGGGAACGTGCCCACACACCAGCCCCCGATTTTGTTCCAAGTAAACCTTTGTCAAGATAGAGCCAGGAACGACAGGCAGTTAGAACTCCACTACTAGGATCATAAAAGACATCTCGATCTGCCCAAATTCGCACGTTCCTTGTGCAGTCTTCGAGGAGCCAAATTCTTGAGGGTGCTGCGATGATGATAGCGGGAGATGGACCAGTGAGCACCAACCCACGCTCTCGTGTCATCGCTAGATCAAGGAGAGAATACTCATCATAGGTGCTGGGAGTAACAACCTCAAATCGATGAGCGTGGCGTTGTCCTCTGATGATGGTTTCCCAATGAGGATGCTGAGACAGCTTTGTTGCTTCATGTTGTGTAAGAATAGCGCAGTCAATCCCTTTAAGGATCAGCGGAGGAGTACTGTTCGCGAACCACGCACGCACCTCTTCCTTTTCAGTTTCGGATAACGACGTTTGACAGACAATAACGAGATCGAGATCGCTCTTGTTTGGTACAAAATCACCAGTAGCTGCCGATCCATGAAGGTAAGCCGCAACAAGCTTTTCATCAAGAAGCTCGTGAATCCCTTGAACAGCAGCATAAGCAAAGGTATATATAGTAGAGTGCCTCACTCTTATCACCAAAAATTCATTGATAATTAACACTCATTCTATTATACTCTTACTAACAAAGTAGATTTAGCAGCTTATAAAACTTGTGTCAACGGCATCCATCACCGTTCGGCCACTTCCGTTTTTAGCGAGCGTCATTGATGGGGAAAGCAGAAGACATAAGATAATGTTGTATGGTATTCTCCTGGGATTGGTTTGTGCGCTGTGCTGGGGTACTGCGGATATTTTTGCAACAATTGTAGCACGCCGCCTGGGAACACTTACCGCACTCTTCTTCTCGCACATGTGGGGTTTGCTCTTTGTCCTCATCCTTCTTGCCCTCACATGGCAGCCTCTCGCATTGACACCACAGGCAGTACTGCTAAGTTTGCCAGCAGGTCTAGGTCTTGGCGTTCTCCTTGCAATTGGTTATTTCGCTTTTTATCGTGGCCTGGAATTAGGCCCTCTCGCGATTGTAGCACCTTTAACTTCTGCTGATGGTGCCATTGCTCTCTTACTAGCCATTCTTTTTCTGCATGAGACGCTAGGAGTATGGCAAGGAAGTGCGCTCCTCATTTTATTTCTGGGTATTATACTTGCCTCTCTGGAAGGAACATCACCTGTAGCCTTCTTTAAGACTATGAACAAGTCGGTTTTCGCGAAGGGCGGTACAAAGTGGGGATTGGTTGCAATGATCATATTTGGTTTAGTCTTATTCGGTACTGGTGCCGCCGCTCAAGCGGTAGGATGGTTTCTGCCCATCTTCTGGATGCGGATTTGTAGCGCGTTGATCGTGGCAAGCGTTCGTTTCTTACAACATTGGAGATCACGTACACAAACGATTTCAGGACAGCACAAGAAGTATGAACGTGACAGTAGTTGGCTTATAATGATCGGATTTGCAGCATTGGCAGGCTTCCTTGATACAGGTGGACATTTTCTCTACAGTTTCAACACGCATATCGTCGCTACAGGAATTGCCGCAGCCGTTGGTTCATGCTTCGTACTTCTACCGCTACTCTATGGAGCATTTGTCTTACGCGAGAAGCTAGTCATTCATCAAATAATAGGTATCGGCTTGGTACTCATGGGTTTGATCTTACTAGGCTATAACTCTGTATAATAAAGGAAATAACACATCACTATCATCAATTCCTGCAATTGTTACAAAGCAGCACCTACAATCTCCTTCACATCCTCGACACCTTCTCGCTCTAAGAACGCCTCGATCCCTTCTACAATCTCAATGCCAATGCGTGGGTTCACGAAGTTAGCTGTGCCAATCTCAATTGCGGATGCACCAGTCATCAAAAATTCAAGTGCATCGTTCACACTACCTATGCCACCTAGCCCGATGATTGGTACGTGTTGATAGGCTATACGAAGTTCTTGCGCTACCTCGTAGACCATACGTAACGCGATTGGTTTCACAGTAGGACCAGATAGGCCACCTGTGCCATTCGCTAGTACACGTTTGCGTGTGGAAATATCTATACTCATACCTGTAATCGTGTTAATCAGCGAAACAGCATCAGCACCAGCTTCGGCGGCAGCAAGAGCGGTTGAGCGCACATCACCCGTATTTGGTGAGAGCTTGACGATTAGAGGTAGTGTTGTGGCTATACGAAGAGCAGTGGTGACATCGAAAACGGCTTGCGGGTCTGCTCCAAAGACAACTCCTCCTGCACGCACGTTGGGGCAGGAGACGTTGACCTCGATACCTGCTACGCCCGCAACTCCTTCTAGTTGTTCCGCGATCTGCACGAACTCGTCGATATCTTCACCTGCAATGTTGACAATAACAGGCGTATTCCACACCGCCCATGCAGGCGCATATTTGGAAATGACCTTGTGAACACCAGGATTCTGTAAGCCAATGGCGTTCAGCATACCTGCCGAGGTCTCCACAATGCGCGGTTGTGCATTGCCTTTCCGAGAATGAAGTGTTGTTCCCTTCGATATCACCGCACCCAGACGCTGCACCTCTGCGATTTTCGCGTTTTCGACTCCATAGCCGAATGTACCCGCCGCCATCATAACAGGATTTTTCAGAAGCAAGCCGCTTTTATGGCGCGGTGCCAATTCTGTTTGTAGGTTCATATCAGCTCACACTCGAAATGTATTGATAGTGTCGTGTAGTTCCTGCGTCGCATTTCTCGCTGCCTCCGCAAAATCATCGCCATGTGAAGCAAAGATGATGCCGCGTGAGGAGTTGATTATCATACCCCAACCGCGACTATCTTGCGCCGCTTTTACCGTCGCTTCGATATCACCACCTTGTACTCCAATACCAGGAACGAGGATAGGCATATCGCCCACAATTATTCGCACATGCTTTAATTCGGCAGGGTAGGTGGCCCCAACGACTAACGCACAATTGCCATGCATATTCCATGTGTGCGCTATATTACGTGCGATGGTCTGGTAGAGCGGCTCTTGTTTGTCACCTACAAGCAAATTTTGAAACTCGTCGCTTCCTGAATTCGACGTTTTCACTAGCACAATAATTCCTTTATCTTTGCGCTCAAGGAAGGGCATGAGTGCTTCTTTGCCAAGATAGGGATGAACTGTGATGGCATCAGCACATATGCTCTCAAAAGCTGCCTCCACATAACCACGATTTGTATTGCCGATATCTGCTCGTTTGGCGTCTAAGATCACTGGGATATCTGGATACGTTTGCTTTATATACTTGACTGTTCTTGTTAATGCTCGTATACCGGCATCATCTAATGCCTCATAGAACGCTGAGTTAGGTTTATAGGCACAAACAAGATCGTGTGTCGCGTCAATAATAGCACGATTGAATGCGAAAAAAGCCTCTTCAGGCAAGACGTTTTGTCTTACCTTCGTCGGGAGTACATCATATACCGGGTCTAGCCCAACACACACAAACAGATTGCGTTGCCAGCGTTTTTCTAGCATCGACATAAACGCAGGTTCAAATTTTTCCAATTGTTGTTCATACATATCATTATGCTCTTTGTTTTGCCAGGAACAGCCGTCCTTTACCAACGCTTGTATTGATAGGCACATGCTGCTGACAAAATGGACACTCTTCCGCCGTATATGTCGCAAGGTCGAGTGTTATCAGCGTATGAAGAGGCACATCGCCCACATCATATGATTGTACATTGCCACGATTGCACAGCGCACTTACGCCGACAACATTGCCGCCGTGCTTGCGTACAAGCTCGATCACTCTACGTACCGAGCCGCCAGTAGTCAAGATATCCTCGACCACCAAAATATTTTTGCCCGCAATATGCTGGTCGTAGCCACGATTGAACGTGAAAATTTGGTCCGACCCTTGCTCTTTTTCCGCATAGACCGCTAACGTTTCGCCGGCCTCGCGTCTGCTATTGAGATGATATGTCGTCCACTGTGATAGCACAATGCCACCCAATACGGGACCCACTACAACGTCTATCTGCTCCGCGTCATAGGACTGTACCATGTTTTGACAGAGCTTCGAGATAATACCTGTATGCAGGTAGAGTGCATCTTTGTTGATGTAGACAGAGCTATGCCGACCGGAATTGTACACAAAATGGCTATCGGCAATAATCGCGTCTGCATCCATAAACATCTGCATAATTGCTGAGTCATTCATTTCTATGCCTCCCTCTTCACTCGTCTGCCCTGTGGATCGCCGAGTACCTTACCATCTTGATAGACCATCGTACCACGTAAGAAGGTCGCGACGGGACGACCTACAAAGTCCATGCCCTCATATACCGACCATTGGTTTTTTGTGAGCAGGTCGGCTTTTTGCACGGTCCATACCTTTGTCGTATCGACCACCACAATATCGGCATCTTTGCCAACGGCAAGGCCACCTTTTTGAGCAAAGCCAAAGATACGCGCGATGTTTTGCGAGGTTACTTGTCCAATACGCACCAGTCCTTCTTCCAGCGTCTCTTGCCCGAAGTGACGTATCCAGCCACTAATCAGCACAGGCAGAGCCTCTTGAAAGCCTGGAATACCAGACGCGACCTCCCACACACTCTCTTTATGCTTCTCTTCCAATGTATGCGGAGCGTGGTCTGTGACAACAGTATCAATTTTCCCTTCGCGCAAAAGTTGCCACAGGTTTTTCTGTACGTTGGGTTTCCGTACCGAAGGCGAGACGTTGATAAGATTGCCATGTGTTGCATAGTCATCGGTATTGAATGCAAGGTGAAAGGTCAGCACCTCACCATAGACATCAACACCAAGGCTGCGCCCAAATGCGATAGCCGCGAACTCTTCGGGCGTTGATTGGTGTAACAGGTACAGCTTCACGCCAAAATGTTTTGCCAGCGCAATCATTTCCAGCACAGAGGTCAGCACAACAGTATGGTTTCTTGCCTCACTCCATGCCGAAGGATCGTGTCGTCCCAGCACATCGCGATAGTGGTGCGTGAAGTAGTCAACAAGTTCCTGGTTCTCCGCATGTATAAGTGCTATAATGTGACGCTCGCCAAGTAGCTCGAAAATGCTGGCGATATCGCTAATGCGCCCTATCGTCGTTGGCGTTGTAGCGTGACCAGCGGCGAAGATTTTAACGCCTGTAATCAGGCTCGTATCAATCTTCTTCAGTTCCTCCCTATCCTCAAGCGACGTTCCCATATTGATCGCGAAGTCGGTGTACGATTTTTGCTCGTAACGCTGTATCTGCTCCTGCACTCTAGCTATCGTCGTTATGGGCGGTTTCGTATTGGGCATATCGAAAACGGTAGTATAACCACCTGCGAGGGCAGCCCGTGAGCCATGCGGAATATCCTCTTTATAGTCTAGTCCCGGCTCACGCAGATGTCCATGCACCTCTAGCAATCCTGGCAAGAAATACTTACCACGAAAATCATGAGTAAAGGCGTTGGCATAGCCCTCTTCAATACGCTCAATCTTGCCATTTACGATATGTAATGTTCCCTGTATGATTTTATCGGGTAGCACAATCGACCCGATAAGTGTTATTGTTGACATTAAAAGAATCCTTTTACACATACTCATTCCAAGATTTCACGGGCATGGTCGCAAGGTCTTTCTCTACGATAGCTTTCACAAAGAGGCGTGCTTGCTTGACCTTTGTGAATAACGGGATATTGTGATCGACGGCGTAACGACGCATGGCGTAGTCGTCGTCAAGTTCTTTTTTGATAAATCCATCGACAATGTTGATTGCAAGGTCAATTCTGTTGTCGCGGAAGTATGTCAGCACGTTCGGCTCACATTGCTCATGAATTTTGTAGAGCATAGTTGCGTCAATACCGTGCTGCTGTAAGAACTCACACGTCTTTTCGGTGGCGTACAATGGTATCCCCAGAGCGTCCAGTTGCTTCGCACCCTCTAAGAACTTGAGCTTTTTATCCTGACCGCCAAGACTGATAAAAACGCCCTTTGATGGAATAGAGCCACCAGTCGCAATAATCGCTTTGAGATACGCCTCTTCAATATCTTCACCAAAGCAAGCCACCTCACCAGTCGAGGCCATTTCGACACCCAGTACAGGATCGGCTCCCGATAAGCGTGCGAATGAAAATTGTGGTGCCTTGACCGCTACAAAGTTTGGTGGCAGAATGGGAATAGTGGGTATGTTCTCCTCAAAGAGCGCATCCACAAACAGCGTCATAAAGTTAACGCCAATCACCTTTGAGATGAACGGGAAGGTGCGTGACGCTCGTAGGTTTGCTTCAATAACGTACACTTGATTGTCGCGTGCCAGGAATTGCATATTGAATGGACCTGTGATTGCCAGTGCCTCAGCAACGGCATGGCCTACGTGCTCAACTTTCGTGCGTGTTTCGGCATTGATGTATTGTGGTGGTAGCACAATCGTAGCATCGCCTGAGTGAACACCAGCGTTTTCGATATGCTCTGAGATAACAAAAGCTTTAATTTTGCCATGTTGCGCTACCGCATCAAGCTCGATCTCTTTGAATTTCTCGAAAAACTTGGAGACCGTCACGGGATGTTCCGGTGAGACCGCTGCTGCCTCTTTCGTGTAGCGCACCAACTCCTCTTTCGCGTAGCAGATGTTCATGGCACTACCAGAAAGTACATATGATGGACGTACCAGCACAGGATAGCCAACGCGTTCGGCAAAATCCGTAAGTTCTGCTATGTTTGCAAAGCTGTTCCACTCAGGTTGACGCACACCGAGTGTATCGAGCAGATTGGAGAATTTGTTGCGGTCTTCAGCACGGTCGATGTTGCTGGCATCAGTTCCCAGAAGTGGAATACCGTAGTTTTGCAGTGCTTTGGCACGGTTGTTCGGCGTTTGACCTCCAACCGAGACGATGACACCATAGGGCGACTCGAATTCGCAGATATCGGTGATACGCTCAAAGGTTAGCTCTTCAAAGTAGAGACGGTCCGAGGTATCATAGTCCGTTGACACCGTTTCGGGATTACAGTTGATGACAATCGAGCGTTTATTGTGTCGCTTGAGAGCTTCAACGGTGCTAACGCTGGTCCAGTCAAACTCGACGGACGAGCCGATGCGATAGGGACCGGAGCCGAGAATAACGACGCCCTCGTTCCGCATTGGCTCTACATCGTCATGATGCCCATTGTACGTCATGTAGAGATAATTGGTGTTAGAGGGAAATTCGGCGGCGAGGGTGTCGATCTGAAAGACACTGGGGGTGATGCCAAGTGCTTTACGGATTTTGCGTATCTCTAACCCCGTTTTGCCAGTCAAGACGCCAATACGCTTATCAGACATGCCCATCTGCTTGAGTTCCCAGAGTTTGGACGCGGAGAGGTCTTGACTTGCCTGCAGGTCATACTCAGCATCGACAATGCGCTTAATCTTCTGCACAAACCAGGGATCGATCCCTGTAACATCGTGTATGGTCTCGATAGAGATACCTGAACGCAGTGCCATTGCTAGCGCGAACATACGTTTCGGTGTCGGCGTATAGAGGTATTTGTCTATTGCATTCTCTACCGTTTCGCTACTACCAAAGACCTTTTCTGAGGTAGCACCCTCGATATCCAGATCGAGCATACGAATAGCCTTTTGATATGCTTCCTCAAAGGTGCGTCCAATACCCATGACTTCACCAACCGACTTCATGCCCGTGCCAATGGTCTCATCAACGCCTTTGAACTTATCCAAGTCCCAACGCGGAATTTTTACCACAAGATAGTCCAGGCTTGGCTCGAAACATGCCTGTGTGACGCCAGTCACCTCGTTTTTCAGTTCGGTCAATCCATAGCTGAGTGCAAGCTTGGCGGCAACATAGGCCAGTGGATAGCCAGTAGCTTTGCTGGCAAGTGCTGAACTACGTGACAAGCGTGCGTTAACCTCGATGACAGAAAAAGCTGAGGTCTTTGGATTAAGCGCGAACTGCACATTACATTCGCCCACAATACCGAGGCTTCGCACGATTTTGATCGATGCACTACGCAGTTCGTGATATTCAGCGTTCGTAAGTGTCTGGCTTGGAGCTAAGACGACCGACTCGCCTGTATGAATACCGAGTGGGTCCATGTTCTCCATATTACAGACGGTGATGCAATTGTCGTAGCAATCACGCACCACCTCATACTCGACCTCTTTATAATGATGCAGATACTGCTCGATCAGCACCTGCGACGTGAAGGCAAAGGCACCATTGACAATATGCTCTAGCTCCTCCACATGATGTGCGATGCCCGACCCCTGTCCACCCAGCGCGAAGCCAGCACGCACCATCACAGGGAATTCAATCTCTTTCGCAATCGAGAGCGCGTCTTCCAAAGTTTCGGCACTTCTACTCTGTGGTGTTGGCACAGCAATGCTGGCGAGATGCTGCGCGAACTCCTGGCGATCTTCTGTGAGGATAATCGCCGAAACGGGTGTACCCAAAACCTCTACACTATATTTTTCCAACACACCATTCCTGAACAATTCGACACCGCAGTTAAGAGCCGTTTGTCCTCCGAAGGAGAGCAAGATACCATCAGGTCGCTCTTTTGCGATGATTTTCTCGACGAAAAAAGTGTTAATTGGTAAAAAGTATACTTCGTCCGCCAGTGCTTTTGACGTTTGAATGGTGGCGATGTTTGGATTGACGAGTACTGTAGCAATGCCCTCTTCGCGTAACGCCTTGAGTGCCTGTGAGCCGGAGTAGTCGAACTCGCCCGCCTGCCCAATTTTGAGTGCGCCCGCCCCCAGCACCAACACCTTCCGAAATGTTTTCACGTATTATTTCCCTTTTATCTTGTTCAGAAAGTAGTCAAAAATCCATTCGGTGTCTTCCGGTCCCGGCGTCGCTTCTGGATGAAATTGCACTGAATAGAAGGGGCGTGATGTGTGCTGCATCCCTTCGTTACTACCATCATTCGCATTGACAAACCAGGGATTGAACGATTCTGGTAGCGCACCAACGGCGAAACCGTGATTTTGTGTGGTGATATAACAGCGTTTCGACCCAACGAGAAGACAAGGTTGATTCTGGCTGCGATGCCCGAATTTAAGCTTGTACGTGTCGCCACCAGCAGCAAGGGCGAGCAGTTGATGCCCCAAGCAGACACCCAGCGTCGGTATATTCTGCTCCATTGCGGTACGAATGGTTTGTATCGTTTTCTGTGCCATCTTGGGATTGCCAGGACCATTCGAGATTAAGAGACCGTCAAAGTCGAAATCGCGGGTCTTTGCGAAAAGATCATAGTCCCAGGGCACAGTAATCACTCGAATATTGCGTGCAATCAGGGAATGTACAATGTTATATTTGGCACCACAATCGAGCAGTACGAGTGTGATATCACCGCTACCAGCGACCGCAACATGTGAATTTGAGACCTGGGCAACAAGGTTATCAGTGTTCGGGTCGTGAAAGGGAATATCGCTATCGAACACAATCTTCCCCAACATCGCACCATGAGTACGAATGTGCTTTGTTAAAAAGCGCGTATCTTTGATTTCCAATGCAGGCACTTTTTGCTCCTGTAACCATGTGCCGAGGTTCATCGTGCTTTGAAAGTGCGAAGGCTCATCGGTATAGTTCGAGACAATCAAACCAGAGATTTGCACTCTGTCACTTTCCCATACGGAGCGATCAGGCACACCATAGTTGCCGATCAGTGGATAGGTCATGTTGAGGATTTGACCCGCGAACGAGGCATCCGTCAGTGCTTCAGGATAGCCGACCATGCCAGTACTGAAGACAACTTCTCCAGCCCTTGCTTCCTCATACCCAAACGACATACCCTCCATTACCGTTCCGTCTTCAAGGATAAGCATACCTCGCCTCGCAGTATGCTGGGGAGTGACAATATACATAGAATTATATTCCCTTAGCAATGTATTTTGTAATGTCATGTTTGACAAGTGCGTCCTTTCAATTATACTTTTCCAAGCACCAGTGCAAGCAAGGCCATACGTGTGTACAGACCATTTCTAATTTGTGACCGTAGATAGACGGCACGCGGGTCACGATCAACCTCTGGGTCAATTGTGCCTACGCGCGGTAGTGGATCCATCAAAATCATATCTTTGCTGGCATACTGACTCATCAAACGTGGCGTCACCACGAATGTATCTTGAGTAACATCCTTGTAGTCCTCAATTGACGCAAAACGCTCTTTTTGTATGCGTGTCCAGTACCAGAAGTGACAATCGCGTGGTATCTCTCGTTCGCTGCTGATCTCGATAATGGTAATGCCGCGTCCACTAAGCTGCTGAAATTCGTCTCTACTCAGTTGCAAGCGTTGTGGTGACAACAAATAGACGGTGTTGTTTTTGAAGAGGGAGAGACCTCTCATCAACGAATGAATGGTGCGGCTATTCAACAGATCACCAACGAGCAGACTTGTGAGATTATCGAGCCGACCAAAGGTCTCGTAGAGCGTGTAGAGGTCGAGCAGCGTTTGTGTAGGATGCTCATTATTGCCATCGCCCGCATTAATAATTGGCACATACTCTGCAGTTTGTGCCGCTTGCAGTGCTGCTCCTGCTATCTTGTGACGCAACACAATAGCATCGGAGTATGCCTCGAAGACGCGAATGGTATCCTCGAATGTCTCACCTTTGTACACAGAGGTTACAGTTTCAGGACTTTGAATGTCGAGCGTTTGACCGCCAAGCCGCTTGATAGCCGCCGCGAATGAGCCGAATGTTCTGCTGGAAGGCTCGTAGAAGAGTAAAGATGTGAGCGTACCAGCAAGCAAAGTTGATGGCTCGTTGTGTACAGCCATGCGTCTCATCTCATGTGTCAGCGTAAAAAGCGTATAGAGGTCTGCCTGTGAAAACTGGTCCAGAGATACTATATCTTTTCCCTTAAACTGTCCATCTATCGGTTCAAGGCCATTTTGCGTTCTGGTTATAACATGGTTCATTCGCTCTATCCCTCCACATGAATAAAAAGGTCAAAAAAATTCCTCACCCCTGAAAACGGGATGAGGAAGAAAAAGCACTTTCTTCAGGTCCTTCTAAGAAAAAACCATCTGGCCCATCTATGAGATGAGTTATCAAGGTATATACCCTTTGAATTGTATGTGGTACTGGCACTAGCCAGATGTTTGAGGCCATAATGATATTGCGCCTTTTCATAAGCACTGTTTTTATTGGGAAAACATGTTTCAAATTGCTAAAATTATACCTGTTCTCGCTCTGAAATGTCAAGGGTAATGCTGCAAAAAATATGGAGATACCACACATAAACATATATTTATGTGTGGTACTTTTGTCTGTTATATGCAGCTATTGTTTAACCGAAACGAGCGTGACATCAAAAATGAGCGTTGCATTAGCAGGAATAGGCCCCTGCGCTTGAGGACCGTAGGCGAGTGAAGGTGGAATGATGAGACGACGTGTGCCGCCAACCTTCATACCAATGAGACCCTCGTTCCATCCTTGAATGATCTGCGCCTTGCCAAGCGGTGTGACCGTAATTGGTTGACCGCCGTGATCAAAGCTGCTATCGAACTTTTTGCCAGAGCCTTGCAGCCAACCTGTATATTCTGCTTCGACGGTGCTTCCTGCTGTCGCCACAGCACCTGAGCCAACTTTAATATCTATTATTTGTAAGCCATCCGCCGTTTTCGTCGCTGCCTGTGTCACAACTGGAGGAGTCGTAGGGCCAGCCGAGGGCGTGGGCGAACCTGCATATGCAGTGCTTACCACCTGTGCCACGGAGGTTGCCGATGCCTGTACACCAGCCGTAACCGAAGCGTTCGCCTGCACAGTAGATTTCGCATGTACCTTTGCGGTGGTTGTAGCTGTGGCTGACGCAGCAAGGGTGTGTTGATGATCGGTATAGACTTGATATTGCCAGGCACCGACACTACCCAACGCAATGAGGACCAAGGCAACAATCGTACTCGTAATAATCGTCCGCCGCCTTTTACGACGCGCGATACGCTGTAGGCGATCCTGCTGACGTTGCCCTGGACGATAGAGTTTTTGTGTAGATTTATTGCCATTCTTCGCAGTCTGTGTCATTAGATATTTTCTCCTCATATCCTTTTGGCTAAATTATTGCATGTCGAGGTTATCATCATTTTGCAATTCTGGCAAGGGGGTAATAAAAAATAAGCGTGTTGTGCTGGCCTATTATAGCTCCGCCATAGGCTAGCACAACACGCTTACTTGATATTCTTCCCTTGTACCCATACCTGTTTTATCACCTCAGATGAGGCACCAAAGAATAGCACATCTAGCACATCATCCGGTGTCCAACCAGAGAGCGAAGGAGAGTTGAGGTCGATGGCAACAAAATCAGCAGACATATTTGGGGCAAGTATTCCTGTTGCCAGTCCAAGCGCAACCGCACCACCATGTGTACCAATATCGAGTAATAAAGGGCCAGGGGAGGCAAGCCTTTCGCAAACAAGTACACGGCGACGTTGGTAGCGCATACGAGCAGAATACTCGGCCCAGCGCAACTCCTCGATAGGATCAAGCCGTGTATTGCTGTCCGCGCCAATTGCCAGCAAGATATCTTTGCTCATAAACTCTGCATAGGGCGCAATACCATCACCAAGATCGCCTTCGGTTGTGGGACAGACACATATAGTACAGCCGTACTTTGCCAGTAATGCCAGTTCGGTTTCGTTCACATGTGTAGCATGGATAATAGTTGTATGGGGTCCCAACGCGCCAAAGCGTTCTAAGAGTTCAATGGGAGTACAGCCAAATGCCTCCTGACATTGCTCGATCTCGGCGGTCTGCTCATCGGCATGAACATGAAGCGGTAACTCGTATGCGCGGCTATAGTCAGCGATAGCACGAAACCACTGCTCCGGCACGGCACGAACTGAATGTGGCGCAACTCCTATCGAAGTGCCTTTGACGCGCAGATCATCAACGCGTTGTAGATAGGCATCGACAGAGCGATCACAAAAACGGCGTTGCCCCTCTTCCGGTGGTTGCTGAAAACCACTTTGAGCATAGGCTGTCATCAGTAACACCACACGAATACCAGCCTCGCGTCCAGCCGCTAGCACCGCCTCCGCCATCGCGTTAGGATGAGCATAAGGCTGTCCATCGGGTTGATGATGTACATAGTGAAACTCGCCTACTGTGGTATAACCTGCCGCAACCATCTCTTTATACGTGTGGAACGCACTCTCGTACAGGCTATCGGGGTTGAGCCATTGTGCCTCGACATACATCGCACGTCGCCATGTCCAGAAGCTATCATGTTCCGAAAGCGCACGATGCGTATGCCCTCGTAATGCACGTTGAAAAACATGGCTATGTGTATTGACAAAACCAGGCAACAAGAGCATGTTTGGAAGACGGGTAAGGTTATCAGGAGTAACATTTTCTTGTCGCTCAATCGCTGCGATATGCCCATCGCCTGTGATTGAGACAAGCATGTCACGCTCTATGCCTTGTGACGTATAGATATAGTCAGGAGCAAGATAGTTCATCGCTTCGGGCCTTTCTGTACAGAAAATGAAGATTTTTTATGCTTAAAATGCCACAAGAGCAATAAGAGAACAGGCAACCAGACCCATATACCACGTAGATAGACCCAGCGAAATCCTGTTAGGAAGGGAATAAAACTACTGTACACGCTAGAAGGGAAAAAGCAGTAGACGCTGAGTAAAGAGAAGGCGAATACGCGAGCGGCAATACTCCGTATCGAAGGGTGCTGTGAAATAGTGCTTGCTTCCACAAGCGCAAAAAGGCCGAAGAAAGTCACTGCATACCAGGGCCAGAACCAGGGCGCACCGACTAAACAATACAAAAACCATGCAATCGCCATCCACCGTACAAGTTGAACAGGTGTTTGTAAGCGATATCGAGTGAAAAGAGCTTGCAAACACAAGAACATATAAGCAAGCGCGAACAGTACTTCACTGAGAGTGTGCGTCGCTCTTTCCGCCCTGGAGCCAATTTCGGGTGCAAGCGGCGAACCGAAAAGATGCCTTACACTGTTATACATTTGGCCGAAAAAATCGGGCAACGTATTGATGTTACGGTATGTGCCCGGATTGACATTGAGCAGTTGTAGGATTGCACCATGATCCCAGAATGGCATATAGAGGGCAACAACGATAGCAAGATAGACGGGTAGCACAGCGGCGAGTTTTTGCCAGCGACCCGGTTGTAACCATACATAGATAAGCAATCCTGGCATAAGTAGAGCAGCGTTCACTTTTAAGCATGTCGCAAGTGCCAATATCAACGCAGCACATACATAGGAGAACAGCGAGTTTTGTCGTACAAGAAACCATAGACCGGAGAGAATCAAGAGCAACATCACAGTATCATTGTGAGCATTGACGCATGCTTCAAAAAGCAACAGTGGATTCCAGGCAAAGGCAAGCGTTGCCAATACACGCATAGACCTGTTCTCTCTACCGGATATCCGCTGCAGGTGTCCACCAATAGACCATATCAGAATGCTAGACCAGAGGTGAGCAACTAGACCCAGACAACGAAGCAAAAGCACCATCAGAGAAATATTTGTTTTCGTCCCTGTCAGGTCTGCCAACCGCTGGAGTAGACCCGTGAGCAGAATCCAGCTTGGTCCATATGCCGAAGGTTGATTTTTCCAGTAGAGCAAGTGATACACAGGGTCTTTCGCAACAACGGACGGAACTGTTACCAGAGGATTGAGATGATAAACCGTCAACATACGCCCATAGATAATGTATGAGAAGAGATCGGGTGAAGTTACTGCTGGCATAACAACACAAATGCCACCAAACAGACATGTACATATAATCACGTAGCGCAGGCTGATTTTCTGAGGAAGGTACTTCAAGGCAAAACCGTAACAGAGAAATAGCAGCAAGAACGCACCAAGAAGTAAGCCTGTCTCACCCCAACCTACAAGTACCATGGGGAAAGGTACATGCTGAAATTTTGTAATTTCAAGCTTCGGAAAAAGTATGCGATTGGGTAGAAGGAACTGTTGACTGAGTGGTGTAAGTGGCGTTGAAAGGAAGAACAAACCGTGCAAGGATAGTACCGCACCTGCAATAATCCATCCTACAACTGTTGTTAATAGAAACACGAATGGTAAGAAAGCATGTTGCCTTGCAAATGTCTTTCCATCATGTTTCGTGCGTACCATTAACATAAACTTACTTAACCCTTTATCTGTTTTTCTTCCCCTCTTAATAACGATACTAGACGACTGGAAGCAACGCATCAGTAGAAATCGCATGAACTGCTTTTCGTCGTCTCTGTATGAACGGATAGAGACAAAGAATCAACAATGGCAGAAACCATGCCCAGAGACCACGCAAGTACACCCACTGTGCATGGAAAATGTAAGGAACGAAACTTGCATACGGTGCCCAGGTATAGAAGCAGTACACGGTCAGCATCGTAAACGCGAAAGCACGTACCGCTAATGGGACATGCAAAAGATTGAACCACGTATCCGTCTGCGTATCGTCGGCTTCGACAAGTGCAAATAGTCCGAAAAAGGTGATCATATACCAGGGCCAGAACCAGGGAGTGCCAAACAGACAATAGCTGAACCACACTAATGTCATCCAACGTGCGAGGGCGGGCAAGGTACTGATAGAGCGTGGCCTAATAAGCGCACGCACACAGAGTGCGGCATAGACTGCAAGGAAAATAAGCGTGCTAGCAGTATGAGAAATAGTTTCTACTAGAATACTTTTTGTCACACTCGCAGAAGGAACCTGTATCTTCGCATAACCTGCATAGAGACGCACAAACACTTCATAAAGACTATTCGCGTCATGTGCTGTGTTTGGATTGTGTAGCAGGACATGGATAATCTCTCCATGCTGCCAGAATGGAAGGTACAACAGCAGAAGAACAACTGCTCCTGCTCCTGCATGTAGGAGCAGGTTGCCGACACGCTTTAACCAGGAATCTCCCGTATACTGCGTCCATAGCAAAAAGAGGAATATCCCTGGTAACAACAGAAAAAAGTTCGCTTTGAGACAAATGGCAAAGGCAAAGACAACAACCGCGAGGAAACTTGTATAACGTGCAGTCTGTGGTCGCGGCAGAAGCAACCAGAGCGTACATAACAACAAAAATAGGACGGTCGTATCGCTATGGGCGTTGATACATGCCTCAAAAAGTAAGAGTGGATTCCATGCAAAGGCCAGTGTTGCCTGCAAGCGACGTGTTTGACTTCGTGGAAAAGAGCTATTTTCTCTTTTCTGGTTATGTCCAATGATTGACCACACTAGCAGCGTTGAAGCAAGATGCATAGCAAGGCTAAACAGACGTAACAAAAGAACCATAGAAGGTACACTTTTGAGGTCACAAATAGATGCCAACCATTGCACACCACTGACAATGAGTATCCACGTTGGACCATATAGAGACGATTGCTTCCTCCAAAAGACGTAGGAATATACAGGATCATTATGAATTTCAGTGGGAAGATGCGTAAAAGGATTGAGATGATACAGTACTTCCATCCGTGCATAAGCGATGTAAGAGAAAATATCTTGCGAAGCAATGGCTGGACAGAGTGCAAGTGTCACGCCGAGCAATAGCGTTGAGAACAAAACAAAACGCCATGTTATACGCCGAGGAAGTGTATAAACAGCCACGATATACAGTAGAAACAAGAGACTAAATGCACCAAAAAGGAGACACGTTTCCTTCCATACTGAGCCTAACGGAAACAGCAATTTCCTTAGCGTTAGTCCTGTAGTTATTTGTAGGTGTGGAAAGAGCAGATGCGTAGGCCAAAGTGTCCATGGGGCTAATTGCCTTAGTAGAGAATCATAAAACCACATCCCCTGCAAAGGTAACACTGCATTTATAAAAAGTACCGCGCATTCAGCACACAACAAAACTAAAAGTGGAAATAGCCATAAATATCGTGCTTTAGGAGCTTTTACAGTCTCCTCACGGATTAAAGGATAAGAAGGTATTTTCGTTTGTGTCATAAGTCAGATGTTTCTTCTTTCTATTAGCAGTCCCTATATAAGACGATTCAGTTCTTCCAAATAGCCACAAATATATACCTTTGTCTGGAATTTTAAGGTCTCTTTAAGGAGTAGTAGAGGAAGCTTCTTTATGTCAACAATTTGAATAAGGCATTTTACCTTGCATCGCTACACATACTGATACGTATAGTATGCGCTCTATGTGTTTCCGAGAGTGCTTTTGTGGCATCGGCAGTAATCGTAACTTTTCCAGTTGGAAGCACAAAGCTAGATGATGCTGATAGGTATGGAAGATCGATGGCAAGTGTTCTTGCTTCCTGTGAAGGAATTTCTGGCGTTCTAGCTGCTAACTGAACTCTTCGCATCATAGGAGTGCTTGTATTAAATGTTACAGACATCACCGAAGGAACTGCATCATTACCGTGATTTTCGACAGTAACAAACAACATTCCTACACTAAATTCTCTATGGCAGGACGTAGGTATCAAATCTGCCGACCCATGAGAGTTTTGCCATGTACAACCACTGAACAGCATAATCGCTAGAAAAACAAACAATAACCATTTATACTGAAAAATATTCATTACGCCTTCTTATTTCTTGATAATGCTGTACCCAGCAAGTTCAGCAAGAGCGCAACCCCTAGTAACAAACTACCCCACACAACCAGGGTCAGCAAGGGATCGAAAGGAATATGTGTACGCATGTAATCCACACCACGATAGGCACCTACCGTCGTAACAACAAGTGCGTATAGACTAACTAGTACAATAAATCCCATCATCTGCACTATACGCATCTGTTGCGTTCTACGCCAACAAAGTAGTATAAGCCAAACGAGAGAGCAGAAGGGAAACAATGCGTTCCAACTATAAAGAAAATGGAAAACTGATTGCAATTGAAGGAGCATTTTTCCATACGGACCGTTGGCATCTATTGGAGATTCTGTATAAACGACCGTCAAAGATAAGAAAGCAGCAGGTACAGACTTGATCACAAACTCTCCAAAGTGATGCTCGATAATAGATTGAGCATATTCGCCAGAGAGAGCAGCATAGTTATGAGCAAGGTCCGGCTGCTGGTCAAGAATGAAATAGGGGTCTGTGAAATTTCTTGCCACATAAGGGTCTAAAGCCCTGCTGATATTTGTATACTGAGAAGGAGCCTCATCTTGCATATGATACTGCAACACCTTCCCTAACTCATTAATATTTTGAATCCACGTCAGTCCTGGAAAATGATTCTGTGTTGTATTAACATAGGCGTACCCACCAAGTATAGCATAGAGCAAAGTAATCGAGAGAGCCGCATGCACTATCAGAGGACGTACTTTGCCGCGCCATGCCGCAACGAGCAACAGATAAGTAAATAGCGGTATCGGTAGGTATATCCATTCAGGCCGACTCATAAATAGGAGCAAAGTGAATAGCGTTACAAGCCAGAGAGTACGTACTCGCAACGTACATAGAAAATAAACCACTACAAGAGCCAGCGTAACGCAGAGCCAGAGAGATACTGCTTCAGCTAGAACTGGTTTGATGTAAGATAGCAGCGTGACGTTCGGTCCTACAAGTAAGCCAACGAGAAAGGCAATCCATATCCGTCGTAGTACTAATACAGTGAGGATATACAATTCTAATGTTGCTAGTATGAAAAGGATAGCATGGACAACACTTATCGCAGCCAAGTTTCCCTGACCCATAAATGCATAGATAAGTACGATCAAGAGGGGATATCCTGGAAGACGCCAGAAATTAACTAACTGCCCATGCGTTTGAATACGGTCTACAACATAAAGGTAACTCCAGGTATCATTAAGCGGTTCGACATGAGGATGGTTGAGGTAATAAATTACAACTGTTACTGTTGTAATTAAAACCAGGAGTATGGCAAACGATACGTAAGAGGTGTTACGCTGATCTTTAACATGCGACCCTAAGGCGGAAATCATCTTTTTTATACTCCAAACATGTACTTTGATTACAAATGGCTCAAGAAAAGTCAAACTCACTTTTCCCCTGGCACATCGTCGATTGTATCATACAAACAATATCTCGAATATATATCATACAAACAGAGTTTTCGGACCTATAGATCATTGTTAGCTGAACAATGGATCAAAGTCGCCAATCAGGTGGAACGCAGCCCAGAAGTAGGGGTGGACACGGTAGGGGCGAATGGAGGTACGCGCACGAGCAAGAAATGCGCGTTGTGCCTGGGCGAGCGCGGAAGCTTTTGAGTAGCCACGTAATAAAGCTCGATAAAACATTTCCATCAGTTCAGCACTACTTGCATCATCCACCTTCCATAAAGTAGGTAACAGTGATGCAGCACCTGCGTATAGAAAACCACGCCCAAGCCCAATAACTTCATCAACGCCGCGCACAACAGCTCGTCCCGTCTCACAGGCACTTAGCGTCACAAGGGAACAGCGAGATAGGTCCAGGTTGAATACTTCTATCGCACTTAGTTGGCGGTCGCCGAGTTTGATATGCGAAAAGTTAGGGGCATCGAGCCTGAATAGCCCGTGCGCTGCGATATGTACAAGCGGACTGTATGGTCCCACCTGCTCTAAAAGCGTTGTAGTCGCGTGTTCATCGAGGACACATTGCGCTCCTAACTGACTGGCAACCACTTCGGCTTCTTGAGCGGCATGCGCCAGACGCCCGTTATCAGAAAGTCCCATCACCAGCGCATCATCGAAATGTATCTCATTTGCTCTGATACGTTGCCCACGCTGACGACAAATATCGAGAAGAGCCGCCGATGGGAGATAAGACACGTCGAGATGCTCGACAGCAAATTGTACACCATCAAAGAGGCAGTGGAAAGGCAAGTAGTGTAGCACACCGTAAGGTACAACAATCAAATGGCTACAGATATACAGAGCATCCGCCACTGGACGTAGTAAGAGATCAAATAAGCGTTGCAGCAGACCCAAACTATTTTCTTGTAAGCCCAAAAATGCTTGTGCGCGATCCGCGCTCCCAGATGCATGACTCGCAAGATCAAGGTTCGCACGCCACAGAGTCAGCAAGCGATTCAGTCTGGGAACGGCGTCATGGACAACCTGTACTTCGACTCCGCTCCGTGTAAGCTGGAAGATATAAATATCCTGGTCGGTCAGGTAGTATTCCAGCATGACTGACTTGGGGTCGAGTCGCGGCCAGAGTGAGGAGACGATGCTATTTGTCCAGTTTGGACGCGGGCGTGCTACCAGATCGCCGATGGAACGTAGTTGCATCTGCTCTAACAAGTGTTCAATGTGTCGCTCGCGTTGCTGCATCTCCTGTCGTGCCTTGACCGGTCCAACAGCATGGATACGCATAATGGCGGTGTCGCTCAGATTAGCCTCATTCTCGGTCTCGTAGACAATCGAACTGAACCATGCCTGCTCCTCGCGTAGTCGTGCCAGATCGCCAAGAATCGCCTCACCTGCTTTATCACCAGCACGAAGACGAATATCAATATTATTACGCAGGTAGTCGCCTAGCACACGAGATTTGGCCTTTTCAACATAGACAAGAGCCTGGTTTTTATCATCGCGCTTCAAGGCAAGCATCATAGCACGCTGATAGATGCCTGCTTTGTCTTCAAGAAAACTGGTACGGGAATCCATGACAAGTCGGCTCTGCACATCCTCAATGCCCTGAACTGCACTTTCATAGTAGTGCGCCGCTGTATCCAGGTCACCGCGTTGTTCGGCAAGTTGACCAAGCAGGTCATCACAATGATATTCAAGTTCGAGTAGCCCCTGACTCCTGGCGATATCAAGGGCTGAGTCACAGAGATATTGCGCGGTCGGAAGATTGTGTTCAGCTTCGGCAATACGTGCCTGTAAAAGTGTTGCACGTGCAAGTTGCGGCAGGTCTTCTTGCTCTGCAAAGGCATCAGCAACGTACTGGGCTTCAAGCAGACTTGCCTCAAGCTTTTTGTCCGCGAAGTATAGCTCGGCACGTCTAAGGCGTGCGAAGGCAGCAAGACGCACCAGCCCACCCTCTTCTAGCAGATCACTAGCCTCTTGTAACATGTTTTCTGCCGCGTTGATATCGCCTTCAAATGAGGCAGCCGCCGCTTGATGCATTAGTGTTTGCGCGAGATTGTGCTGATGGGCAGGTGAGGTACGAAAAATCTTGACGGTCTCTTTAGCAAGTTCGTATGCTTCCCGAACACGGTTCAGGCGCATCAAGCAAAAACACATCTGCTGCGCCACCTCTGCTGCGGAAAATGTCATGCGGTAACGTACAAAGAGGGCGCGGCTCTGATTATACAGCAGCAATGCCTGACTGTAATGTCCTTGCGCTGCGTTAATATCGGCAATGTTCAGATCTTCGCGTGCGACCGATATCTCTTCTCGCTCACCTCGAGCAATAAAGGTGGCGCGTGCCTGTTCATGCAGTGCGACAGCTTCGCGGAAGCGTCCCTGTGCCGCTAATGTCAGGGCTTTGTTGCCTCGTGCGCGTGCGATATTGAGATCGACATGCTCACCATGCATAAGGTACGTTTCGATAGCACGATCATACAGCCGTATAGCTTGATCGTATTGCCCAAGTTCAAAGTTTATTACGGCTGCGTTTACATCAATTTGACCAGCGCGGAGTAATTTGTTATGCCGCATAAAAATGTCATGTGCCTGTGTCGCATCTCGCAATGCCTCTGTGGTACGGTTCAAACGTAGACAGGAACTGATACGGCCAATGCGTGTGCGTGCCCAGCCTACTTCGTCTTTCACAAAAAGAAATTCTTCACCGGCAGCATCAAAAAAGGGGACGGCATCCTGATCGCGGTCCAAACGGCGCAAAGCATCACCGCGCGCCATTAGTCCAAGTGCGTGGTAGTAGGTATTATGCGTCAGGTCTCCTACAAGCAGAAGATAGCCCGAAAGGACAAACGACGTTTGTGCATCGTTTGTCCAATGGCGGTCTGTCTCTTTCTTGAGAAGATAGACGAGCTGATCGAGCGGAACATCAGTGAGCAAAGGAACATGCGTCTGTAACAGGTGCCGTCCCTGCTCTTCGCTCTTGAGCAGCAAACTCGAAACCAGTTCTTGCGGTGTCATGCGACCATTACCAACGGGCGACCACAAGGGTCGCCCCTACTATAGCTAATACGAACGTAATGCTGGTGTATAGTAGGGGCGACCCTTGTGGTCGCCCGTCCATTTCACATACTCTTGTCGGACGAGTTGCTACATTCGGACTAGCTGTTACATAGCATCAGCTAACCACTACCATATAGTATGTTACTGTAACGCGACCTGCAACGAGTCGATGACAACGACACCTTCTGAAAAGTGAATTTCCAATGCATAGGTACCCTCTACAACACTGGGGAAGACAAAATTCCCTAGGTCGTCAATTGTCTCTGCATATTCAGTAGTCGCGGTACTCGTTTGCATGGTAAGCTTTACGAGCGTGCCATCTAACATTTCCAGAGCTGTACCCTTACGCGCTACAAAGCCGATTACCTGGAACAAGTCCCTGTGGCTCACCTCGCGCTCTACCTGTACAGAGATATTGACATCTTCAGCAGTATAGCTGCGCGGCCAAACCGCCGTTTGTGGGGTAGTATCGCGCTGGTGAGCCAGACGCGGTTGCTGTGGCAAGAGCGTTGCGATAATACGGCGCGTACCCGCAAGGGATGTATCGCGCACATTTTCCAGAATGCGTTTTGCCTCTTGTCCAGGACGCGCAGCATTGACAACTGGACGAGTAGATACCTGTCTTTGCGGAACAAGCATAGGATCATTCGCAAGAAACGCGGTTAGCGTCGCCACCTCTGCTTTACACAGAACACACATATGCAGATGGCTGCTGACCTCAGCCGCTTGTTGTGGGCTAAGTAGGCCAAACTGATAGTCACCAAGTACCTGATTAGGTGGGCAATCCCGCCGATACAGGTTTTTGATGAGTTTGAGTTCCATTCGGCGATACAGACCTGCCTGTGATGAGCAATACTGACAATGTGTGATGTGCTGCAGTACCACAGGTCGCACACTCTCCCCCTCAAGATAGGCAATTAACTCTTCATCGCGGATGGCACCCGGATTACTACACTCCATGAGCGTTTTCCTCTAGTCGAACGAGAGTAGATGTGGCAGTAAACCTTCGACTCTCCCCAGTGCCGCTTGCATACTACACGCTACTCAGCAAATTTTCTTTTCATCTCAATAAACGATGCACTTCCTTATTTTCGCGTTCGCCTTATCCATTTGGGTAAAGGATGAGAGAAAAGCTAGCATGATGAGTAGGACAGGACATGCCAATTATACATGTTCCTGCCGAAATAACGTGAGTAAACGTCGATTACGTCGCAGACGCTCCAGAACGTTGCGTTTGATACGATACACATCATCAACGGTGGGGAAAAGTCGCCGATGCTCAGTACTAATTTCACTGGGCTTCATACCCTGTATATAGGCAAGATAGATAAGCACACGCTCATCCTCTCCGTTTAACTCTTCCTGTATCACCTTCCACAGACCTTGCGCGGAAATGTTCGACACGACATCATCTGCGGGATCGTCCGAAGCTGGCTCATGCTCGACAAGTTCCAAGGTTTCTTCGTATTGGCGTGCTTGACGTGAGCGCACTTCATCGGCAACAACGCTGTGAACACACATCTTGAGATATTTCAGAATGGCAGCCAGCGAGTCGAAGTTCGCCATTTTGACAGGTGTAAGAGCCTGTGAAAACTTGGCAAATGCAGCATTGACCAGCGGACCACTACCATCCTGCCCCAGGAGCGAAGTTGCACTTTGATGTTGTGTCACCCAGGTAAGGACCAGTGGTGCGTATTGTTGATAAATACACGCCCATGCGTCGTCGTCTCGCTTCACAATCGCACGACGAAACATTTCCAAGCAGAAGCGATCATTAGAGGCACTCTGCTTGAGAAATTTGTTGGTCTCTTCTGAGCAGCAACGAGCAAGGTTGTTGATTGAGAGCAGTTCGGGTTGAGGTGCGTTCTGCTGCACTTCATATGAGCCATTTCCATTACTCACACGTTCACCCTGCCCCCTCGCATCAGGAAAAGGCCCTGATGACTGAGAGAGATTTCGAGACTCCATCGAAGGTAAGCTCCCTAATTTCAATATAGCGCATTATTTCGCATGCGTGACAAGGTATTTCTCGGTATGCTCAAGCAGTATAGCATGAGCGTTATACAGGTACAAGGTTGACAACTGTGTCGCTCCTGGGTTTCTAACAATACCTTATGAAACAAGTTTTACCATTATCGCATGTTTCTATAAGTAAAGCTAGTCTGTTCGCTTCCCATTTCAACATGCTCATCATCGCACACCAGTATGATTCGTACAACAAACAGGATTTTTTCGTCTACTTTACCCCCAAAAGTACTTATACAAGCACATGCCTTAATTCGTTTTAGATGTATTAAAGGATAAATTAGTTCATACTTTGTCAAAGTTTATAGGTTGTGTTATGATTGCAATGTCAGTTTAGCGGACAAGAATAAAGATGCTTGGATGATACGCTACTCTCGCAGTGGGTGTATCTCGTTTTACCCACTTGCAAACTACTTTCCATATGTGAGATACTCTACCATATGCACACGGTAAAAATCTACCAACTGAATACGTTGTCTAACACACAACTCCAACGCTTGCGAGAGGTGCAAGTGGAAGGGGCGCATATGTGGAACTTCTGTATGGAAACGCACAAAGCCGCTCGTTTGCAACACGCGTCATGGCCTGGACGCAATGAACTCCAAAAGACGACACAAGGCCGTTTCGGGTTGCATAGTCAATCGGTTCAGATGGTGGTACATGCGTTTCTTGCCAACATTGACACCACACATCAGTTGAGGCAAACACACCCCCACATGAGAATGCGCTATCCCTACAAGGAAAAGCGGTTCTACCCTGTGTCATGGCCTATGCAAGCCGTGTCAAAAGAGAACGGACGCGTGGTGCTTCCAATGGGACGAGGGCGCAAATCCTTAGTCTTACCACTTGACCTTCCTGACAATAGCCGTTCGTGTACGTTGGTGTGGAACAATGGCTATGAACTGCATGTCTGTGTTGAGATTGCACAACGAGAGACCACGCCAGGGAATGTTCATGCAACCGTTGACTTAGGGGAGATACATCTCGCCGCCGTGACCACCAATACAGGCAAGGCCATGATTGTCACGGGGCGCGGTATCCGTACTCTCAAAAGACAGCGCACGATGCACCCGAGAAGCATTACCAAGAAGCAGTCACGGTGTACCAAGTATTCGCGCCGTTGGAAGAAACTACACACGTCCCTCTGTTGTCTAGATAGGTGTCCAGGCTCAACCACACGTTGTAGACGTGGTTCCTACGGGAACAGGCCACACTGGACGCTAGCCTAGAAGCTCATCCCGTTCTACGGGAGTGAGAGTGTCACGGAATATGAATGCTACTACTCAACGGGCGGAGCGATATGTCCATGCCATCACAACGTGGGACGGAGACAAGCAATCTTGCCAACATCATTGAGGTTATTCAGCTTGGTCGCAAGACGGGTGTTTTGACCGTTGAGCGTGGGATTGATGCACAGCTTGAGCTGGGAGAGATTACGTTCACAAACGGACAAATCACACAGGTACGTAGCAATCATAGTCGTAGTACAGATGGTCAACAAGCACTACAGTGGCTCCGCACATGGAGGTCTTGTCGCTTTCTCTTTATATCATCAGGCGGATTAGACAGGACAACACAACCGCTTCCCACTGTGCAAAACGGTGGACTAACCCAGGGAAAGCGCGACACACAGTCGCATTCCATTCCACCAACAATACAAACTCCTGATGAAGATGCAGAAAGTGACAATTTTTCTGTAGTGCCACAACGCATTCTATACGCAGAAAAGGCACTACATATTATAGAACATGCACACTTATCACGCACGCACCGTCAACTCTTTTTGCTGATTGACGGGCAACGCAATGTAGCAGAGTTACTCAGGCTATTAGGACGAAAGCAGGACGAAGGACTCAAGCTCTTGCGCGACCTCGCATATATTGGCGTTATTCGATAATCAACAAAGGACGGTGCATTGTCATGGCCCAACAAGGGTTGCAAAGATCAGTACGAACGCAAAAAAAACGACCTTCATTATCTGTACGTATCTCCATAGGATTAGTGCTTGCAGCGGTACTTCCTCTCGTACTTACCATTGTATTTAGTGAGCTACAGTCGCGCCCAACGTTGACCACACAGGCAAGAGAAGCAATGACAAGTGATGCCCAATCGCGTGTCCAACTCATAAATACCTACTTTAATGAACGCCTGCTCGATGCACAAACATTGAGTCAGGTTCCATCACTACTAACATTTATGCAGGCCGCTCCCACAAGCCCTACCTACGGTGATCTCGCGGTTCACGCCACCTACGCGTTAGAAGCAGGACGTTTTCGCGATAAACACTATTCTACCTGGGTGTTGTTCGATACAAAAGGAAAATTGCTCCTCTCCTATCCAATCATGCCGCAGATGCATGGGCAATATATGGTACCGCCAGAAGATTTACAGCAAGTAAATACCATCAAAACATTCACTTCGGCGGTCTATTACAACCCTTCAACACAGAAAGCATCGGTCGATATCTACAGCCCTATTGGTGGCTCATCAAATATCCCATTGCTCGGCTTTGTGCGAGCAACCTTGAATCTTGACTATATCTGGGATATCGTCAAGCAAGACGCAGGCTCAGCAAATAATGGTCGTGATGCCTTCATCCTCGATGAAAACGGAGTGCGTATCGCCGATACACAGCCATTGCGCCTCTTCAAAGCGGTTGCTCCGATCTCACCACAAGTTCAGCAGCGTATCACCAGTGAAGCACGCTATGGCACCACAAATGATGTACCACTACTAAGTGACTCTCTGCTCGCACAACATCTGCATAACACAATGGACACAATCTATCAGGGACGACCAACAGGACAAAATGAGGATTTCCAGATCGTACAACTTACAGCCACGACTGTTCCCTGGACATATTATGTATTAAGTTCGGTCAATACGGTTACGCTTGTAGCTAACCAGCAGTTGTTTTTCACTGGTTTTATAGCACTTGCCATCGCGATTCTTGCCGCTATCTTCGGCATTGTCTTTGGACGGAGAATCTCCTATCCAATCATGGCCTCCGTCGAATCGCTACAAAAGAGTAGTTATGCCTTGAATACACTAGCAACGAAGCAGCAAGATGCGGCCTCCGAGCAGATGTGGGTGGTAGACTCGTCCCAGGTCGGTCTGCAATCGGTACAGTATTACACCGATGCGACAAGAGTCGCGGCTCGACAACTCAATGATATCAACATAGAGCTATCACAGAACTGGTACCAGCTCGACGAAAAACGCGCGCGACAACACCTGGAACGGGCCACTACCGCCGCACAGTACATCGAAAACGCGACACAATATCAGGGAACCAGTAACCAGAAGCTCGCCACCGCACTGAAAGTTGCAACGCAGGTAACAGAACAGCTTGCAGCAGGTGCCACCTCTGCCACAGATGCTGCAAACCAGTTGGAGCGTGTGGTCGAAGAACTGCGCTACGTCGTTGGAAAATAAGAACTATGCAAAAAATCGGTCGTATTGTGTTTGTGCAGATACAGCCAGCATCGATTAAAGTGGGCAAGCCCGAACGGTATGATCCAACCCGCTTGCTTGTGGTTGACGAACTTCTGCTTTCGCAAGCAGGGGTTGTTGGCGTAACAGAGAATAGTCAGCAGATTATTGATGTGCATAATGAGCAACATCCACAGACGAAGAGTCGAGGCGATAATGGTTTCTCAATTGGCTTCACCAGCCACTATGACTCCATGAGAACACGTTTCGGAAACCATATTGTTAATGGCTGCGCTGGCGAAAATATTATCGTTGAGGCAGACAAGATGTATGCACTCGACGAACTACAAGTAGGTCTCGCCATTCAGCAAGCACAGACAGGGAAGTTTATCATGCTTACTCATGTCGAAGAGATCGTTCCCTGTCTGCCTTTTAGCAGTTATGCGGCTCGGATGGTGCTTGCATCTGGCGAGGTGAAGGAGGCACTACAATTTCTGATGCATGGGCGACGCGGCTTTTTAGCAGAGCTAACGAATAGAGAGCAAACGGTATCGGTGCGAGCAGGTGATGTGTTGTTCAAATTGTAATTGCTATTAATCGCATGCAGTTACACCCACCACCACCATGCTTACGTTATCGGCTCCGCCGCCTTTCAAAGCGGCATCAAGCAACATTTCGCTGGCGTGCGCTGGTTGCGCTAACGCACGTTGCATGATTTTCTCTAACGAGGGATCGCGCACCATTTCCCACAGGCCATCAGAGCAGAGTAGCAGACCATCACCAGCAGTGATCTTCTCTTGAAAGAGGTCGATCTGCACCGAGGCGTGTTCACCCAGACAGCGATAGATTTGGTTGCGTCGCGGATGCGTGTAGATATCCTCACGAGCAATAGAGCCTTTTTCGACGAGCATGGCAACATGCGAATGGTCTCGCGTCACCTGAACTAACTCGTGCTTACTCTTTCTATATATGTAAGTACGGCTATCACCAACGTTAGCTATGTATGCCTTCGCGCCGACGAGCAAGGCTGCCGTAAGAGTTGTGCCCATCATGTTTTCTTGTCCTCGGTTACGCTGATAAATGTTGAGGTTGGCACGATGTACACCATCTTTGAGCATGTCAACAAAGATGTCTTCGTCCTCGACACTTCTCAACAGGGCTGGCACGACAACATCGCTGAAGGCTTGAATTGCTAAACGACTCGCCTCTCGCCCATTGGCATGCCCACCCATACCATCTGCAACGACAAAAAGACCGATAGGTTGCGGTCCTTCAGGTGTCATACAGGTTCCTTGAATGGCAAGCAGATTGTCTTCATTCGGTTGGTCTTTCCGCACAAGACCGGGGTCGGATGCAATGCCGATGACGTATCGTAAAGCCGTTTCATCATACCCAATAGTTTCTGGCTCATTATCCTCCCACATAGATTTCGTGGCTATAGGAAATGTATCAAACGCTTCGGCCTCATGATGGCTCTCCGGTATGGTGTCCTTGTCCACAATTTCTTCATCATCTTCATAGTTGGGAGGAACAACATGTAGCGATGTACGCACTGGTACAACTGCTTCCCGTTGTCTATGAGGTAGAGGTGTAATAAGTGCGTTCATTGTAGGGAGGTGCATTGTTGATGTAGCCGCTCTCTGTGCTGTGACGGCATTAGTTCGCCTATCACCAACCGCTTGATACATCTGTGGCGTTGCGGTTGTACGCCCTCTTAAAGCGACGACAAGCGGCTGTATAGCTTGCTCCTGCTGCTCATACTGCTCTTGCTGTTGAGTGGATTGTATCTGATGCGTGGTCTCTTGTGCTGCCAGCTCCTCGGCCTCCTGTAATTCTGCCGCGAACTGTTGCCGTGCCTGTCGCTCTTTGTACCAGTAGACAAGGATGTTGAGCCATGCCGTTACGATCACACTCCACAGAATGAGAAGTGCAAGTGATAACACGATCAGTCCCACCAGTGGCACAAATACAATAACACCTCGCGTCCGCACGAGTGTAGGAACTTGAGGCAGCGTTTGCAAGAGAAAACGCCATGCCCAGGGCGGAAAACCACCAGAGAACAGTAATAGTGTCACACCAACAATGAAGAGTGAAATGCACACAACGAGGCGCACCCAGAGAGCATTAGCATACGCGGTTTTCATCTGTTCAAGCATCATCCCTGCTCCTTACATTCCACTATTCGCAAGTGTTGTGACAAATGATGTCACTGTAACCACTGTGTTGTTTTTTACTAAGACACGCACCCCTGGCTGTCCAGTGGTAAGGTCGGTATCGTTCACGGTAATAGCCCAGTTTGCTGGCTCAGCAAGTGTACTACGCCATACCTTTGCAAACAGCATTGCACCAACGACACGAAAACGAAAGATATACGCTCTACCACCTTTAGCAGCGAATGGTTGCGTGGCAAGCGTCGTACTGACGCCGTTGACGCGTTTTAGCAACACAACGTTTGTGCCATCAATAAAAAGCTTGTACCAGTTGTTTTTATCAGTCCAACGCAGTACGGCCCCAAGATTCACTGTGCCATCGAAGGTGTTGAGAGAACCTTGCATTCTCACCTCGGCATTGCTGGTTGCCGTACCAAGCAATGCGTTGAATGTGCCTTGTCCGTTGGTAATCTGCCCTGCCCCATTGGTGATAGAGAACACGTTCTGATTATTTGCGTTATTCGCATCACCATCCCACATGCGTGTATCAGTGGCGGTCCCCCACAGCGACTGGTTGGGCCGTTGAAACATATCCTGTGCAATGATAGTAGCTGGGGCATTCGTCGTAGTTGTGGGCATTGCCACCTTTGGCATCGTGCTTTTGGCTATAGGAATTACTGGCATAGCAGGCATGGCGTGAACGGGCACAGTGAGCGCACGCTCGATACTATTTGCAAAAATACCCGCGACAAGTCCACCAATAATCATGAGTACCAGCAGTGTGATGCCGAGTAGACGTATATTCATTGCTGCCACCTCTTATATATCACCGTAGTTGGTATCTTTAATCATCTGAATGGATGAACGGTTGGTGCTGTACTTCGTTATCGCTATCACCGCCAACGATTGCATCTGGCTGTGTACCCATGAGACACCTTGATGTACCTCACCTGTAGTTGTATCGGGCTGACCCACATAGGCAAAGTTCGCATTCGCAATCATATCGTTGAGGAGCGACAACGTGGTCGGTTGATGCAACTGGCTATCGCTCATCTTGAGCAACTGTTGTGAATCCTTACGCACCTGCATCAACCAGAAACGGACATTGTTCAACGCGACAATCATTGCTGCAATCCGAGTACGTAACTCCTTGTTAGAGGTGTTCGCCTGCAACAAACCATTCAAATGGAATGCGAGGTGAGTCAGATACGCCGGTGGGTCCTGATTGACACCATTGACTGGAAGCAGACCAATACGTCCGAGGCGGTCATTGATGCCGAGCGGAATCGTCGGCGGTACATCTTGTTGCACATAGGAGAGACCATCCAGGTAGGAAAGCGTGCGAATGGTCTGACGACGAATAAAGGTGACATCAGGCGTCTCTTCCCAGTGTTCGCGCATGCTGCCTGTCCATTCAAGAATCTTGCCAGTATTTCTATACAGCCAGTTATTCAGCCCCCCCGGTAGCTCCATCTGGTCCAACAAAGGGTCCGACGCGAGCAGGTGGCGCAGATGATCGAGATAGCTAAACGTCTTGGTGCTACCTGTGCTATCACCCGTATTGGCAATGGGTGTCGAAGAAATCTCGCCGTAATATATCCATGTTCCCTCGTCGGGCGATGGCGTGAGGGGTATCACCGTGGCATCTTCCTCCGTCACCAGCAAGCGGCTATTGGCAGCGAGCAAGTTGGTATGCTGCGCGTCACCAGAGTAAAGAAAATGGACATTGCCGTTGTTGACAGGTAACGTGCCAACCAATGTTGCCTTCGTATCCGACTGGCTTTTGTCGGTCAGCAACCATGCATAGTAACTCTTACCAGCCGCTGGATTGTGGACGTTACTGAGGTCGAGCTGCACTTCATCAGCGATGCCACGACTGCTATTCTCGCTGAGTTGCTCACTGCTCAAGAAATAGAGGTGCCCCCCAATAGTCGGTGCAGCGGCACTATTGACGCTACTGCTCATAGACACATTCGGCACAAACACCAGGAACGAACCAAGAGCGGCGGCCAACAATGCCGTGATCGTCAAAACAACAAGAATCGTCGGCAAGCGTTTTTTTCGTACATTCCCAGTTGTGTGTGGGGGCAACGGTGCGATAGGTAGTGGTGGTGGTGGATTCGGTGCAGTTGTGTATGAGGACAAGGGCGCCCGCAAGGGGACGCCCCTCCCATATGACGACTCATCGGACGCGGCTTCGTGTATGGGAGGGGCGTCCCCTTGCGGGCGCCCTGGAAGCTCCACTCCATGCCTGGGTTCGGTAAATTGAGCGGCGAAAGGTGCGGTAATTGGTAGAGGTGTATTCGGGGCAAACGACTCCTGCGTCAACGGTTCCGTTTTGCTGGAGAGCTGAGCGAGACGTGTGGGGTCAAGTGGCATCGTTGTTGCCTTACTACGTTGCCGCGTCATATGTCCCTTCGCCAGTGCCTCTGCAAGTGCGTCCATCGAGGGATAAACCGGAAAACCGTTGCGGTTCGCCAGTTGTACCAACCGTTCATTATGTACCGCTACGAATGCGATAGGCTGGTCAAGTTGTCGCTTGACGTGTTTCAGTTCCGTAAAGTCATTGGGACGTTGCAAGACGTGTACCTGTTCAGCAAGCATCAACACCACAGGTTTCTTTTGTCCGATGATCGTTGTGAACAATGCCGTCTTTTCGTCCATTGGTTCTACGTAAAGGACACAGAAGTCGCCTGTATCATTGTATTTCATCGTTCTCTCGTTTCTCTATGGTATGATGTACAATCATTTGGTGTAATGACCTCTACACGTGAGCCAAACGCATGCGACGTATCTTACGGCGCTGTTCAAGTGATGCCTTGTCTTCTTGTTTGACAATGGGAGCAACGGACGGTACCTCATATGTGGCAACCGCAAGTTCCATCTCTGGATACTCTTCCCACAACTGTATCTCTGACAAGTCCTCAGTGATGCGTGCATCTTCTTGTGCCGCAACGAAACTACCAGTAGAGAACTGTTGCGGACTGTTTACTGTTGCTGTCCCTGTATGTATCTGCTGTAATATGCTCTTTTCGGCCAGTGCTACATCGCATGAGGTGTGTATTGCCTCTACATGTGCTGCTTGCTGAGCAAGATATGCTGGATGGGTTCTTACGGACAGACCACGTGCAATGCCGATACTGCCTGTGAAAACCACCGACATCCATGCGACCAACCAGCATACCGCTTGCACCACGATCAATTGTGTCGCTGTCTCTCGCCATAAAACGACTGATGTCAGCAGTTGTATGTGTACTCCATAAAGTTCTTGCCAGGACGTTGGAGGTAAGCCACCAAGTTTAGCAAGCAGAAAGCCACTAACGAAGAGGAACAGCAATGGATAAACAACCGCTCCCGTACTTGCCAGCCATGACGAATGTCCGCGTGGCATCGCATGTTGTACCTTCCTAGAGGCAGTATGCGGTCGCTCAACATTGCTCCATGACTGGACAATTGCCCCCAGGACAACAAAACCGCCGCCGATATAGCAATAGAGCGGTAGCAGTTCGTGCAGGTAAACGTTCGCGATAACCGCACCCAGGACTGGTTCGAGAACGTAGATAAATGAAACGGTAAGTGCCGAGATATGTTTTTGCATCAACACAGTAATCAGCGTAGGCAAGAATGTACATGCACCTGCGACATACACGATGACATAGATATCTTTTGGCAGCTCTGGATGGAATGCTTGCCAATTGCCAAAGAGGAGCGAAACGAGACAAGCCCAACCTGCCATCGTCAATAGCTCGATACCGAAGAGCGGCCAGTGTGCGATTTCCTGCTCCTGCTTCTGCTCAGACAGAAACACGTAACAGGTGAAAAAGAGACCACCAAGAAAGGCGATCAGTGAGCCGCGTATACCACCCATCGGTGAGTTGATGATGAGCAGAGCCGCACCTGAGATAGAGAAAAGGCCAGCGACCCACGTTGCCTTCCTCAATGGTTGCTTCAAAAAAAGCCATGCGATAAGTGCTGCTAAAAAGCCATTGAGTGCCGGGAAAAATGCGGTACTCGTGGCACTCGTATATTTGAGGGCGATAGCAATAGTGAACAGAGCCAAACACAATGTGCTACCCAGGATGATGCCACGTCTTATCACTGCTCGCGTAATATGTTTCCGTGAGCAGAGAAGAATGCATAATGCAGCAGGCACAAGCAAAGTCATCTCAAAAAAGGTAAACACAATAGGATCGATTCGTCCCAGAGCCTCTTTCGACACCGCGTAATAGGTGGCGAAAAGAAACGTGTTGAATAAAAACGAGAGACTCGCGATACCTTTGAATTTCATAAAAGCTCCCGATGGGCAACCACAAGGGTCAATACCGTTCAAATAAAAAGGGCTTTGTGGAAATGGGGAACCAACGGGCGACCACAAGGGTCGCACCCTACTATACATGTACTACAACCTAAGAAGCCCGTTTTTTATAGTAGGGTGCGACCCTTGTGGTCGCCCGTTCCTCCTCCCACTAATACACCCCGTTCGGTATATACAACGCGAGGCGAACGTGTGGCACGTTCTACCATGTGTATCTCGATATCCTGTGTCTGAAATTTCTCGCATGCAAAACGCGCAACCGCATCGACATCGAATGGCTCGCAGGAAAAGATGTCGAGGTTTACCATACCATAGGGCGGCCAGGCATGCAGGCTTACGTGGCTGGTCGCGATGATAACAAAACCTGACATACCGTCATCAAGTGGACTTGATGTTTTAATATCTCGCAAGACAACTGGGCTAGCCTTTTCCATACCAATAAAGTCTGGATACTCATCAAGTACATTGTGTAGAAATGCTCTATCCGCTAGCAGCGCGGCGTTACAATGGTAAAGATCAAGCATAACATGTTGCATATATGAAAACCTCCTGGTTAGCAATTCTTTTCTCGCCTTAGTGCGTATAAGAAGTATAGCTAACAAAAGGGCATCTATGCCGACTTTTCTGCTTATATTCAGAGCTATGTTTGATACACTTCTCCGAAAATGATTCCAGCACTTTTGGATTGTGGGTACGCCACCAGGGGTGATAGACATCGCAGGAATATGAAATATAGAAGAAATCACAAAGAGATGGTTTGTGGCGACGCATCGCCACAAACCATCTCTTTGTGATTTCTTCTATAACTTTATTGGCCGCTTACAGCCGTTTGAGAGGTGTCCTGACGTTGATCTAATTTCTCGTCGAGTTGCTCACCCTCCTTCTCGATGGTCTCAAGCGATTTCTGCTTTGGTTCCGGTAGCAGGAAGGTAAGAAAGAAGCCAATAGCACAGATGCCTGCAGCCACACCCATCGCTCCGGGAAGTTTGAAGGCCGGGTTGGATAGCATGACAGGGAAGAGGAACGCTCCGATGAACGCTCCGAATTTGCCCAGACCAGCGGCGAAACCATGCGCGGTAGTGCGGACCGTCACAGGGAAAATCTCAGCAGGATACAGGAACGTTGTAATGTTTGGACCAAACTCAGTAAAAAGGTAGGCCAAACCGTAGAGTAATAGGAACGTAACCGTAATCTTGGTAAGCGCGGGGAAGATGAACAGTGATCCATAGGAAATTGCCATCATCGCGAAGCCAACCAACTGAATCGGCTTGCGTCCGATACGATCAATGGTAAAGGCGGCAATAATGTAGCCAGGAAGCGCAGCCACCACAAAAATGAGCAAGGTATAAAGCATGGTGTTCGGTAACGTGACTTTAGGGCTGAACAGTTTAATCACGATTGGTGTGGAAACTGTTGTGCCATAATAGGCGATATCGAGCAAGAACCACGTCCCTGCTGCCCCAATTAGCCAGAGCAGCCAGTGACGCGTGGTAAACAATTCTTGCCACTTGGTTTTATTCTTCACCTCTTGCTTTGGCTTGAGACTCTCACTCGTGTCACCAGCTTTAGCAGCATCTTTTTCTTTGCCACTCGCCATGTCTACGGCACGCTGTACACCTGCATCGTCGCCTTGTGCCAGGGCGAAACGTGGTGACTCTGAGATTTGGCGGCGCAGCCAGAAGGTTGCAAGCGCAGGAATAGCACCCGCACCAAGAATAATACGCCACACGATGTCTGCGGGCACATGACTGATAAGCAGGATATAGGTCAGGAGTGGTCCGATAATCAGACCGAGTGCTTGTGTAGAAAAGACAAACGTGATGAGTTTGCCGCGATCTTTACGGTTCGCATACTCACTGATCAATGTCGAGCTTACGGGATAGTCACCACCGATACCCACGCCCAGGATGAAGCGGAAAACGAGCAACCAGATAATGTTTGGCGAGAATGCTGAGGCGAGAGCACCAATGGCAAGTACAATCAGTTCATAGCCATAAATAAATTTACGGCCCATCGTATCGGCAATTCGTCCGAAGATGATAGCACCCAGCACCGAGGCGAGTAGTGCAGTGCTACTCAAAAGTGAGACTTGCAGCGAGTTGATTTTCCATACTTGTACGAGAATGCTGGATACCACACCGATAACGAAGAGATCATAGGCATCTGTGAAAAAGCCCATTCCGGCTGTAATCACTGTCTTGAAGTGAAAGCCAGACATTGGGCTTTCGTCTAGTTGTTTCAGAGCGTCCTGAGATGATGACATGCAGTTTTCCTCCGTCCATCCATAGATGAAGCTATGCGGTTTCGTTCACCTTTATATGATACGGAGTTTGCATGCACAAGAAAACAGTTTTATGTTAAATGAATGTAATATTCTGTTTAAGAAAAAATATTACATAAATGCAATCCTTACGATGGTTCGTCAATGACATTATTCTCTATTCAATTCATCCAGCATAGCCCGTGCTTGTTGCTCGATATAGGTGAGGTTATGGCGGTACGCTCGCTCAACAACATCCTCGAACATTTTCCTGGCTTTGGGTATATCATTGAGGAGCAACAAGATTTGGGCAAGGATGAGTCGTCCCTTTGTGTAGGTTTCGGCCTCTAGTCCACTGAGGACAAGGGCGCGGCGACCATTTCGATAAGCATGTTTCAAGAGGCGCGTTCTACTCTGTTTTGCGGTTGCTGAAAGGTGTCGCGCTTGCAGGAGACGAATGTTCGCCAGAGCGAGGAGCGCGTTCCCAACACACAGGTTGTTTTGCATAGTGTGTCCTACCTTGAATGCCTGTATGAGAGAGGGAACGGCTTCAACTGATTTCTGTTGTGCCTGCAAAATCACGGCTAACTCTGCGCTCCACATACTAATATATGTACGATCTTTGAATTGTTCTGCCAGAGCAAGGGCACGCTTGTACCACATCTCGGCCTCTTCCAAATTATTATGATATGCCGCCAATGCACCATAGTTGCTGAACACAACCGAACTGATAGGTCCATCACCCATGTATTCCGCCAGTGCCAGCGACCGCTCAAAAGCTGTTTGTGCCAATGTATATTCTGTCTTTTTCAACAAAATGTAGCCAATATTACAGGAGGCGTTGGCAATTTCACGTTTCTGATTGCGTTGCTCAAACATGGTCAAGGCAGTAGTCAGATGTGTGAGGGCATTGTTAAGTTGACCAATGCTGTTATTGACAGAGCCAAGCAGCATGTAGATACGGCCAAGGTCGTTCGGGTCGCCGTTCAAGGTACGCTGTATACGTGTCAATGGAGCCAATGCATCGGGGATGTAGAGCGTATGTTGTTGCTGCTCCGTCGCTGCCTGGAATAGTTGCAGAGCTTCATTCGCTGCACTCAATGCCTCTTTATAGTGACCCTCCAGTACGAAAAGGCCGCCTTGCAGCAAACGAAGTCTCGCACGCGCGAAACCTGCCGAGACATTTGCCTGCTGCAACACCTGTTCACTACGCTCATAATACTCTCTCGCACGCGTTCTATCACCAAGATAGAGCCACGTCCGTCCAATGTCGCTCCAAAGCAATGCCTGCACCTGCGCCTCATCCCGTGACACTTGCTCATCGCTGCCCTGCTGCGTTCGCAGTGCAAGAACGCTCTCGAAAAAGCCTCGCGCCCCCTCGAAACTTCCTTGCACCATGACGCTTTCCGCCAAGCGTTCGATGAGCAACGCAAGCTTTGAAGGGACTATAATCGGTTCCTCAGAAGATTTTCTCTCTGTCGTCTTTGATTGTACGGCTTCTAGTGCCATCTTATAGAAGCGTTCAGCTTCGGAATAGGCCAATAACGCATAGGCACGGTCTCCGGCGACCTCTGCATAGTGAGCAACATCTCTCGACTCAGCCCCCCCATCCTGCATATGCTGGGCGATAGTGGCCGCCATCTCCTCTTCGCGACCATGATACATACGCAGCAAGAGATCGGCGATGCGACGGTGGGTTTGTGTACGGCGCACGGCTGATATGCTTTCGTACAGGTGCTTGACCATAAGTGGATGCCAGAAGGAATAGGTAACACGCGCCCCTATACCTTCCTCAGTTAAAATACCTGCCTGAAGTGCTTCTTCAAGCTGATCGAACAGGGCATCTTCGTCGGCATTCGCACCGATGCGTTTGACCTCTAAATCATGAATAAGGGGAAATTCAAAGGAGCCACCCACGACCGCCGCGTTTTTCAGAAAGGTGCGGCACTCGTCGCTCAAGCTATTCATACGTGAATCGAGGGCAGCGGTGATGGTGTCAGGCAGTCTGGGTGGCGACGTGCGTGCCAACTCTTCGGCAAAGAAGGGGTTGCCTGCCGCCTGGACCTGGATGTGTTGCACCTGCTGTTGGGGAAGATGCGCGACCAGTTGTCCGATCTCATCGTGTGTCAATGGCTCGATATGGAGCGTGGTGATAGTATGTTCACGCTGCATATGCTCGATCAATTTGCTCAACGGTTTTAGCATTTCGCTCTCACGGCACGTTGCCAGCAACACAACAGGTGCCTCATGTACATGACGTGCAAGATACGCTAGTAGTTCACAGCTACTGCCATCCGCCCATTGAATGTCATCGAGAACAATAAGCAACGGCCTCTTTTTGCTTTCGTCGATGAGTAAGGTGTACACTGCTTCTCGTAGGCGCAACTGCTCTTGCTCTGGCTCTCTCTCACTCAATGCAGTACGGGCGCGTTGTGAGACCTGTATCTCTGGCACAATGGTCTGCAGAGAGCGATACATCACTTCTTGCTCGGCAGTCGTTGCAACAATAGGGCGGGGAATATCGCTCTCTAACAATGATTGAGAGGCCAGCAATCCAACGCGTGTGCGCGTCTCTACAGATAGACTCTTGCTAAGAGGCACGGGTGTTGTATTCAGTTCGAGAGCTTTACGAACAATATCGTACCATGCGCGATAGGGTATGCCGCTCTCCTGCAAATAGGCACGGTTCCACAACACGGCCCAACCACGTTGCTGCGCCTCACGACCTAGCTCCTCGGCGAGACGCGTCTTGCCAATGCCCAATTCGCCAAAGAGAACAACGCATTGCGAACTACGTTGCGTATCCAGCGGCAGGTCCGCACGTTTCCTTTGCGAAGATGTGTCCTCTTGCTTGCGCTCGACCTGAAGCAGCAGCGCATGCAGCATAGTACGCTCTTCCTCGCGTCCAATCAATGGGTTGCTGTGAACACGGCCAGTTGGGAGCATGTCAGGCGAAGGCTTGATATCAGATGATAATAGTGGAGAAACCTCTGCTGCAACAGCTACTACGGCTTCGACTGATGGTTCTTTTCCTATATAAGTACGTTTGACGCGTCCATTGACCATCTGGTATGCATACCAGTACGGTCCATGCCCCACTCCATCGCTGCACTTACGGCAACGCGCCTTGCCACAGTAACTCATCTGCTGATGGTAGGTAATCTTGCCGTCCATAACATAGCTCTCCCTTGTGTACGCAATTGCTCTCTCTGCTTCAAGATAATACCATAGTATTTGAAAATCATCTACTTTGTAGTAAAATCATAGGAATATGCATGGAAAATGGAGAGAGAGATGTTCACAACCCCAGTAATAACCATGAGAACAAGGCCGCAAACGGCATCCATGCGCCTACGATCACACCGAGCAGAGCAACTTGCAACCATGCGCGTCGCTCGATACGGTCATAGAGCAGTGGCAACGTAGCGACAATCAACCCTTCAAAGAGCAGAACATAGAGGGGTGTATGCCCTAACATGAGATGAGTTGGCATATAACGCCACCAAGCACCATAGTAAGCCATTTCTTCATAGAGAGGTATCTGAATTGCCCCTAAAAAACCTGCTAGCAAAGTTGCTTTCCGTACCCCTAATAACGCTCGCAGTCGCCACGCAATGTAGCCGAGGTGAGTCAATATGACCATCCAGGAAAGTGGCATATAGAGTGGTGAGGTCCATAGAGTTGGCGCATTGCTTGGATAGATAAGTGAATGAGCGACGGATTGACCGGAGGCGTCGGTGAATAGCTCACAGATACCAGCAATAAAGCCTGCCAGTAGGAGTCTGCCTACAAAGGGTCGTATGTCTTTGAAGAGTAATAATGCGAGCAGATACAGTGAAAGCACCACCTCGATTGCACCAACATACCACCAGTGCGTTGTGATGTCGATAAACGAGAGTACAAGGTCTGAAAGTATACCAACGCCAATAGTGGCGTCGAGCCAAGTAAATGTGTGTGCCGCCGCTTTTACAGCAAGATACTTTTCGGTATCTGTTTTTGTGAATGGCGAAGGGGCAAAGCGTTTTAGCAGAGACGTGCCTGTATGTTGCATTGTGTTTTCGTTTACTCTGGAAGCGTTATCGTTTTTTGAGTTCTCCTATAGATTATAGGGCAAGACGAAAAGAGAGTACCTCCAACCTAAATATGCTTACACTTGTACCTGTTCATGAGCGGCTGGATTGAAGGCAACAGCGTGCGTCGGCTCCATGATAAGCGTGTGATAAATCTTGCCCATACGTTCGGGCGAGTAGTGCATGTCATGCTCTAGCCACCATTGAATCAAGGCGATAGAAGAGGTGATGAGGTGATAGGCGGCGATCTCTACGGGCACCACACTATCCACTAGCGGTGTGTTTTTATCGAGTACGTCCTGTGTTGTCATCTCGATAATATGTTGTACTAACGAAGAGGAGCCACGACTGCTCAATAGCACACGGATGATGTTCGCGTGTTCCTGCACATAGAGAAATAACGGCTTCCCGATGGCCGTGTCGTCCATACTAGAAGAGACTGGTAGCAAAGCTTTTAGTTCAGCCAAAACGACATCAGACACGTCACGGAGCAGAGCATCCTTACTGGTATAATGACGAAAGAACGTTGCATAGCCAACATCTGCGTACTCTGTAATATCACGAATCGTCACGACCTCATAGCCCTTCTCCAGAGTGAGAGCAATCAAAGCTTTCGCTAGCAGTTGTTGCGTGCGCTTGACGCGCCTATCGTGGGTCTCCATACATTACCTTTTTTTCTTTTTGCCTCGCTAAATAAACAGACAAAGATGTTCGCCTGTTTGTATCATAACATGGACTCATCCTATTATCAAAAAACGATGTAAACACGTCCCACCCTTGACCTTTTCCTACGATATAAGTTAGACTATATATTATGATATACACTATATCATATCTGTACAGCTAGTCCTCTTTGATGAGGAAAAGTGGAGCATAATGGAGTCTACAACAGGACAATCTTTACCAACAAATATAACGACAACAACGGATACGGGAGTTTCTGCTGCTCAATGTCCGATAGATCATAGCGCATTGTCGTGGCAGAAGACCGTGCCAACCGCCCCATCAAAGGGTCTAGCAATCGAGCAGGATAAGGATGGTGTGTGGCATGTACGCACCTTTGATGCAACACGCGAGGTATTACGTAGTGCCAACACAAAGCAGGCGGGCTTCAACGCGGAACTGATCGCGCAAATTCCGAATATGATGAACCAGCCTATCTTGTATCAGGAAGGTAAAGTGCATCAGCAACAGAGGAAGCAAACGGCCCGTTTTTTCACGCCCAAGATGGTCAGCGACAACTATCGGCAGGTCATGGAGCGATTGGTGAACCAGTTGATTAAGAAGCTGCAACGCAAGAAGCAGCTTGATTTGAGCCAATTGAGTATCACGCTCGCGGTTCGTGTCGCAGCACAGGTGGTTGGCTTGACCAATAGCTATCCGGGATTGCCACAACGACTTGAGGCGTTCTTTTCGGGTGATTTGACGAATATGCATATGAGTCTACGCTCGATGCTCAACATGCTCAAGAATCAATCGCGCACACTGGCGTTCTTCACATTGGACGTGTTGCCCGCCATTCGCGCGAGAAAGCGTAAACCGCAGCAGGATGTTATTTCGCACCTGCTCGCAAACAACTATAGCAACGCGGAGATATTGACAGAATGTATCACCTACGCAGCGGCAGGTATGGTGACGACACGCGAGTTTATCAGCGTTGCGGCATGGCATCTTCTGGAACGGCCAGAGCTACGCCAGCATTACGTGGTTGCCTCAGAAGAGGAACGCTATGCGATGCTGCATGAAATATTGCGCGTAGAGCCAGTGGTGACGCGCCTCTATCGCCGCACAACAGAGGATATCACACTTGAAGATAATGGTACCGCCGTTGTCATTCCGCAAGATGCGCTGGTGGCAATTGAAATTGACGCCTCCAACGCTGATGAAAGCATTGTGGGGAAGTTGCCACTAGCGGTCTGCCCAGGTCGTGAAATCAAGGGGGACCGCGTACCCGAAATGGTGATGAGCTTTGGGGATGGCGTGCATCGCTGTCCAGGAGCGTACATTGCTATTCAAGAGACCGACATCTTCCTACAACGCTTGTTAGCTATCAAAAGTCTGCGGATTGTGAGCAAGCCAAGCATCCGTTGGAACACGTTGACAACAGGTTACGAACTACGAAATTTTGTTATCGCGGTGGATTAACGCGGTACGACTTTGTTTATATTGCAGTCTTTCGTAGGGGCTTTTATTCATAACGCCCTCGTGCCAATGAACCATGTTAGCGACCATTGAGGAACGGAATCAATGGAAGGGAAACGGGATCGATAGGCACGAGGGCGTTATGAATAAAAGCCCCTACCTGGTTCGTATCAACTTCGCAAGCTGTCGGAACCCTGGTCTTTGCCCATACAGTAGGATACCGAAGCGGTAGATGCGTGCTCCAATCAACGCACATACGAGAGTCGCAAGAAGCATTAACACGACGCTTAACGGAATTTCCCACCATGCTAGAGTGCCCGCTCCAATACGCATAAGCATAAGAGTCGGCGTCCAGAAGGGAACGAAAGACATTACTTTTATCCAGGTCGCGTTTGGTGTAGAAATGCCAAAGAAGCTTACAATATAGCCAATCATCAACAACCATGTGATCGGCTGAATCGCATTCTGCACCTCGTCCTGTCGTTTGACTAATGCACCCGCCGCAGCAAAGAGCGTGGCATACAGCAAGAAGCCAAGAATGAAGTAGAGCAGCAATATAAGCAACAGCGTAATGGAAACATTCGCAATATCAACGCTTATACCAGCACCAGTGTTGCCTGTCAATGCTGTTGTTAGTGGTGCCTGAAGCAAGAAGGCAACGATACCTACAAGTACAAAGCAGGTCATCTGTGTTAAACCTGCCGCACCTATCCCAACAATTTTTCCAACCAACAACTGAAACGGTGTAGCCGCATTCACCAAAATCTCCATAATGCGACTGCCCTTCTCCTCTGCGACTCCCATTGCTACCATCGTTCCATAGATGAAGACCGACATAAAGATGAGAACGACGCCTGCAAACGCAACAAAGTAACCGGTCAGTCTCGCTCCTTCTGAACGCGTATCTTGATTTTGCCCTGTATTTACAATCGTGAAGTCTGGTTGAGCAAACAAACTATTTGTTTGTGCTGGCGTTAAGCCTAAGCGCGACGACGTATCGAGGAAGTTCAACTGTCCCGCCATAGCCTGTACCTGTGCTACGTTCGCGTCATCTGTACTACTTGCATTCGTATAATAGGTGAAATGCATGTTTTGATTTGCGCCACGTTCAAGGACGAGCAGAATATTTAAGCCGCCACTTTTTACTTTCTGTTGTAGCGTTGTTATGGCATCGGACGTTCCAGAAGTAAGCACAAAACGAGGTTTTCCTGATGTACTTTGTCCTGACGTACCCGATGTACCCGTTGCTGTACCATTGAGGTTCGTTTGAATATATTGCGTGAGTGTATTGCCCTGTAGCCCAGCAACAGTACCTGCATTATTTACTACTGCTAGCTTCGTCGGGGAACTTGATCTTGACGCAATGTATGTAATAATGGTGGGCACACATGCACCGATAAGAATTAAAACGAGCATCACAATGGTACCGATGATGAAACTACGTTGCATGACGCGGTTCTTATATTCTCGCCTGATGATAAGCGAGATGTTACGGAGCGTGTTTTGATTCGCTGCGCTCCCCGACCTTGCAATGACTGGACTCTGCTGTTGCTGTTCTGGCGTCTCTGGTAGCACTGGACTATTTTTTATCATTTTTGCACGTCTCTTTCCTTACGCTGAAACGGTGGTTGGAACTACTGGTGAATCCGGTTGTGCAATCTTGCCGACGGACTCAATAAAGATGTCGGTAAGAGATGGCTCAACCAGTTCAAAGAGACTGATTTGACCATTGTGACGCAATGCCGTCTCGACGATGAGGTTAGGATTAAAGCCAGGCTCCATCTGCATCTCGATATAGTCCTGTCGCCGTTTGTCAACCCGCACTCCCTGTAGCGTGTCTAGCCAGCTTGCCTCTGCATCATTATCTAGTTTCAGACGAATCACGTTGCGTCCATGTTGATGTTTGATTTCTTGCACATTGCCCTGTACGACGCTACGACCTTTGTTGATAATCACCACATCTTGACATAATTCTTCCACTTGCTCCAACTGGTGCGTCGAGAAGATAATAGTTTTGCCGCGTTTATGCATTTCTAAAAACGCCTCTTTGAGTACGTTCGCATTGACCGGATCAAGACCACTAAACGGTTCGTCCATAATGAGGATCGCTGGGTCGTGTAGAATCGTCGCGAGAAACTGTACCTTTTGCTGATTACCTTTTGAGAGTTCTTCAATCTTCTTTGTACGGTTGGCGTTGATTTGAAAACGCTCAAGCCATTCGTTCAATTCGGTCTTGGCAGCCTGCTTTGACAACCCGTTGAGTTGTGCGAGGAAAAGTAGCTGGTCTTCCACCTTCATCTTAGGATAGAGGCCGCGCTCTTCTGGCAAATACCCTAAGTCATGGCGGGGAATCTCACTCACATCTTTCCCATTCCAACTGATACGGCCAGCATCAGGACGAAGAATGTCGAGAATCATACGCATTGTGGTTGTTTTGCCTGCGCCATTTGCACCCAAAAAGCCAAATATAGACCCCTCTTTTACTTCCATTGACAGGTCGGTCACGGCTTGAAATTGGGCAAATGATTTGCTAATGTGTTCAACTACTAGTCCCATTGTGTAGCTCCTCATCTTGTTGTGGGGGGATAACATCAGAACACTCTTTTTATAGCTACTTTTTCTCTGTTTCTGTTGAGTTGGAATACTCCATAGCAAGGAAAATTATAACATATATACCCCTTCTATTTGAAGGACGCAAGGTACGTGTTTTTATCAAAGCCAAAAAACAGGGAGACCGCAAGGGTCAATACTGTTCAAATAAGAAGAATGAGCAAGAGGCTCCCAACGGGCGACCACAAGAGTCAATACTGTTCAAATAAGAAGAATGAGCAAGAGGCTCCCAACGGGCGACCACAAGGGTCGCACCCTACTATACATGTGTATATAGTAGGGTGCGACCCTTGTGGTCGCCCGTCCTTCCTATTCTGTTCCCCTCAAAGGATGTAGACCTCACTATCGCCCACCCTTGACATTTATGCTTTTTACAGGTAAGCTTTATTTGCAATTATGCAAATAACCGCATATTTAGATAGAAAGGATAAAAGGTCATGTCATCACCAACTACTCTACGTTCGCAGGCACCTGTTTGTGTTGCGCTTGAACCTGTAGGTAATGCGCTCAATAGCTTTTCGCTGCTCAACGAGGTTGAACGCACTTCGGGACTCAATATGTGGGTTATGCAAACCGCACATGCGCTTACTCCTGAACAGCGTCACACACACAAACTGGTATTCGAGGGATTGCATGATGCGTTGACGCCACAACCTGACGAACCCAATTTTCCTTCTTATCTACACAACTTGACAGAACTCAATCCGTTTTTGGTACGCAAGATGGTGATTGAGCCATTACGTAGTCGTTTCTCACGTCTTGTCTCTTATGCAACACCAGATACAAAGCGGTTGTTTAACGATGTGGATGCATTTCTCTATTGTGTCAAACACATACAGAGAGAGAGCGTTTTTGATGAAGAATTACAGAGAGAAGTTCATGCACTCCTTCAAGACCCAGTAGCTTTACAGAGTTTAATTCTTTTGCATCTCGAAATGATGTGGAAGGCGACATTTACGGCTGAATGGCGACATGTGCAGTCGTCTCTGCGCTGGCAGGTCGAGATGTTTACACGAAGCATTGATGAGGAAGCACCAATAGATGAGGTGTTTTCCACGTTTACAGGTCGTCCGCTTCCTGCCGCTATTGTCAAGGAAGTTGCTAATGCTTCGCAGATTGTGCTTGTCCCTTCGTGGCATACGGGAAGACACGTTACGTCGTGGGATGGAGTACCCTTTAATGGCAGAAGCGATTGGAACGGCAAAGAACGGGTATTAGTGTTCTTTAGTGAACCGCCCAATTATGATGTCGAGGTGCTGCGCTCCGCACCCGTAGGACGCCCCGAACTACGCGCTCGCTTGAATACCTTAGCCGACGATACACGTTTACGTATTCTTGAACTGCTCGTACAACAAGATGAGCTATCGGCACAGGATATCATTGCATCCCTTGATTTAAGTCAGTCAAGCGTGTCACGTCACCTCAAACAACTCGTCAGCATGGGTTATCTCTATGAACGGCGCGGCGAGGGCGCGAACAAGACCTATCGCCTTAGCTCGTTCTACATCAACAGAACGGCTGACGCGCTTCACAAACTCGTTTCCTCCGATGAAAAAGAGGTGGTGGCGCAACCTTCCAGGTTGCCAAAAGAACTACGACGTTTCCTCGACAAGAGCGATAGGCTCACAACGTGGCCTGTTGCCAAACAGCAGGATAAACTGCTTATTCTCGAATATCTCGCGAGTTTCTTTGAGGCTGGACGCGTATATAGCGAGAAAGAGATAAACGAACTACTCCTTGCACATAGCGTTGGCAAGGACGCAGCGGCACTACGACGTGCATTACACGAATACCGCTTTATGAATCGCACAAAAGACGGTGCCGAATACTGGCTTACAGGCACAAGAGAGCAGGAACAGGTCGAGGGGGACCGTGACTAAAAGTAGCACAGCAGAAAGAAGTGAAATGAGAGAGACATCACAAAACAGTACGCTTTCACTGCAACAAGTTGTAGGCATTTTGAATAATACATTTCGGCTCAAACTTGTGGGACTACTGGCAACACAAGGATATAGTCTTGGGGAATTATCATCATCATTACATAGCAAAACATCACTTGTGGCACGTCATTTGAAAAAGCTTCAGCAGCTTGAGATTGTTACTCTGTCAGATGGTCACAAGCAACGCTATGAACTTAACTTGAAGGCATTACAAGGTTTTCAACAATCGCTACTTGCTTCTGAAAAGAATATCGTATCACCCCTTGAGGAAACCATACTTGAAGACGAGGAGCGCAAGGTACTCAAGAGTTTCTTTACAGGTTCTCGTCTTACAACAATTCCAGCAGGACGCGACAATCTTGCGATTCTCGTCCAATGGTTTGCACGTCGGTTTATAGTAGACAGGCGTTATCAAGAGGCAGAAGTGAATGAGGTTATCGAGCAATATTATCATGATGCGGCCTTTTTCAGAAAAGACATGGTGGGGCGCGGCTTTATGCGACGCGAAAATGGAGTGTACTGGCGAGTACGCTAGCTAGTTTCCAAAAAAACGCTGCGTAAAAGTCGCGATAAAGCTAATCTCGATGGTAAGACCGATGACGGCTTCCACAGCAGCGAAAACGGTGATAGGGTCGTCGAGTACGATACCGCCGGGGAAGAAACCGCGTCCATGAAACGAGGTGACGCTGAACACGAATGAGCCGAGGAGAGAGATGTGTGGTCCAACGATGTGACCAAGAATAAAATAGATTATGGCGAAACAAAATACGACGAGCAGGTAGGCGAAGATGCTGCGAGCAGGTTTGTAACCATAGCCAGCTAAGGTGTCGAGAAACAGCGAGAATATATAGGCACCCGTTTTTCCTTGCAGCTTCACGACTTCACGTTGTAATACTTGCGCCCGATATAAGAATTGAGCCGCCTCTTCGTTGAGGCCCTGTCCCTCTAACGCAACGGCAAGCTGTCGATTGGCACGGACAGCTTCGCGGTAGCTCTCGATGCTATTTTCTTTATCGCCTTTTTTGTCATACACAATGGCTCGCGCACGACCTTCGTCACCGAGCATTTTGATAAGTGACCAATCAACAATCGCAAGGTTCACGTCGGCCCAATGAGCATCGGCGAGGCGTACAAAACCATGCTCGACATCGCCTAAATGTAGGTTTCTGAGGTCCGTCACGCTATCAAAAAAGGCGGCTCGCAAGTCAGCAGGTGGTATCATAGGGAGAGTAGAAGAGGTTGAATTTCTCTCATGCTCAGAGTAATGCTCGTCAAGGGCAACAAGGTATGACTGACGTAGAGAGGTACCCTCTAAGTGTGCTTTACGCAGCGAGGCACCAGCAAGATGTGCCTTGAAGAAATCGGCACGCTCAAGATGTGCCATGTATAACTCAGCTTTTTCGAGGCGTGTTTCGCTGAGGATAGCACCCTCCAGATGTACCGCCGCCATGTCTCTGCCTTCCTGTGCCCGATTGCGTTCACGCCCGTTTAGGCCACCTAACATACAGGCAAGGGGTAGGCCGCGCAGGTTGGCACCTCGTAGATCGGCACCACGCAGGTCGATACCGATGCGTCCTGCGTGTTCTGGATTATGCACATCTATAGGTCCACGCCCATCCTCGTGCTGTGCCAGCAACCATTCGACATCGGCACGGTTCAACTTGATGCCGCGAAATTTGTATATGCCTTCGTCGAGGTCTGCTTGTATCATCAGACGCTGGGTCAGATACTCCTGCCGTTCCTGGTTGATCTCCGGTTCAGTACGCCACGTTTGTTCCAGAGCGTTCCAATAATCTTGCCATTCAGCGCGATTGGATTGGATAGGACGCACTGGGGGTGAAGCATGTTCGCTCTGCATAAGAACGTTACTCTTTTCGCTACCAATAAAAAGTTATCATAAGCATAATGTTCTTCATAAGCTTATGATTGTAACATATCTGAGAATGTGCGTACAATGATGATGCGTAAAGCAGAAAAGACTATTGTAAAGTCGCTGAATAACATGTCGGCATGACAGGGGCAAGCCCTGTCACTACTATACGCCGTTCATACTGCTTGCGTGTCTATAGTAGTGACAGGGCTTGCCCCTGTCATGTTCCCTTCGTAGCAACTTTTTCAGCGAAGAAAGGGTACAACGATGAACAATACACCGATTAAAGAGTTTCGTCTTGCATTGAGTGACCTGACATATACGGGACACGATCTTGTACGCCCGGAATCGATTATTGCCCAACGAGACGGTACACTTCTGGTCTCAGATGGACGCGGCGGCATTACACGTATCAGCCCCGATGGTACACAGCAGTTTCTCGGTGGTCTGGGTGGTGAGCCAAATGGCTTGGCAATGGCCGACGACGGTTCGATTCTTGTCGCGAACATTGGAACGGGAACAATTCAGAAGATGCACCCTGATGGGCAGGTCGAGGAATTTTTGACCGAGGTTGATGGCGTCAAGGTGACAACGGCAAACTACGTGTTCATTGATAGCAAAAACCGTATCTGGGCCGCATTCTCGACCCGTGAGGCGCACTGGTGGCCCGCTGCGGCAAGTCCACGACCAGACGGTTATATTGTACTGATCGATGAGAAGGGACCGCGTATTGTGCAGGATGGTCTCTATTTCACAAACGAGATTCGGCTCGACGCGAAGGAAGAATACCTGTACGTTGCGGAGACGATGAAGAATCATGTTGTGCGCTTCCGTGTGCAGCCTGATGGTAGCTTAGCGAATAAAGAGGCAGTCGGGCCGGATAATCTTGGTGTTGGCGGAGCGGTCGATGGCTTCACCTTCGATGCTGAGGGCAATGTATGGGTCACGACGGTTCTGCGTAATGGTGTGGGTATCATAACGCCTGATGGAGACTATCACGTCGTGTTTGAGGAGCCAAACGAGCAGTTGCTTAGCACCTTCGAGAAGAAAATCGCCGCTGGTGAGGCACAGCCAACAGACATGGCGGCAACGGCTGGACAGACACTACAACTCGTGACGAGCGTCACCTTTGGTGGTCCCGATCTGAAAACGGTATATATTGGTTCGCTGGGTATGTCGCGCTTGCCAACGTTCCAATCGCCTGTAGCAGGATTGGCAATGAACCATTGGAAATGACCTAATCCGGCAAAAGGAGGTCATCTTGCACGTCGAGGTGATCTTCTTTCATGTTCTCGGTAACTCTTAGTTTCGCACGATTTTTGAATTGCCTGATACTCCATTGTCCTAACGTATCACCTGCTAACACGGCAATGATACCACCCATGATGCTAAGAACGAGGTAGAGCAGAGCGAGAAGCCAGCGACCATTGGCGAAGAGTAGGGCATCACCGAGGGCAAGGCTACTAAAGGTGGTGTAGGCACCAAGAAAGCCGACGTTGATCAGCAGGCGGCGCGTGGGGCCGATGAGGACGGAGGCATCGGCAAGCGTGGTGACGAAGGCTAGCACAAAGGCTCCCGTGATGTTGATACTGAGAATATCGTAAGGCCAACCCTTGCCGAGATAGCCTTGTATGAGGATACTCAAAAGATAACGCACGATGGTTCCGAAAAAGCCACCGCAGAAGACAGCGAGCAGGCGTCGGAAGAAAGAAAGTGATGTTGACACTACAGCACCAAGCCTCCCAATGCTAATCCTGCTGCGGCACAGACAAGGCCGAGTACCAGACTTCCACCAAGATAAAGCATACTTCTAGCCGTACTACCACCACGCGCTAATTGCACCCCTTCCCAACTCATGGTGCTGAACGTGGTATAGCCACCAAGAAAGCCTGTTGCAAGAAGAGTTTGCTGACTGGTACTGATGATTTTGTGTCCAGCCAGCGCGAAGACAATGCCTATAAGAAATGCGCCAGTTATATTGATAATGAGCGTGCCAAGTGGAAATTGAGAGACGACGCGTTCAGCGATAAAACGGCCTAAGAGATAACGGAATACGGCTCCTAACGCACCGGATAAACCAACAAGAGCGATAAAAAACGGAGATAAGGGCGACATTATATACTCCTACTATAAACAATTTCAACGGGTGAGACGGTAATCGTGCCGCGCTGTACGAGATGATCGAGCAAGGGTAACAAAGCTTCCACGCGCTCTTCAAGCTCTACAATCTCGATAATCAAAGGAAGGTTATCTGAAATGTCCGGCAAGCGTTCAGTCGAGAGATGATGTGCTGGACCAAAACCTTCGATACCACGAAGCACAGTGGCACCAGTAACTCCCTGTTGTTGCATATTTTCAAGAATAGTACGGTAGAGCGGCTTTCCCTGCCACTCTTCTGCCTCGCCAATAAAAATGCGAATACGTTTTCCTCTTCTTGATGACGTAGTATTGTTTGTCATATATGTTCTCTATCTTTCAACAAGAACACGTAACAGATCAGAGCGTCCTACGACGCCAATAAGTTGTCCTTGAGCATCAATCACAGGTAAAATCTTACGGCGCGTTGTGATCATGCGCTCGATAGTATCCTGCACTGAGGCCGTTGCGGAGATGGTTACAACATCACGATTCATAATGTCACTAGCGATTGAGGTTGCATCGCGTGAGAAACGTGCGGCACCTGCGGCACCTGCCTGCCTGTGATGGGTCCATTCCGTCAGCAGAGCCAGAAAACGAGGTCGCATAGCAACCTGCATACGCTTTAGCACGTCTACATCACTGATAATGCCCTTCACATGTCGCTCTTGATCCACCACTATGACACGTTTTAGTGGGGAAAGAATAAGCGTGTCGATAACATCATCCAATGAGGCATATTCGCTCACGGTAGAGACATCTGGATTGATATAGTTGGTGATCGGTTGCTGCTGCACAGAAAGAGGGGAAAGCGAACTGGGATGCTGTAGTGGTTGTGTAGCACTACTTGCCTGCGGACTCATCAACGGGCTGGTGACAACAGTTTGCAATAAGTCGGCACGTGTCAACATGCCAACGAGTATAGTATCGTTATCGACGACTGGAAGGCGGCGGACACCTGTCTCCAGCATCATCTGGGCTGCTTCACGAAGTGGCTGCCCTGGATGGACGGTATGCACCTGTCGATTCATAATATCTTGTGCTGTGAGGGTACTTTGTCGCGCTTGCACAAGAGGCGTTTCTACAGACTCTGCGGTTGCCGTATCCATTGCTTGCGCTGCACGCATCAGGCCGCGCCGAAGGGGTAAGACACCTGCGTTGATGAGATCACCGACACTTATGATGCCTTGTAGCCTATGCTGCTCATCGAGAACGGGTAGCGACCGAAATTGAGCAGCCAGTAGTACATCAATGATGATCGCGGCTGGTGTATTCAGGTTGACGGTTGTTACAAAGGTTTCCATAACCTGCTGCACGGTGACGCTGTTGGGCAAGCCATGACGTTGAGCATGCGTATACTTCACCACGTCGATATCGTGCAACGTCATCAGTCCACCATTGAGCATTTCTTGTAGCTGTGGCAGAAGACGACGTAAGCGTTCCGGCTGATCAATCACTTGAATAACGATGCTATTATCGGAAGACCACTGCCAATGCCCACTCGCATGAAGGCGACCACCGGCCCCATAGCCAGCTACCGCTCTCGTAGCAGTGGCTCCCGCGCAGCGATGTTCGCGTAGCACTTGAATAATAGCGACATAAAGTGGTGTTCCTTGCCACTGATCTGATTCGCCTACATATATGGTCAAAGCTTGTGCCCTTCCTTGCCGCAATAGACTCATCGTAGCATCTCCTTAGCGCGTTTTACGTCCACACCAGTATACTGTGCCACGATACATACGTCTATATCGCGACCATAAAAAAAGCTTCTACCGTCTGCTCGAAAAGATATCGAGAGAGAGTAGAAGCCATTAGCCATTCGGCACTATGCGAGCTTCATCGCAAACAGGTTGTTTTATTGTTACGAATATAGTGTATCCTATTCGACCTGCTCATGTCCAGAGTTGCCGATGTACTCGCCAAAGTCTTTGGCGGTCTTGTCGAGTGTGAGGGTTGCCTCTACTATACTACTTTTATGTGCTACAACATGGTGTATGGTAGGGGCGACCCTTGTGGTCGCCCGTCACGGATGAAATCGTTAAAATGCTTTTACGCGCCAGGATTGCCACGATCTGACGTGTCGGTGCTGGACCCCATTTGTTCGTCTTCGCCCCATGAGGAACCAACGTCACGTCCTGGTGTGTCTACAACTTCCCCAGGATTGTTCTGTGCGCGTCTTGCACCACTATGCGTTGGGTCATAGCCTTGTTGCGCCATGTCGGGATTGTTCTGCTGCTGCGGGTTGTAGCTGCTACCAAGCGTGTCGCGTAGACCATCGCGTCCTGCTTGCGAGTCGGGTTGGGACTCGCTATAGGTGCCCTGCTGGTTGTTGCTACCCTGGTTATAGCCGCTCATTGGTTGAGCTGAGCCGCCCTGTGCATCGGAACCAAAGCCGCTTTCGGGTGTGCCATAGCCACCAACACCGCTTGAGTCAGAGGAGGTACTGGATTGCTGACCAGAGGAGATAGGACCGCCCCGTTGCTGTGCGCCTGCCTGTAATGCCTGATCGCGAGTCGAGCCTGCCATCATCTGATCAGGCCGTTCGTTACGAGTGCCCGTATTGGATTGCGGATTGTCATCGACGACCCGTTCGCGGCTACGGCCATCATCTGGATTATCTACATAGATACTATCCTGGTTGTTGTCGTTATTGTTATTGACGTTATTCATAAACTGTATTCTCCAATCATGCGTAACTGTCACGCTAAATATAACATACCACACACCACAATCTGCCATGCGAGGGATGTGTAGCGGCGCCACATCAGTTTCACGAATCGGGAGAGGGGGAAGTTTCAGGTTAAATGTTCACATCCTCTATAAACCGTTGACATTATCTGATATACTTTTCTCAAAAGATTGAGAGGATTGTTCATCTATGCCAACATCAATCAATACTTTTATTCGCCCTGCTACTCTTCATCTTGGGGACAAAATTGCTGCCCTCTCACCATCACTTGGCCTCCCAGAACTCTTTCCAGCAGTCTACGAACTTGGCTTGCAACGTTTACGCGAGGTTTTCCAATTGGAACCTGTCGAGTATCCTACAACTCGCAAGATGAATGCACCTTTAGAGGATCAAGTACGCGATTTCCAAGCTGCCATTGCTAATCCTGAAATCAAAGGTATCCTTTGCTCAATCGGGGGTGAGGGTCAAATCAAACTGCTGAAATATCTTGATTCTGAACTCATTAAGGCTCATCCAAAGCCATTCTTTGGCTATAGCGATAATACAAACTTGCATCTATTCCTTTGGAATCTAGGTATTGTCTCATACTATGGAGGCTCTATCATGGTTCATTTAGGTAGAGCAGGTATGATGCACCCATACACCGTTGCTTCGCTTAAAAAAGCTTTTTTTGAGCGAGGCACGTTTGAGATTATGCCACCTAAAGAGTACACAGACGAACTCATTGACTGGGAGGACAAGAAAATCCTTACTCTACCGCCTAAAATGTATGCAAATACAGGATGGAAATGGTTCAATGAAGAGCAAAAAGTTGATGGTGTTACATGGGGTGGTTGCCTTGAAATTCTCAATTTGAACTTACAGGCCAACAGATATATCCTCCCAAACGACGCTTATAGCGGTAAAATCCTTTACTTAGAAACATCGGAGGAACTTCCTTCTGCCGCATACGTTTATGATACACTAATGTGTATGGGAGAGCGGGGATTGCTCCAACAATTTGCAGCAGTGATTGTTGCCAAACCTACGGCATGGTCATTTGAGCATCCTAACACACTTGCGGAGAAAGCAAAGTATGTCCAGGAACAAGAGGAAGCGATTCTAGCAGCTTTACATGAATACCATCCTGAAACTCTTATAGTCTTCAACTTAGACTTTGGGCACACCGATCCTCAAATGATTTTTCCAAATGGTAGTCACGTCACAATTGACGGTATCCAAAAGAGAATTTTTGTGACGTACTAGGGGTTTTCTTGGATGTCATCCAAGAAGTTGTATGTTCCTGAAAAAAATTTCAAAGAGCTATTACGAATAGTTGTTGTCAGAGAGATTATGGCAAAATGTTTTGTCGTAATCTCTCCTATAGCGAATAAGCACTACATATTTTTCTTCAAATGTTCATCCAAAAAGCGAGCAATGGCAGGGTAGAGCGTGAGACGGTTGGCGCGTTTGACGATGCCATGCCCTTCGTCCTCGTAGCGCAGGTAGGCGACGGGGACGTTGCGCTTTTGGAGGGCGGCGACGACCTGCTCGGCCTCGCCGATGGGAACGCGTGGGTCGTTGGCTCCGTGTATGACGAAGAGTGGAGCTGTGATGTTGTCGATTGAGCGAATGGGCGATATCTGTTCCAGGAATTCGCGGTCGTTTTCGAGGCTACCGTATTCGCTTTCGCGCTGTTTGCGCCGCCACGGTCCAGTGTTTTCCAGGAAGGTGACGAAGTTCGCGATGCCAACGATATCGACGCCAGCCGCCCACAGGTCGGGATAGGTCGTGACGGCAGAGAGAACCATGAAACCACCATAGCTACCACCGAATATTGCTATGCGTTGAGGATCGGCGATGCCACTTTCGCTGAGCCAGCGCACGGCGTATTGCAGGTCTTTCACGGAGTCCATACGCAAGCGCACGTCGTCGAGGCTCTGGTATTCGTAGCCATAGCCAGTGCTGCCGCGCACATTGGGCACGAATACGGCGTAGCCACGTGAGGCGAGGTATTGCAGGACGCCGTTGAACTCTGGTCGCGACTGGCCCTCTGGTCCACCGTGTACATAGACGACAACGGGCAAGTTGCGTTGCACTTCTGGCTCGCCTTTGGGCAGGTAGAGAAAGGCAGGAACTTCGCGGCTATCGAAGGTGGGATAGTGGACGAGCGAAGGTGTAACAAAGGCTTCGTGTGGAATACCGCCTGTTGCGCTATGAGTTGTACGTACAACAACGCCCTCATGCATAGCCCAGACCCAGATATCGGCGGAGTCGTCGGGAGTGATCAGTGTGATGGCGAGACGCGAGCCGTCCTGTGACCATACCGTCTCGAAAACGATGCCACGCGGCAAGGTTGGCGCGAGTAGCGGTTTACGTGCGTCCCAGCCGTTGGATACATCGTAGAGTTCGAGTAACGAATAGCCATCCTCGTTCGTGACCAGTGCCATCGTGCGACCATCGGGCGTGAGTGCGAGATGCTCGATATCCCATTGCGTATCGTAGAGATAGATCATCTCGCTTGTTCGGAGATCGAGATAGGCCAGAGAAAGAAACTGGCGGTTGCGATTGGTGCGGAGATAGAGGCCACGTTTATCAGCGGACCATGTAGCATCTTCGTACAGCGAGGGGCCTGTACCCGTTTCTGGCGTGAGAGTACGTACCTCTTTTGTGCTACGGTCAAGCAGCAGAAGCTGATGGTGAATGTTGTCCTCTTCACGTGTGATGAGCAGATATCGACCATCAGGTGAATATTTGCCCGCGTAGTTGGAGCCATCATGCTGGAACAATACTACAACCTCGTCTGTCTCTATGTTGCGTTCGTAGACATCGAAGTAGCGTGAGTCGCGTTCATTGCTGCTATAGGAAATGTACAGGTTGTCGGGCGACCAGCTCCCGAAGAGATACATCACCTCTGGCTTTGTAGTGAGCGGCTCGAAGGTCGCACCATCGGCACTCGTAAGATAGAGCTGGGTCCGTTCGTTGCCACCGACATCACCTGTGATAAGTAATCTATCGGCTTTGGGGGCATAGGTTGCGCTCATGCAACGCTCCCCAAGAAAGGTAATCTGATCAGGCCAACCAGACGATGACGAGCGCATGTCAATGGGTACGCTCCACACCTCGGTTACACCTGTAATATCAGTAAGGAAGCTCAGTTGGTTGCCAGCAGGTGAAAAGCTGGCACCGTAAGCCATGCGAACATTAAGGTAGCGTTCAAAGGGGTATGTTCTAGTCGCCATAAGCAACTCCTATTCTAGTTTTTTATGCGAAGGTGACTATTGCGTGGTGTTAGTTGATGTCTTTGAAGGTCTTATGTTGTTTATTGTAACATATTGTTAGTTCGGAGCCAGAAGCGCACCCACATAATTTTTAATAAACTGATACGAGAATATTAGGAAAACAGGTTTGTTGTGTTTTATAGTGTGCTTATGGCATATAAGTGTGATAGACCAATATCCGTCAAGTTAGTGGTGCTTCATCGCGAGATAGGTTATACTTGCCATAGACAAGCAACGATTGTCATATATTTATTTGAGCAGTGAGGTCAACAGATGACAGAGGCAAATCAACAACAAACCAAAGCACTGGTCCTTGGTGGAGGTTCGAGAGGGATAGGTTTCTCCATATATGAATCTCCTTCATCAATTGAACCACTGTATGGGTCTGATAAATCAGACCCGTACATGTACTTAGCGGCGACCCAGGTGTGGGCGTTGTCCAGGCGTTGGATCAAGAGATGGCCGCTCCTCGATCAAGCGCATGGCTTCGGCGATGGCCCGGTCTAGCTGTGGGTCTATGGAGTTGGCGAAGTCTTGTGGTGCGATATCCACGTCGATATCGGGATCGGTACCGTAGTTTTCGACGTTCCAGCCCACATCTTTGAACCAGAAGGAAAATTCTGGTTGCGTCGTCATCGTGTTATCGACGAGCCTGTGGCGTGGATGAATACCGATGACGCCGCCCCATGTACGCTTACCAATCAGTGGTCCCAGTCCCATAAGTTTGAAGCTGTGACTGAAAATGTCACCATCCGAGCCTGCATGTTCGTCGGTGAGAGCCACCATCGGGCCACGTGGCGACTCGGAGGGATATGGCTCTGGCTGACCCCAACGAGAGAAGTCATAGCCAAGCCGTTTGCGTGCAAGTTTCTCTAAGAGCAAGCCAGAGACATTGCCACCGCGATTCCAGCGCACATCAATCAGCAACGCAGGATAATCGTATTCTGCGAGATAGCTTCTATGGAACTCAGCATAGCCAGTATCTACCATATCGGGAATATGCACGTAACCAACCAGTCCTTTTGAGATGCTGTGAACGGTGCTGCGGTTTTCCTCGACCCACTCACGGTAACGGGCGGTACGCTCCTCTGCTAAGGCTTTGACGGTTATGCTACGTCGCTTACCACTCTCGGCCTCTTCAATGGTCAACAGCACCTCTGCACCTGATTGGTTGACAAGCAGTTCTTGTGGGTGCCTTTCAGCCGTGACACGCTGCCCGTTAATTGCCAGCACTGCATCACCAACGGACACATGTAATCCTGGTGTGGTGAGCGGCGAGGTCTCTTTTTCATTCGATGGGTCGCCCTTCACAATATGCGCGATACGATAACGCTTCTGTTCCGCGTCATAGGTCCAATCAACGGCAAGAAAGCCCTGGCGATACTGCGGCCCACGCCGATATTCGCCGCCGCTTTCATAGGCATGCGAGGTACCAAGCTCACCTTGCAATTCCCAGAGCAGGTCTGAGAGTTCGGCACGCGAGCTGACACGATCCACTAAAGGAGCGTACTGCGCGTAGATGGCATCCCAATCTATGCCCGACATATCTTCGGACCAGAATTGCTCACGTTGCAACCGCCATGCCTCGGCAAACATTTGTTTCCACTCTGCCACAGGTTGCACCGAGACTTTGATGCGCCCTAGATCAAGCCAGCCACTTTCACGACCCTTTTCCTTTTCATTCTCTGACTTAGGTGGCTTCTCGCCTGCTTTCACCACACGCAAGCGTCGTGCCGAGCGGTAGATGAGCGTTTTGTTATTACGAGCCAGTTCAAGGCCACTGACACCTGTGATGATCCGTTCGCTCTTATACTTCTCGAAGGTATAGCAATCGACACTACCACGCGGTACATGCTCCTCGGCTTCAGGGTCGTCAATCGCGCCTTCGATAGGATACGAGAGGTAGAGGACCTTGCCCTTGATGCCGTGTATGGCGTAGTAGCGGCCCTCACTTACGGGGAACGGCAAAACGCGCTCGGTGATACCTTCAAGGTCGATGGCGGTTGGCTCTACCGCTTTCTCGTCTTTATCGTTCTCATTTTTATCCTCCGACGTGCTATCTTCGCTCTCGGTAGCATCAGTAGCATCGCTAGTGGCGTCATCATCTGATTCTGTTTTGTCTTCGTCTTCCGCTTTCTTATCTTTTTCGTCGGGGTCTTTGGGCACTGGTATGAATGGAGAGCGGAGATCATTCTGCAACAGAATGGCGTAGGGTTTGATGCCGCGTGGAAAACTCAGATCGAATTGCAGAGTATCATGCACAGGATTGAAGATACGATGACCCAGGAAGTACAGATACTTGCCTTCGGAGTCGAACGAGGGCGTACTGTCCACTAAGACAGGTTCGGTTGCCTGATAAGTGCCGCCACTTTCAAGATCGCATAACTTAATTGCTGTTTTCTGTGAGGAAATCGGAAAACCATAGGCCAGCCAGCGTCCATCAGGAGACCATGCAACACCGTTGATACGGCTGAAATCGCTACGTTCGACAAGTTGCACGGTGTGTGTTGCAAGAGCGACGACAAGCAGTTCATTACGATGGTTGGTGATTGCAACGGCATCATCGACGGGCGATACCACGATATCTACGACGCGCCCAATATCAATATCGTCGAATAGCTCAGGCTCAGCAGCTTCTTCTGGATTGAACAGTACAAGGGTTTCACGACCAGGAGCATCACAGACAGCGACACAACGTTTGCCATCGTTCAACCATTCGAGGAAACGATAGCGCACACCATCCTGCTCGCCGTGTTGCAGCACTGGTCCCTCCCAGTTGCCCATTGTGAAGGCTTTGCTGCGTGTGGTTACGGCTACTTGATAGCCTTTAGGATGTAGAGCATAGGTATCCAGGTAGGTACTGGCCGAGACGAACTTGCGGTTGCGCTGTGTACGCACACTTGGCAACACAACGTCCAATTGACGCGTCTGCTCTGTTGCTGGATCGAACAGGTAGAGTTCGGCACCTGCATGATAAACGAGGCGTTGTCCATCGCTAGAGAGGTGACGCGCGTAAAAATCTTGTTGCGTTGTATGCTGGCGGATATCTTCGCCATGCGGTGTGCAGGAATAGACGTTCCCAATGCCATCTTGATCGGAGAGGAAGTAGATGCGCTCGCCGATCCAGCATGGGTTGACGACGTTGCCTTTCAGCGTATCCAGACGCTGAAATGTGCCGCCACCAGTTGCATCACACCAGAGATAGCCAGCGGTGCCGCCACGATAGCGTTTCCAGTGCGCCATCTCGTTACCATTGCGACCAAGCACAACACCACCATTGGGACCATAGGAAATGGCATTTGCCATACCGTAAGGTAATTGACGTGGTAGGCCACCTGTGGGCTTCACAGCATAGATTACGTCGAAGCGCATAGCAAACTGACCAGCATTGCTAGCATAGAGAATTTCTTCGCCATTGGGAGACCAGCCAAGCACGCGACAACTGCTACTTTGAAAGGTTAGGCGTTGCGCGGGTCCACCCGATGCTGGCATAACGTAGACCTCGCTTGGTCCCTCTTCACGACCCACAAACGCGACAAATTCGCCATTGGGTGAGAAGAACGGGTAGCTTGCTTCACTGACGCCTGCGGTCAAACGTTCGGCGCGTCCGCCTTCACTTGAGACAAGCCAGAGGTCGTCTTCAGAGACAAAAACGATGGTATTCTGAGAAATATTGGGAAAGCGTATATAGCCTTGAGATGTCATATCTACTCCTTTGTAATGGATGAGGTAGGAAACCAACGGATGATGCGTCACCTGTAGCGGCGTATAGGAAAGAACGCAACGTTGGAAGAGTTATGTACATTTTGTCACAAGAGGGATGAGTGGGGCAAGTCATAGATATTATAGGGACCGATGATGCTGTTTAACTTTTTCATCTAGGAACGGGCGACCCCAAGGGTCGCACCCTACTATACGCGCGTATAGTAGGGTGCGACCCTTGGGGTCGCCCGTTGGTTTTTTCGCTTTCCTCATTATTTGTTGAAAGAGCATCATCGGTCCCTATAGGCATGAAAACATCTTAGAATGTTGGAAGTGTGAGCCTATCCACTCCAAATTTCCAGTACAATAAATCAGTTTCGACCATCTTCTCGTCTGGATGATACTGCTCCCACATGAGCATAGACCACACGGGCTGAGTCAAGGCTACATATTTAAGAGCATCATTGAGATGCTCTTGCTCGTACTGCGAGAAGGGACGAACGCTTGTATAGCCTTCGTATAGAGCACGGTAGAGTTCGGAATCGAAGATTCCCCAGTAGTCTGAGCCTTCATCTTGTTCAACAAAACAAAAGCCAAGCATAGTTGAGGCAAAATCTATCAATGCCGCGCTCACTCCCACCTCCTGCCAATCGACAAAGGCCACGAGATGCTCGCCCTCAAACAAGCAATTGGTGGCATCCAGGTCGCCATGAATAATGCTCTGTGGAAATGTGGCTGGCTGAAACGAGTCCAGAGAATGGGAAACGTTCAGCGTCTCACGTAGTTGTTCCGCACCATGCATCTTAACCGCTAACTCAATGGCCTCTGGAAGATAGCGAGCATCGAGCCAGTGCCGTTTATCCGGCAGATTGTTAGAAGGCACTCTGTGCAATTGTGCTAGAGCTATACCAACCTCACGGCTGACAGCAAGCGATAATGTGGGCATGCTACCAGGAAGGCGGTGTAGAACTACAGCATCACAATCGCTGCTGGAATAGAACGGCTGTCCATCGGGCGATGTAAGGTAGTAAGCTGTGGCGGTGAAGCTATACTCCTTTAAGCGTTGCAGGAAAGGCAAACCGTTCAGTACATCTTCAAGTGTCGTGTTGACGATGATCTTGAAAAGATACGCTCCACGCTCAGTCGTTACCAGGTAGTTGTCGTTAGTTCCAGATGCGCGTTCATAGGATTGTATCGTACCAAGATCAAAGTGTGCGGCAATGGCGGCAAGTTTCGCGGCTGATATGCGTTCAGGTAACGTAGTCATATTTATTGTTCCTTTCACATTTCATATGAGGAGCGCACCAGACGAGCCAGCTCTAATGGCATAATACTTGAGTTCCGATGAGGAGTCAAGGGTGCTGTCTCCGGAAATTTACCCTTGACAAAACTCGTCTCATTCCGTATAGTTGTAAATGGTTAGACACATATTTCTTCGTCTCAGTCATAGAGAGAACAACAACATTCTGGAAAGGAGGTTCTTATATGTATAAAGCTACATGTCTTGCATGGTACATGCAATTACAGCAAGGACTTACCCGGAGTGTTGTGTCGCTCAACTTCAACAAACAACCTTTCACAGCAGACACTGCACAGGCGCAAGGGATCAGTGTGCCCATTTTCAGAGAAAGTTGTGTTAGTAGACCTCTAACATGATGTGTAGAAGCCAACATTCTCTGAACCGTGAGCAACTGACGCCTCACGGTTTTTTGTTTCCCTTTTTTATGTCCACTTTCGGTCGTGCCAGGATGCGCTTTTTCGCAACCTGGCAAGTATGAACAGAAACGAGAAAAATAGCATGGTAACAGATTCAAGACTCGAAGCGGCAACCGCAGCTTATCAGCGGAATCTCGGCAATGGTCTGGTTTTACGCTGGTCAACGGCGGCGGATACTGCCAATATCGCTCAGTTGGTTGGGCAGGTATTTCGCGAAAAGGAGAGTGATCCACCTAATGAGTATCTGAGTGGTGAGGTGTACGAACTTATGAGCGACACACATCCGCTGATGAGTTCAGGCGATTATGGTGTGGTGGAAGATACGCGCAAAGAGGGCAATCCGATTGTGGCCTGCACCTGCCTGTGGCACAATCACTGGGAGTACGAGGGTATCCCCTTTGAGATGGGGCAGCCAGAAATTGTCGCTACAGATCCGAACTACCGCAATAAAGGTCTGGTACGTGCCCTGTTTGAGATGGTACAGGCACGTAGCGAATCCGAGGGACATATGGTGCAGGCCATTACAGGTATTCCCTACTTTTATCGGCAGTTCGGCTATGAGTATGCGCTAGACCTGGGCGGAAAACGCGTCGTCTACACGTCGCAAATTCCGCAAGCAAAAGAGGGCGAAGCAGAGGCGTATACAATGCGCGATGCTACTATTGAGGACGTACCAACGCTGCAAAACATCTATAGCTATCGGCGTAAAGTTGGCGTTGTCGCAGCAGATATACCAGATAAATACTGGCTATATGAAGTTCGGAGAGTAAGCACAGCGAAGGAGAAATTTCCCCGTGTGAAGATGATTGTGGACGCGACGGGCAAGAATTGTGGCTATGTCTTCGTCTCGGCAAGACGTTATAAGCCGGGGAACAACTTCGACGTATATACGCTGGATGTCTTGCCAGGGGTGAACGTGCGAGCAATGGTGCCCCCGCTTTTGCGAGCATTACACGCCTATGGCTCACAGTTGCCGATACGCAACGTGACGGAGCGGGTGCCACTAACTGAGATTTCTTTCAACTTAGGACGCTCTCACCCAGTATATGATGCCTTAGGCACTGGTCTGGCACCATTCTACGAGGCACCCTATGCATGGTATGTGCGAGTACGCGATGTGCCAGCATTTCTCAAGCATATCGCACCTGTGTTGGAGAGACGGCTTGGGGCCTCTGTTGTTGCTGGTTATACAGGAGAACTCAAGATAGATATGTACAAGGGCGGTTTGCGAATGGTCTTTGAGCAAGGGAAACTGACGGCGGCAGAGCATTGGCGTGTACCAATCTATGACTCGAACGCAGGGGCAGGTTTTCCACCGCTTGTTTTCCTACAACTGCTGTTTTGTAATCGTAGCCTCGACGAGTTGCGCTATGCGTTCCCCGACGTATGGGCCGAAGGGGATACGGAATTTGTGCTGAAAGCACTATTTCCTGCACAATTTTCGTCACCTATACCTCTTTAACACCATGCATGCGCTATGGAAAGCTGTCTCGAACAACTTTCCATAGCGCATACATGGTGTCGGACTATTGTTTCGGAGTATTGATGTAGAGATGAGAGAAGGCTACTTCGGCGTCTTGTTGCTCTACGTAGAGACCAACTTCCCCTGCGGCAAGAGGCGAAGATGAAGGGTCGTAAATCTTTGGACCGAGAGCTTTATTGTTGACGGAAAAGGTAAAGGTGCTACCATGCGCTTCTATAGTAAGCGTGTTATGTTTTTCTGAGCCAACGGCTAACGAGGTAACAGGACCTGATGCCAGTGTCTGCCATTTGCCATCGAAACGCCAGAAGATGTACTGCCCGGTTACTGACGACATCATCTCAAAGAGATAGTAGCGCGACTGATCGGCAGAGGCGCGAAACACAATCCCATAGTAGTCCGAGTCATCATGTACACCATGTACAAACATCATTGTAACAGAAAGGCGAAAGTCGCCGTACTGATGCTGGTTATACAAAGCCAGCGCGGAGGCTTGTGCGGATTTGTTGACGACGTGATAGTATTGGTGCTGTTGGTCGTAGAAAAAAGTGCTGCTAAGCGGCCAATAGTCGTCATTTTCCAGCGTATCAAGATTGGGTTGCTTTGCGCCATGTGACAGCGATGTTTGCACCCCTGATGCACCTACGGGAAGACGATGCAAGAAGTAGAACGTAGACATTGCAGTGCCACCGATAATGAGCAACAAGAGGGCAGCGGCAATCATCAATCTTGGTAAGGTCAAGATTTTTGACGGGCTGGACAGTCTGGTAGCGATAGGCTTCACCTGCACAACAGCTTTGGCAGGGGGTGTTGGCGGCTCCTTTTCACCAAATGGATCTACTATGTCGTCTTCCTCGCTATTGCTTTGTGTTCCTGCGATAGCTTTTGTAAAGGCGGTGCTAAAAGCTTGTGCAGCTTGGAAACGCTGGTCAGGTTTTTTCGCCAGGGATTTTCGTATAACCCGATTGATGGCAGGAGAGATATCTGCGCGAACGGTAGAAAGAGAGGGTGGCACATCATGAATATGCATAAGGGCAAGGGTGAGTGTCGAGTCTGCTCTAAACGGTAGTTGCTTTGAAAGCAGGTAGAAAAGCATAACGCCAAGCGAATACACGTCTGAGCGACCATCGAGGGATTGACCAAGTGCCTGTTCTGGTGAAATATAGTCAGGCGTTCCCATCAACGACTCTGGACTTTTCGTGATAGTTTCCTGCGACTCCATTTCTGAATTTGGCATGAGATGCGCGATGCCAAAATCGGCAAGCATAATGCGGCGTTCCCCATCAAGCAGAATATTCGCTGGTTTCACATCACAATGAATACAGCCATGGTCATGGGCATAATCGAGTGCTGATGCCAACTGCTCCAGGTGCCACTGGGCCACCTCAAGTGAGAGAGGACCATGTTGTGCCATGTATTCTGAAAGTGTACCACCGGACATATAGGGCATAATGATATAGGGCAAACCATCTTGCTCACCATAGGAGTAGATGGGCAAAATGTTTGGATGGTTGAGATGACTGGCGGCCTCTGCCTCGCGCAAAAAGCGGCGGTAGAAATCACGCCGACTTTGTGCGTCCATTGTGGAGCGAGGTAGAAAGACCTTCACGGCAACCTTACGGTCAGGAGTAGATTGTTGTCCTAGAAAAACTGCGCTGGAGCCACCATAGCCGATAAGCCGTTCTAGTACGCAAGACCCAAGTACGGTACCTATGAGATGTTGTCCCCTGTTCGTAGCCATCTTGAAGCTCCCCTATAGCTCTCTTGAAGCGAGAGTCGGTGCAGTACCTGGACATAGTTATCGTCATCGATGCACGTAGGAACTGCTTTTATTGTTATTGAGAATATGCGCTAGTGTCAACGTTTGCCTTAGTTATTATCAAGGATTGCCAAAGCTTCCAAAACACCTACGGGGATATCTCTCCCATACACGATTTCCAAAATACCCTGTACTTAATTATACGATGTTCTCGGGCTATCTAGTTCTCTTTAATTTATGAGATCAACAGATTAGTTTATAAGACCAACGGGCGACCACAAGAATCGTCCTACTATAAAGAGAGGCGTAGTATGCGTGCCTATATAGTAGATAACGCTGGTTGCCGCCTGTTTATCTCTACGCTTTTGCCTTTTATACATACGTTTATTTAGAGGACAAATTCACCATCGCGCATGATAACACGTCCATCGACCTCGATGGTACAACGAGATGGAATTACGTCCACATGAATTTGTGCGTCCCAGTCGGCTCCGGTGAACTGAGGATAGGGATTGCCGAAGGCGACGTGCAAGCCAGGCATTTTCTCGTCTTGCAGTAGATTACCAACCAGTTTCTTGAGACTGGTAAGTGTACCAATGGCGAACTCACCTGCGCGGTTGCCATTGGGAACCGAAAAGAGATAGTCGCGAACCTCTTGCGCGATGGCTTTATCTTCGCTACTGACTTCTGTCACATACCCGTTTTTTACGGTGATGACAAGTGGACGTTGCAACACGCCATATTTCTCTGAGAAGTAATCACCCAATACGTCACAGACGAGGACACCATCGACGGTGGCTGGCGCGGTAAAAACCTCGCCTTCGGGCAGATTGCCCCACTTCCCTTGCTCATGGTAGCGTCCGTGACAGGGAATCCATTTCCAGTCCTTATGAAATGTCGCGCTAACGTCACTACCTTTTTCGGAGGTGACATGAATGGTCCGGGCATTACGCACAAGGTCATAGATATGATTGGTCAAGGTAAACACCGCGTCATAATTGGCGCACATGCCATCGGCCATCAGTGCTTCGTCGATACCAATCATATGCCCGTGCCGCACTTTGAGTTCGTTGGCAAGAAACGGCAGCAGAGGCAGACGGAATGTGATCTCGCCTGGTTGAGCCGTTGCGATATAGTATGTAACGGTTGGGCGTACTTGTATAAGGTCGTTCCGCAGTTCGTCGGAGAAGACGGTCAACGGACGCTCGCCGTAATGTTCAAGGAAACGAACAGTCACATCGGCGTGTATATCGAGTACGCTAGCGGCTACTCGCCGCGCAATGCCTTCGCGTGCATAGTCGGTAATGATGAAGACGCGATCCTGTGCAGTTACGCCCATACAATGTACGGCGTTAGTGGCACCACGCTGGATACGCTCTTCAAAGGTGAGAGTATCCAAAGGTTGCTCGGTCTGGTTAGGTTGAGTTGCATTATGTATATGTTCTGACATGGAATATGCTCCTGATAATAAGAGGAATTATGCAGATATATATTTATACGTCCCTCGAATTATTGTAGTAACATGTGTATGTGTATGTACAACTTTTGGCCGTACAAATGTACGCGTTTACCTCTTGCTTGGCTGGTGCCACTACACCAGAGTATATCGTATACTCTGTAGAGAGTATAGTCTCTACATCATAGCAGCGCAATGAGCTAGCTCACACAACGAGAGGAAACTTTATATGACTGAGCATACTTCAGAAAGAACCGCCCTTTATCGTTCGATTCATGCCCAACCGCAAGCAATACGCGAGATGCTTAACGATTGGGAAGGAGCAACGCAAGCAGCACAACGTCTGAGTCAATGTAGCAGGGTGCTGCTGGTGGGTATTGGCACAAGCTATCACGCCGCACTTGTTGGCGAATATTTACTACGTCTTATAGGAGTAGATGCGTGGGCACTACGCTCTTACGAGTTTGTGAACTATCCGCGTCCTTTATGGTCTGATGACGGGGTTATCGTTATCAGTCATCGGGGTAGCAAGCTTCATGGCGTGGGAGCATTGCAGCACACGAAACAGGCAGGAGTGTTTACAGTAGGTATCACTGGCAAAAACTCACAGATGCAGGGCGCGAATATTGTGCTGGAAACAGTGGAGCAAGAAGTATCATCAACACACTCAATCAGCTATACTGGCACATTGACACGTCTGGCACAAATCGCGGCACAGCTCGCAGAAGTGCGCGGACAGACACAAATAGCTCAGAAGATCGAGCAGGATTTATTAGCTTTACCCACTCTTATGGAACAGGTATTACAACAAGAGGACGTGCTACGCCATGTCGCTCAGGATATTGTAAACCAGCAAAGGCGCGTAATCGTGGTAGGGGCTGGTCCAAATGCGGCAACGGCGACAGAAGGGGCATTGAAGGCGAAAGAAGCATCATATATCACAATAGAAGGTCTGGAGCTAGAGCAGGCGATTCATGGACCATTAGTGGCGTTCGAGGCACATGACCTGATCGTTGTCATCAGTGTCGATGGGCCAGCACAACCAAGAATAGCAGATATTCTCCATGCTTTGAACGAGATCGGCACGCATGTACTGCAACTGGGCGAGACCCCGACGGCTGAGGTAGCAGAACTATTCAAGCGTGATAGCTGGGTACAGGTCGCGCTCACACCCCACGAAGGGATACTTGAAGCATTGACGCCACTGCTTGCAGTTGTGCCATTACAGTTGCTCGCAGAATTTCTTGCCGATGTACGTGGCACCAATGCCGACTCTTTCAGAAAGGAGCAAGAGGCATACAGGCGTGCGACCGAGCAGTATCAGTTGTAACGTCCAAGCACTTCGCTACGTCAGTATCTGTTATAACCCAGCGATACTGGTATACTAGAAACAGAAGATACTCTACAGCTTCTAAGCTCTTAACCATCATCTGTTACTGACGCGCAAAGAAGGAGTTTTGCATGGCTGAACCCTTTGGTATTCCGCAGATCACGAGTTACCTTACCCGAATGGGTTTGAAGATCGCACAGGTAGATAATGAACGCGGAGTTGTTGAACTTGCCTTTCATGGCAATCATGGACAGTGGCGCATGATCGTTGGTTTTCAACAACGAGATGAGGCACGGAAATTGATGTTGATTGCCCCACACATCGGAACGGTGACGACGATACGACGTTTAGAGTGTCTTGAAGCATTGATGTCGGTCAATTATCGTATCGCTGTGGGTAAGTTCGGCATTGATCTCGACGACGGTGAGGTGCGATTAGAAGAGACGATACCGCTAGGGTTGCATACGATTCTCTTTGAACAGTTTCAGCTTGTGTTTGGCGCGTTGATGCAGACAGTGGCGATGTATCACAGCCTGCTACCGCGCATTGTCTATGGCAACCTCTCGGCAGTAGAGGCACTCACCATCTGTGAGCAGGAGTTTTCCCAACAAGCGGAGCAAGAGAGTGCGAGCGATGTTCAAGCAGAGCCGCTTGGCGACATATCGCAAGAGGTATCAGCAGAGGGCGAACTGGCACAAATTGAGATTGATCTCAACGACGTAATGGCGGAGGTAACACGAATCTTTGAGGAGAAAAAAGAGTAGGTAGAGAAAGAGAAATACACGAAGAACATATACACGTAAAATGCGAGGCGACCTTTGAGGTCGCCTCTACATATATTATCTATTATGGTTTTTTTGGGGTTGGGGAGTAGTGTCCATTCTGCGTAGAGCGTCTATGCAGCTCAGCGTCGATAATGTCTTCTTTTGAGGCATCATCACGTTCGACGGAGGTTTCACCAGTAACATGAGTTGTAGTTGGCTTCACTGTCACCCATGTATCACGAACTTTTATTGTGACATTCCTTTGTCGAGTATAGCGTCTAGTTAACTCGATGACCGCCCATAGGATAATGAGTACCGCTACGCCAAACCCGATGTACGTTATCAGAGTTGGGTTCATAGACCGCTTCTTTCTGCTATACCACAAAAACACTGTTCAGCACCCTGATTGTAACTTTTTCACAAGGCAACGTCAAGGGTTTTAACCAGCGGTGATCGTACCATCAGCATTGACGTGAATGGCAACGGGTTTCAGTGGGCGCATCGCTGGTCCTTGTAAGACCTCTGCATTTTTTGCTGGATCGAAGACCGAGCCATGCGCCGGACATACAAGCGTATGCGTTGCCGGGTCATAGTTGACTGAGACTCCTACATGCGTACATGCGCGTTCGTAAGCGACGAAGTTCCCACTTGGGAGGTGAATGAGCAAGCTAGCCCTGCCATCTGCTGGATCCACGATAGCTATAGCTGAATTGACAGCGAGGCTAGTATTACCGAGAACAGTTCCCTGAGAACCAGTGGTGCCGCCGTTCGTCTTATTGCCGCTCGTACCTTTATTGGTAGTACCACCCGTTGTCTTGCTCCCGTTATTCGTCTGCTTTGGCATAGTGGGCGCAGTCATGCCTCCGTGCTGAAGAGCTATTGTAGGTGCTTGCTGACTTGCGAGGTGTAACAAATTCAGTTTAGTTACGACAAGGGCACCAGCAGCGACTACACCTCCGGCGGCGATAGTTGCAATTGCGCGTCTGCGGCCCATACCGCGTGATCGCTTTGCGGCTGGACGAATACGCATAATAGTATCAGACGATGGCATCTTGTTGCTCTGCTCTGACGACTTTTGTAGTTCAGGAGCAGGCAAGTGCAGCAGACCTTCGGCGGCTCCTTGCGCTGGTTGAGCGGCAAGAGGTGAGGGAGCCTGTATCCACCATGTAGGCGTCTTCATTGCGTCGTCATCGTTCATGAACGACTCTCTCTTTACAGATGGTACGGGTGGAACGACATTTTGCTGCTGTTGAGTCGGAACCTGTTGCTGGTCCATGACAATTGGTCGTGCAGGAGGTTGCACGGTTGGTTTTGTGGCTGGTAGTTGCTGCGATGGTCGCACGGTGGCGATATGTCCTGTGATGATTGGGGGGAGAATCTGCCACGAGTCTGTGTTGCTTGTAGAAACCATATGGTTTGGTGATGCAACAATGTTCTCACTAGCAGAGCGAAACGCGGCAAATTTGCCTGTGACAATTGGTGGAGTAAACTGTGTGCCGCCCATAGAAATTTCTTCTTCGTGTACGTTTCGCAAGTCTCGCGCTGATTTCATTCCATTTGTCGCAGCGATATCATCATTTCCGGCAGAGTAAAGAGGGCGGCTAACACTTCCTTTACATACCTGAGAGAAGGCTTCAACGAGTTCACTAACACGCTGAAAACGCTGGGCCGGATCACATGCGAGGGCATGGTTGATGACCAGTTCCAACGCGATAGGGATATCGGGACTGAGTTTGTGCAGAGATGGCAAGGGATGCTGGACGTGCTGCATGGCTGTGTCCAGAGGCGATGTCCCTGTAAAGGGTGGCTTGCCGTTGAGCAACTCGAAGAGCATGATACCGAGGGCGTAAATGTCGGAGCGTGAGTCTATTGGCTGCCCCTGCACTACCTCTGGCGCGATATAGATAGAGGCATAGAGGAACGTATCAGCGATGCTTAACAGATACGAGTAGGGCTGATCGTTTTGCTCGATGCCGCGCATCTGGAGCATATGAACAAGTCCGAAGCCCGCGATCAGGAGGTTTTGATCGGTTCCTAGTAGGATATTTGCAGGCTTTAATGTGCCATGAACAACGCCTTTACGATGGGCGTAGTCTAGCCCTGCGGCAACTTGCTCCAGAACTTCCAGCACGTAGGTCGGTGTACAACGTCCTTGCTGCTGCAACACATCAGCCAGTGAACCATTGGTCATGTATGGTGTAACAAGATAAGGATAACCAAACTGCTCGCCGTATTCGTGAATGGGCAAGAGGTTTCGATGACTTAACGAAGTCAGAGTAGCGGCTTCTCTGGTAAAACGTTGTGTGAAGCGAGTCCGCATGTCAGAGGTAAAGCGGTCAGGTATAATGAACGTCGTCAAGGCGACAGTATGTTTTTGTGCAGGATGTTGAGCGAGATACACCGCGCTCAGGCGTCCACGACCTAACAAGCTTTTTACAACGTAGTGCCCCACAGTCTGTCCTACAAGTTGATCTGTCGATACTGTTTGCATTCGGCTCCCCCCACATGTCTAAGCTATAGATACATTCACACTAGGAGTGTACACACTTTTATCGATATGGGTCAATACATACTACCAAAAGTAGGACTTGTGTCTTTTTAGGAACAAAAATAAACGTTACTAAAGAGAAAATAGGGGTAATTTTATGCATATATGTAATAATTAGAGAAAAAGCGGGATGAGCAATGGCTGACTTCACTTCCTGCCGCCGCAGTGGTCGGGTGGGGGAGAGCGGAGAAAAACCCGACCACTGAATAGGGGATGTTGTAGGAGAAAAAAAGGGGGTTGGGAGAGCATATTTAGTTTTGAACATTTGTACTACACGGTGAATGATACCATAACGATCTGGTGATGTCAAGTGTTTTTAGAACACATTTTCTATTTTTTTCGAGTTCTCAGAATTTTGCTTGCATGATACAATGTGCAGCAGCAGGAAGGATGCAAGCAAGGTATTATGTGCATTCATGCTTGTTTTTCTTTCTTAATTCTGAAATGAAGTGGAGTATTTATTATGGCAGAGGTTCGACCGTTACGCGGCATACGCTATGTGGCGGAGAAAGTAGGGGACATAGCTCAGGTGGTGACGCCACCATACGATGTAATTTCAAAAGAGGCACAGGCGACCTACTATGCACGGAGTCTCTACAACGTAATTCGTCTTGAGCTTGGACAAACGACGAATGAGGATAACATACTGAACACGGTCTATACGCGAGCGGCGGCAACGTTTGCTGAATGGCGGTTGCACCATATTATAGCGGAGGAGGCGACTCCTTGCTACTACGTATATCAACAGACATTTACCCATGCTGGTCAACAATACACACGCACTAGCTTGATTGCACGGGTGCGGTTGGAGGAGTGGAGTGCGAACGTGGTATTGCCACATGAACATACGTTGGCAAAAGCAAAGGACGACCGCCTACAATTGTTACGAGCCTGCGCCACAAATCTTAGCCCGGTGATGAGCCTCTACGATGATCCACAGGGACGCATTCGACGTTTGTTAGCCGACTACGCAGAACACGCTGAGATACAGATTACCGACGAAGCTGGCGAGGAGCATCGGCTGCATCCTATCAGGGACATGCAGCAGATTGCACTATTACAAGACTTTTTCAGCGAACGACAACTCTATATCGCCGATGGGCATCACCGTTATGAAACTGCACTCGCTTATCGCCAGGAGATACTTGAGCAGCGCAAGGAGTTGGCTGCAGAGGATGCGGCAAATTTCGTCCTGATGGCACTGGTTGATGTCGATGACCCTGGCATGCTGGTATTGCCAACACACCGCATGCTGTTTGGACTACCGCAGACTGTACTGCAAAAGAATATGCTAGAACGTTTCGAGCCATATTTTGAGGTACAAACGCTACCAACTACGCTCGCCAGTGATGCGATTGCACGGTTACTCACTGAGGCTGGACAAGAACAGGTAGCTCTTGTTTTCGCAACAGCGGAACAGACGCTATTATTGACGCTCAGGGGACAGGGGCAGCAATGTATGCAAGAGAGCGGACATTCAGAGGCATGGAATAGCCTGGATGTTGCTATCGCTCAGCAACTTGTTATGGAAGACAGCCTGGAATTGACGGCGCAAGACATGGAGGCCGGAACACATGTGCGGTACACACGGGACCCGGAGCAAGCGTTGCAATCCATTCGGAGCGGAGAGGCACAGGCGGCTATCCTGTTGAACGCGACGCGTGTGCGGCAGATACGTGATGTGGCACAGGCGAACGACCGTATGCCGCAGAAATCGACCTACTTTTACCCGAAACTGATTACGGGTCTGGTCATGAACCCACTATGGTAAGGAGTCGAAAAGTATGATTGTTATTGTAGGTGCAGGCTTAGCTGGTTTAACATGCGCCAAGATATTAGCGGAACGAGGGCAACGCGTCCTGGTAGTAGAGGCAACCGATCAGGTGGGTGGGCGAGTACGCACGGATTTTCACAAGGATGGCTATAGGCTAGATCGCGGCTTTCAGGTACTCTTCACCTCGTATGCGGCGGCGGCGCGTCACCTGGATTTTGACAAACTCAAGCAGCGTACCTTTGACCCTGGTGCGATTCTAGTGAAGCATGGCAAGAAACGTGAGATTGCTGATCCGTTGCGTGAACCGAATGATCTCTTGCCCAGCGTGCTAAATCCATTTATCCCACCGCTTGATAAGGTTCGCACACTGAAACTCGTCGCGCAAACAAAGCGACTCTCGACGCGCCAAATTTTCGCGGGTGAGGGGCAACCTAATGGTAAAGATGAGACGACTGAGACGTATCTGCGCCGACTGGGATTTTCTGATGCAGGTTTTATTGATTCGTTCATACGACCATTTTATGGTGGCATCTTTCTGGACCGTTCGTTACAGACGAGTGCGCGTATGTTTCAGTTTACCTTCAAAATGCTAGTCGAGGGTAAAATTATTCTGCCTGCTGAGGGCATTCAGAGTATTCCAGAACAACTCGTGTCGGCCCTACCAGAAGGCTCGGTACGCTTTCATGCGCGTGTGGGCGAGGTGCTTGTGAGCGATAACAAGGTGACGGGTGTACGACTAACAACTGGTGAGCAGATCACAGCGGAACAGGTGGTTGTCGCAACCGAAAGCAAGGTTGCGGAACAGTTTGTACATAAACCATTGCCAACAAAAGGTGTCAGCGTGGTGTGCCTCTATTTTGCGGGCAACGAGCAACTATATAAGCAGCGCAAAATTTTACTCAACGCAAACGCGGATGCATACGTGAATAATGCCGTATTGTTGACGAATATTGCCCCTACGTATGCCCCACCACGTAAGCATCTCCTATCGGTCTCAGTGCTGGGCAATCCGCTTGAGGATGATGAGGCGATTGCCCAGCGGAGTTTGCAGGAGATGGCGAGCTGGTTTCCCGACGCTCGTCTTGCGAGCTGGCAGCTATTAGCGGTCTATCGTATTCCCTTTGCACAGTTCGCCCAACCCACTGGCATCTTCGATACGCTGCCCGATAATCGTACCTCGGTTGAAGGCTTGTATCTGGCAGGAGAATACACCCAATCGAGCAGTATACAAGGAGCTATGCATAGTGGCGAATACGCTGCAAATATGGTGCTACAAGCTCCATTTCCGGTGCCAAGCAGGTAGAACAGGATGTGGGCAGCTAAAACAAAGAAACGCCGAGCATTTTTCAAGCTCGGCGTTTCTTTGTTTTAGCTTCTATTTATGCAGGTCGCTTGGCGCGAATAAACGCGCTCACAAACTTTCCTTCGAGTTCGTCACGCTCGACCTGCGAAAGTGTTGCAATAGCGGCACTTGCTCCGCTCTCTGCCACTTCTTGCAATCCATAGCGACGCGTCACTTCGATTTCAATCCCCGTAAATCCGGCTCGCGTTAACAAGCTCCGATAGGTCTCTTCTTCTAAAGCCCCAGCGATACAACCTGCCCATGCCTCCATATCTTGCTGAATAACAGGGGGTAGAGAACCCTGTATCACGATATCGGAGACAGCGAAACGCCCACCAGGATTTAGGACACGGTATGCCTCGCGCAAAACCTGGCCTTTGTCTACGGAAAGATTGATGACACAATTGGAAATTACTACATCAACACTTTTGTCAGGCAAAGGGATAGCTTCAATGATACCCTTGAGGAACGCAACATTGGTGACACCTGCCTCGATGCGATTGCGCTCCGCGACCTCAAGCATTGCATCGGTCATATCAAGGCCATAGGCAAAGCCAGTGAGACCAACACGCTGGGCCGATAGCAGCACGTCGATCCCGCCACCGCTACCGAGATCAAGCACCTTTTCACCTGTACGTAATTCAGCAAGGGCTGTTGGATTGCCACAGCCGCGTGAAGCAAGTGCTGCTGCGATAGGAAGATTATTAAGTTCTGTATCACTATAAAGGTTGCTCGTAATAGGGTCGCCTGTTGTCGTGGTGCAACAATCGCTACCACAACAACTACTCTGTGTAGTAGCTCCGGGTTTCGTTGTCATGGCAATACTGCGTGTGTATCTCTCTTGAACGAGATTTCGTAACTGCTCATCGCTTGTTCGTTTGGTTGTCATTGATAATCTCCTTTTACAGACTATAGGAATTTCTATTGGTGAACGCTCAAGTTTTCCCTTGCATATTCACTCTGTAGACGACATAGATACCAAAAGGACGCAAGCATAACAAGGACAGTTACTCATCATCACGTTCGACTACCAACTCGTTCTCAATTCGTGTACGTATCTCGTCACGAACACGACGATATACTACAAGTCGTTGTGCTTCATCGCAAGTGGCTTGCGATGGGTCTTGAAATGACCAGTGAAGACGCTGTACCGCTCCAGGAAAGATAGGACATGCCTCTGCTGCGCTATCACACACGGTTATCACCATATCAAACGGCTCGTTTAGATAGCGTTTCAGCGTTTTCGACTGGTGCCCTGAAATGTCAATGCCAATTTCGTTCATTACTTTGATCGCTAAAGGTTGTACATGTGTAGCTTCGGTACCAGCACTAAAGACATCAAAGCGGTCTCCTGCTAGAGAACGTAGCAATCCTTCCGCCATTTGTGAACGAGCCGAGTTGTGTGTACAGATAAAAAGTATTCTCTTCTTCATGCTGATTCATCTTTCCATTTGATATGACCTCATCCAGCATCACAGGAGCAGGCCAGACAACATTCATTACGAGGATGATACTCGATAATCCCTCCTCGACGGTCAAGCACAAAATGACAACATGCAAGCAGCATCTGTTTCAATTTCTCTCTGCCTCGCTGTATTCTGGATTTCGCACCCGAAAAAGAGAGGTTGAGACGTTGTGCCAACTCCCTTTGTGTGAGTCCGTGGTACTCTGTCAAAAGAATGGCTTCTCGATATGGCAAGGGAAGCTGGTCAACCATGTCTCTAAGACAAGGCAATAACGTTTGCGCTATATCCTCTTGTGCAGGTTCTTCTGGCATATCGAATGTTTCAGAAAGGGCTATTGTGTTCTTTTGAGAGCGGTAATAATCATAAATAGTATTGCGTGTAATCTGATAGAGCCATGATTGCAGTTTCTTTTCATCGTTGAGCGTTTGAATGTGCATATGCATTTTCAGGAAGACATCTTGCAGGATATCTTCTGCAATCATCTCATTGTGTGTATAGTTGAGAATAAAATGCTTTATAGCGGTATGGAATGTGTTCCAGGCTTGTTCTGTTGTCATCGACATACGTTTTGTCCTCCTACACTTCTAAGTTATACTATATCATGAGTAGGGACGTAAGAAGAGCCAAAAGGACGCAGACACAAGAAAGGTAAAATGTAGGGATGCGCTTCTCGATTATCATGCCAGTGTTGAATGAGGAGGCGGTACTAGAACGCTATCTTATTCTCCTCACACAACAATGCATTCACCATGAACACGAGTTGCTGCTTGTCGATGGTGGTAGCACTGATGCCACTGTGAGTATCGCAGAAAAATATGGTCAGGTGATTCATGCGCCGCGGAGTCGTGCCACACAGATGAATAGAGGGGCAGAAGAGGCCCAGGGCGATGTGTTACTTTTTTTGCATGCCGACACACAACTTCCTGAGTGTGCCTTCACCGCTATTGAACACGCATTATCATCCCAAAAAGTCGTTTGCGGTGCATTCAAACTCTGTTTTAACTGTGCTAACCTGCTCTATAGCCTTGTTGCCTTCACCACGAATCTACGTTCACAACTTAGCAATACATTCACAGGTGATCAGGCATATTTTATTCGTGCCGAGAGTTTCAGAATCGTCGGTGGCTATCCCGATCAACCCTTGATGGAAGACTTAGAGATTATTACTCGCCTACGCAAAATCGGAAAAGTTGTATTACTGCCACACTATGTAACAACATCTGCACGCAGGCATGAGAAGATTGGGTTGCTACGAAGCGTGCTGTTTATGTGGTATCTACGCACACTCTACAAATTTGGCACATCACCCTCGCGCTTGCAACAGATGTACCTTGATATCCGTTGAAAGGGCAGGTTATGCTACATCTCTCGATTATCATACCCACATTGAACGAAGAGAAGTGCATCGAGCAAACGCTGTTACAGACAAAGGAATGTGCGCCCACTGCGGAAATTCTTGTTGTGGATGGTGAGAGCAGTGACAAAACGGTTGCGCTTGCCAGTAAATACGCGAGTGTAATTTCAGCAGAGCGTGGACGTGGGGGACAATTGAATGCTGGCGTGGCAGCCACACAGGGAGATATCCTTCTCTTCCTGCATGCCGACACCTTGCCCACTAAAGCTGGTATTGACGAGTTGCTGGCCGTGATGCACAATGAACAGGTAGATGGAGGAGCGTTTCGGATGCGTTTCGACGATGCACGTCCGATCTATCAGCGCATCTGTGAAAACATCACACAACGGTCGCTACGCACAAAGAGTTATACTGGCGATCAAGCAATCTTCACACGCCGTAGTATTTTCCAGGCTCTAGGGGGCTATCGAGAATGGCCGTTTATGGAAGATGTCGATTACAGCGAACGTATGGGTAAAACTGGAAGAGTTGTACTGCTCACGCACGAGGTCAAAACATCCGCACGTCGTCACCAACATTGGGGTTTGTTACGCACACAGCTTACAGTTGTTTTGATTCGTATCCTCTATCTATTCAAGGTACATCCTGCCAGATATGAATGGCTGTGGCCTCCCATACGCTAACATAGCGGGCCAATAGAACGTGGCATTATGTTTGTGCGTAATCTGTTCGGTTATTCGTTATAAGGAAAAAAGAGTATAGCAATCGACAGAAAGTAGCCGTTTTATGGCAGAGCATACGACACAATCTCAAGATGACACTGCAAGAGATGGAGTAGCATCAGTCGCGTCCACACAAGCGCACGATCTCCCAACGTCAGGGAATATGGAGCAAGAGACACAAGCACCGCGCCCTGTCGTCTGGACGCCACGCTTTATCGTGATCTTTTTCTTGACACTCGTTGTCGGTTTGAGTGTTGAAAGCCTGCTGACAGGAGGATGGCCCAACGGAGCCTATAGAACCGAGCGGATACTGCTGGGGCATACGGTACTTATACTGACCTGTCTGGTTGCGCTCATTGTCAAGGGACGTTCAACCTGGATACGCATGGGTGCTATCTTCGGTTGTATCTGGGCGACCTTTACGGGTGCAAGTTATATTGCACTCATGCTTGGTATAAACGGACGGTCGGGCATTGAGCTGGAATTTCAAGCAGCGATGGCCTGTGCGCTACTCGGTACCTATATTTGTTTTTCGACGCATACTCTCCCGTTTCGACGTTGGGATAGCATCTTTTTCTGGCTTGCCCCACTTGCAGGTGGGAGTGGAGTTGCGATACTCTATGCTCTTTCTCGGACAAATCCTCATCACGCAAGAGTGCTTGTCAGCGCAACCATTACCGTTTTACTCTGGCTCTCCGTTGCCATCTGGTGGCTTCGTCCCTCCTGCTGGAGAAGTCAGTCGTGCATCACATTTCTGCTTGGGCTTGCCCCCCTTCTCATGATCGTGGTTCCATCTATAGCACCTGACAACATAGGAACACCTCTTTTCGTGGAACAGGTGCTTTCGTTATGCATTTTGCTAGGAGTTATGAGGGTATTGCAGGGGGAGATACGGCAAGTATAGCAAAGAGGAAAAAGTTACTATGAATGAGCAACAGGTAATGGAACTCGTTTTCAACATAGTAGGAGTAAACCCACTAACTGCCACTCATATGGTATTTGGACACAACAGCACTACATATGACGTTACTCTTCCAGATCGAAACATTATTGTACGCATGAACAGAGACGCGAATGTATTTGCTAAAACAGAACATAACCTTACAATACTAGCTCGCCTAAGTCTGCCAGTTCCTTGTGTACTCGCAACCAACCTGACCAGGAAACAATATCCTTTTGCGTATATGCTACTAGAAAAGATACCTGGACGAGACCTACGCTACGAACTAGGCAATATGACGCCTCCACAAATGACACGAGTAGCCGAGCAAATAGTTTTCTTTCAGCGTCAAGTTGCGGCTCTTCCAATAGGGAAAGGCTTTGGCTACGTTCCCATCGGGAAACAAGGACCGTTTTCGTCGTGGTTAGACCTTGTACAATTTGAAATGAATAGAGTGGTTAACAATGCCCATATCCCTGTTCTCGATGAATGGAGAGTACAACTGAATCACCTGTTAAGGAAGTACAAGGGTTACTTAGAGCAGATACAACCAGTGTGTTTCTTAGACGATGTAACAACAAAGAATGTTATTGTACTTCATGGTGAACTACAGGGGCTGATCGACTTTGATTGCGTTTGCTATGGCGATCCCCTATGGACAATTGGCTTAACGAAAACAGCAATCGTTAGTGATGTAGGTACTGAGGCTCTATTTTACGTTGAAGAACTATGTCGCATTGGGCAACTGACAACTGAGCAACGTAGAATTGTTGATCTGTATGCTGCAATACATGCACTTGATTTTATGCAGAGGTTAATGACAAAAGAAGGCAGCGAATGGGTTGCGAGAATGACCGAGATAACTGAGGGTTGGATAAAAGGGAAACACTATGGATATTGAAAGTTATCTACAGGCAGCCCTAAAGCCGAGTTGCATGTTCACTTAGCATAAGGCATGACAAGAGCTACTTAGAAGGAGGAATAGACGGAGACCGCTGTTGAGAAGCTTTCTGAAATAGACCCTTCTTCTGTCCTCTTTTTCGCTGTTCAGTAACTATTCAGAAGGAGGTCCCGAAGTTGCAGAAAAACGGTCTATCTGCCTTTTCTGTTCAGCCCTTGACAATAATATTGCTATACAGTATATTTTATATAACAAATAGCAATATTCTAAAGGTCAGGCAATGAAGAGACGAGGCAGGGAAATGATTCTCTGAGGAAGGGGAGAGTCGCATCCCAACCTGAAAATGGTACACTTCAAGTTGGGATGCGACTCTCCCCATCAAAGTTCCTATAGAAAAGCTTCTTCTCTCAAGCAGAGTATGGAGGTAACTATGACTCAATATGGAACTTGGAGTCCTTATGAAGGGAACAACTCCCTAGTATTGGCGGTAGGACTGTTTATCGTCACGGGCGTTTGGCTTTACTTAGCAATTCGATTACATCATCCAATAGAAGTCAAAAGACCTGGAAAGTTTATTGGCGTTTCTATCGTAGTGATATGGTTATTGGCTGTGACAGCTTTCTTGGTTGCAGTTATCATCTATGTACGTGCGCTGTATCAGCAGGTGGGTCATTTTACTGGACCGGTGAACCCCATAACTCCCATTACAGAGACCTCAGGATTGCTTGCCTTTATCGTTATAGCGTACTTGGCAAGACGTAGCGGGTTCTGGGTTGCTTTTGGGAGTGCCATTGTTGGTACAATAGCTGCGCCGATGATATTTGAACTCCCATTCGATCTCATCGTTATGTGGCGAACGTATCCTCCCGCTCCTGAAATACTGTTTACCTTGCTTTTCTTTTTACCTCTCTTTCTCGTAGAGGTCTCAAGCTTTGCGATGCTTATGTTATCACCTTTAATGAAGCTGTCGAGATATACACTATTCCTTTTGGCGGGAATGTTTTTGATATTCGCGGTGTGGGCGTTGTTTGGCTTTGCGTATCCAGCAGCTCCCATACCAGTTGCTCTTAACATGATATCAAAAATTATGGCGTTTGCTACTGCCGTCTCGCTCTTCCTTCCGCAGGAAAAAACTATGCTTATTGATGTAGGAGGCGCAAATACTATTCGTGCTATAGTTGAAACTGTTCATCAGAAATGACAATCTATATGGGATAAAAGAAAGCATTATTACTGCTTTATCACACCGCTCATCACCAGCACAATCACTAGCGCACCGACACCATTGTTGAGCAGGTGTAGTATTATACCCGGCCAGATGGAGCGCGTGCGCCAACGCACGAAGGCGAGCGCGAGTCCGATAAAGAAGAGGACGGCGAACGAGCCGAGGTCGGCGTGTGCAATGGCGAAGAGGAATGAACTCAGCAGGACGGCGACGATAACGGGCATCCGACTGAGAAAACCTGCGAAGACGAAGCTACGAAAGAAGGTCTCTTCACAGATGGGAGCGACAATCACGCTTGCGAGGAGCGTCGCATAGGTCGTGAACGGAGCATCTTTGCTCTGTTGCAGAATTACTTGATCGTTTGTCTGTAGGTTGAGGTGAAACACGGTGATGACGTACTGATAGAGGCCGTTGATAAGATAGAAGGCGATGAACAGCACCACAATCATGCCCAACGTGTTGAGCCATTGAAAGCGTCTAAAACCAAGCGAGAAGAAAATCGTGCGGCGATGATCGCCAAATGGAGGGGCAGTGCGATTAGCAAAATAAAATGGTGCAATCAGAAAGGCACCTTCGACAAGGGCAGAGAAAAAAAAGACGAAGATAGCACTGGTCAGGTCTGCCTGTGGTGAAAGACGATGTGGTTGTGTTGGTTTACCGCCCCGGTTCGCGAGGCTCAGAGCCAGAATTATCCAGGGGACAAGAGTGAAGAAAGCACCAACGAAGGTTTGCCGTAACGTCCAGGGAGTCTGCTCTACTTTTTGCTCAACCACTATTTTTCTCTCGCCTTTCCATATACAAGTATACCATAAGAGAGGTTGGTTTGTCTGTAGTCAGGCTTCTATTATCAGGGTCTGAAAATTATTGCTAGGCAAGAGGCTCCGAAAGCTGATACGATGGAATTACCAAATTTCATCCCAGTGAGAAGGAGCCTCTTGCTATGTATTCTACTGCACTTCCCTTCCCTGTGTC
>JAABUX010000223.1_pt1 | contig 98082 bp, 89 predicted proteins | sample 5561851 | NCBI WGS metagenome assembly JAABUX01 (sample SAMN10711883, study PRJNA513361) | rock metagenome | isolation source: Antarctica rocks | place: Antarctica: Victoria Land, Richard Nunatak red sandstone | collected 2016-01-03 | reverse complement strand
AGCATCTCCTCGCGGATGCTGGTTACTTTAGCGCAGCGAATACGGAAGCGACCGAAGCCGCAGGAATCATACCGTTCATTTCGATGAGCCGAGAGCGCCACCACACTTGGCTTGCCGGCAAGTTGGCGAAACCGGAGAAGATGGCAGAGCCTGCGACGGCAATAGGGAGAATGCATCAGCGCTTACAAAGCCCCGAGGGCCGATCAATTTACGCAAAGCGAAAGTCGACGATCGAGCCAGCCCTCGGGGTGATCAAACACGTGATGCAATTCAGAGCGTTTCTGGTCCGTGGCCTCACGCGATTTTCTCGAGCTTCCGGCGTTCGGGCTCACTAAGGGTAATAGCGTCTGCTATGCGCATGGGACAAGTATACATCAATCAGCATACATTACAAGCTGCTTGACGTACTACACTAGGTACGCCCCCGTCTTAGAAGGTTGTCCCGACGAGTTTTCCTCAACGCACCCGACGTTCATCGGTCCTATTTTGCTCTCCGGCCGATCGCGAGAACTGAGATCTGCGTAAAACGCGGAGAAGGACACCGAGGCGACATCATTTTCAAGATTCACGGAACGCCGGCGTGCCGCTTCTCGCTGCTGCGGGTCGTTGCCCGCGGAAATGCTTGCGGCTGAGTCCACGTGGCTCCGCGGTACGGTTCCCATCGAACATGTCGTGAGGGCAAAGACAGAAATGATACTGACCAGTGCTTCTACCGGTACTACTACCGTACGATTCAATGACCTGAGATCACGCGCCATGCTCGCCTTTCCTAGCTCCGTGACAATGCAGCCAGAGCGACGCTAAATCCGCTAAAGCATTGAGACCGATTGGTCTTACAACACCATCCGTCGCCCAAGCTTACAATTTAGTCCGACCGCTGCTTTGTCGATGGCCACGACTCAACTCGAGAACGAGGTTCGATACGGGTGACAATTAAACTGAGCCACATCTTGCGCATCATATCGCTCCGAGCCGTCGTACTTCTTCAAGGTCGAGCGGCAATACGCGAACGATAGCAAACGCAAAATTATAGCGGCCTTAAGAGCCGGTGACGACGTCACCGCCGGGGCTCGCGGTCCGAGGTGGACGCTCCGTCACCTCCGTCCTTCCTGGGGAGGTGGCGCTCGGCTCTCGCTCGCAAGCGATGCCGATATGTGCGCACACGACCGCGATGCGGATGATCGAGCGGCCGACGACGCATCACGACGTCGGGCCGCGCTCGTCGGGACGACGAACGATCTCGGCGACGGCATCACCCAGATCCGCCTCCCGATGACCGGCAGTCCGCTCGGCTACGTCAACGGCTATCTCGTCGAAGACGAGGACGGTTACACGCTGATCGACTGCGGCTGGAAGGCAGACGACGTCTTCGAGGCCCTGCAGGCCGGTCTGTCGACCGCCGGCGTGAAGCTCTCGCAGATCCGTCGCCTCGCCGTCACGCACTTCCACTACGATCACTACGGCCTCGCCGGAACGCTGATGCGCGCCGGCGTTCCCGCGCTGCTGATGCATTCCAAGGACTGGATCGTCGCCGACACGATCTTCGCCGATCCCGCCGCCGCCGAGCGGGGTGCGGATGCATGGATCGCGCGCAACGGCTACGACTACGAAGGCGACGGCGATGCGGACTATCACCGCATGAACGAGCGCGCGGTGCCGACGCATTTCGTGCGTGACGGCGAGCGCGTCGGCCGGCTGCGCGCCATCTGGACGCCCGGCCACTCCCCGGGCCATCTCTGCTTCTTCGATCACGTCTCGAACAAGCTGTTCACGGGCGACCACATCCTCGACCCGATCACGCCGCACGTCGGCATCTGGCGGCAGATGCTCGGCGACCCCATGGGCGACTACGTCGACTCGCTCGAAAAATGCGCGACGATCACGACGAGCGGCGCCCTGCCGGCGCACGGCGAGCCGTTTTCGGATCTGCCGCGACGCTTGCGCGAACTGCTCGCCCACCAGTCGCAGCGCCAAGCGCAGGTCCAGCGACGGCTCGCCGACGGCACCGTCATGGCGGCGGACGTCGCGCGTGAACTCGGCTGGACGCGCCGCGACCGCGCCTTCGAAGAGCTTTCCACGACGCACCAGCAGTTCGCCGTCGCCGAGACGCTCGCGTTCCTGCAGCACCTGCGCGCGCGCGGCGGGGTCGTCCAGCGGCTCGTCGACGACCGGATCTACTACGAGCGCACGAATCTCGTCGAATGACCGTGGAGCGGCGGAACGACCGCGGGCGCAGGCGGGTTGTATGTCGGGCTTGAGAATATCGTCATCATGTTCGGAGTCGCGCGTTGTCTGAGATCGTAGTCACCCTGCCCGAGATGGGCGAATCCGTCACCGAAGGCTCGATCGTCGAATGGCGCGTCAAGGCCGGGGAATGGATCGAGGAAGGCGCGACGCTCGTCGACGTCACGACCGACAAGGTCGACGTCGAGGTGCCCGCGACCGCCTCCGGGATCGTGACGAAGCTCGGCGCGGCGGAGGGCGACACGATCGCGGTCGGCGGGGCGCTCGCGGCGATCGACACCGCCGCGGCGAAGCCGGACGGCGGAGCGGTCTCCGCACCCGCGAACGGCGCGAGTCCGCTGCCGCAGCCGCCGAAGCCGGTCGACCCGCCGGTCGCAGCGGCGCCCGGCGGCGCGACCGCGGGACAGAGCGTTCCGCGCAGCGGCGATGCAGGCGCGGGTCTGCTCGAGCGGCCGGCCGCCTCGAACGGTGCCGCGAACGGCTCCGCCCCCGCTGCCCCGGCCCGCGTCGCTTCGCACCGCGCGAAACGGCTCGCCGACCGCGCGCATCTCGACTGGACGACCGTCCGTGGCACGGGCCCGGGCGGACTCGTCGTGCTGGACGATATCGCCGAAGCAGCGAAGCACCCGGAGGCGCACCGGGCCGCGGAGGTCGTGGCGAAGCCGAGCGCGGCCGCGCCGGCGCTGCCGCCGGTCGGAGCCGAAGCGAGGGTCTCACCGCTCAAGGGTCCGGCGGGCGCGCTCGTCGGCTACATGGAGCAGAGTCTGACGATCCCGACGGCGACGAGCTTCCGCACCTTCGCCGTCTCCGAGCTCGAGCGGCGCCGCGCCGAACTCAACGCGTCGCTCAAGACGGCGGGCCGCGCCGAGAAGATCTCGTTCACGCACGTGATCGCGTTCGCGCTGGTCCGCGCGGCGGTCGACGTGCCGTCGATCACGGCGAGCTTCCGGCGCGAGAACGGTACGCCGTCGCGCGTCGATGGCGTCACGAGTCTCGGGCTCGCCGTCGACGCGACGCGCAAAGACGGGTCGCGCTCCCTCGTCGTGCCCGTCATCAAGAACGCGCACGCGCTCGACTTCGCGCAGTTCCGCTCCGCGTACGAAGATCTCGTCGTCAAAGCACGTGATTCGAAGCTCTCCGCAGACGAGCTCTCCGGGGCGAGTTTCACGCTGACGAATCCCGGCGGCATCGGCACGGTCGCCTCGGTCCCGCGGCTGATGGCCGGCCAAGGCGCGATCATCGCCGCCGGCGCCATCGGCTTTCCGCCGGGTCTGCAGAACGCGGATCCGGCGGCCCTCGAGCAACTCGGCGTCGAGAAGATCCTCACGCTCACGAGTACGTACGATCACCGCGTGATCCAAGGCGCGCAGTCCGGCGAGTATCTGCGCCGCGTCGAACAACTGCTTGCCGGCGCGGACGGCTTCTACGAGGCCGCGTTCGCCGCGTACGCGCTGACGACGGCCGTGGCGGGCAACGCGGGTGCGAACGGCGTCCGTGCGACGGGTGCCGTCGCGACGAGTGCGGCGCCGGCCGCGGCGTCGACGGCCTCGCCGCAGCGCGCGGCACCGGGCGCGCCCCCCCGCTCGGGCTCACCCGTCACGGTGCTCGAGCAGACGCCGACCGGCCCGCGTGAACACGAAGAGTATAGCAACGAAATGCTCAAGGCCGTCGCGGCCGGGATGTCGCTGCTGTCGTCGTACCGCCGTCACGGCCACCTCGGCGCCTCGCTCGACCCGCTCGGCACGCCGCCGATCGGCGACCCCGCGCTCGACGTGCGCACGTATAACTTGACGCCCTCGATCATGGCGGCCGTGCCGGCGAACGTCCTGCGCACGAACTTGCCAGGCGACACGCTCGCCTCGATCGTGCCGGAGCTGCAGAAGACGTACAGCTCGACGATCGCCTACGAAGTCGAGCACATCGCGAACATCGAGCAGCGCGAGTGGCTGCGCGAGTACATCGAGACGGGAGGCCACCGCGCGCCGCTCGACCCCGGGCGCGCGGTTCAGGTGCTCGGCCGGCTCACCAAAGTCGAGGCGTTCGAACGCTTTCTGCGCAAGACGTTCATCGGCTCGAAGACCTTCTCGATCGAGGGTCTGGACGTCATGGTGCCGATGCTCGAAGAGCTGATCTCGCTCTTCGCGGACGACGGCGTCGGCACGGCCGTCCTCGGCATGGCCCACCGCGGCCGTCTCGCGACGATCGCGCACGTCGTCAACCGGCCGTACGAAGAGATCCTCGCCGAGTTCGAAGCGGCGGGAGCTCGGGGCGAGCACGACGACGACGACGACGATGCGACGGGCGATGTCAAATATCACCACGGCGCCTCCGGTACGTACCGCACGCCGAGCGGCCGCGAGATCGCCGTCGCTCTCGCGAACAATCCGAGCCACCTCGAAGCGGTCGACGGCGTCGTCGAGGGCCGTACGCGCGCGCTGCAAACGCATCACGAAACGCCCGTCGCGACACAAGAGATCGGCAAGGGCGCGCCGGTTCTGATTCACGGCGACGCGGCCTTCGGCGCGCAAGGCATCGTCGCGGAGGTGCTCAACCTCCAGGCGCTGCGCGGGTATGCGACCGGCGGGACGATTCACATCATCGCGAATAATCAGATCGGCTTCACGACCGATCCCTTCGACGCGCGCTCGACCCGCTACGCCTCCGATCTCGCAAAAGGCTTCGACGTGCCGATCGTTCATGTCAACGCGGACGACGTCGATGCGTGCATGTCGGCCGTCCACCTCGCGCTCGACTTCCGCCGCCGTTTCGGCCACGACGCGATCATCGACCTGATCGGCTACCGCCGCTTCGGCCACAACGAAACGGACGAGCCCGCGTACACGCAGCCCGACATGTACGAGCGCATCAAGACGCATCCGACGGTTCGCGAACTCTACGCGCAGAAGCTCATCGCGCAAAACGTCGTCACGCCCGATGCGGCGAACGGCCTGATCGGCGAAGCGACGGCGCGGCTGCAAGAGGCGCACCGGCACGTGAAGGCGGGCGAATGGCACCGCAGCGAGTCGACCGCGCGTTCGCACGGCGCGCACACCGACGTCGCGACGGTCGTGACGAGCGTGCCGCGCGAGCGACTGCTCGCCTTCAGCGACGCGCTCGTCGCCGTCCCGGAAGGCTTCACGCCGCATCCGAAGCTCGCGCGTCAGCTCGAACGACGCAGGGCCGCCTTCGCGCAGGACGGCGAGATGGACTACGGTCTCGCGGAATCCCTCGCCTTCGCCTCGCTGCTCGAAGAAGGCGTGCCGATCCGGCTGACGGGTCAAGACACCGAGCGCGGGACGTTCAGTCACCGGCACCTCGTCATGCACGATCCGAAGACCGGCCGCGAGTACGTGCCGATCCAGCACCTCGCGGGGTCGACGGCGTCCTTCGAACTCTACAACAGTCCGCTCTCGGAATACGCGTGCCTCGGCTTCGAGTACGGCTATAGCGTCGAATTGCCATACGCCCTTGTGCTGTGGGAGGCGCAGTTCGGCGACTTCATGAACGGCGCACAGATCATCATCGATCAGTTCATCGCGGCGGGACACGCGAAGTGGGGCGAGTCCTCGCGACTCGTCATGCTGCTCCCGCACGGCTACGAAGGGGCCGGTCCCGAGCATTCGAGCGCGCGCATCGAGCGCTTCCTCCAGCTCTCGGCCGAAGGGAACGTCCATATCGCGAACTGCACCACGGCGGCGCAGTATTTCCACTTGCTCCGGCTGCAGGCGCGGAGCACGCGGGCGATTCCGCTCGTCGTCTTCACGCCGAAGAGCCTGCTGCGGCTGAAGCTCGCGAGCGGCACGGCCGAGTCGCTGTCCTCCGGCACGTTCCAACCCGTGATCGACGACGCGCGCCATGCCGGCGATCGCTCGAAGGTCGAGCGGATCGTGCTCTGCAGTGGCAAGATCTACTACGACCTCGTGCAGCACGAGAGCTACGCGACGGCCGCGGACACGGCGGTCGTGCGGATCGAGCTGCTCTCGCCGCTTCCGATCGACGACGTCGCGAAGGTCTTCGCGACGTATCCGAATCTGAAGGAGGTCGTCTGGGCGCAGGAAGAGCCGATGAACATGGGCGCGCGGGCGCACGTGCGGCGGCGGTTGATGGCGCGTCTGCCGGCCGGCGTGAGCGATATCAGCTATGTCGGGCGTCCGTACCGCGCGAGTCCCTCCGAGGGCTACGGCGGCGCGCACGCGCTCGAACAGGATCGCATCGTCAGCGAGGCGCTCGCCCCCGCGTGACCGAGCGGCGAGCGGCGAGCCGCCACCGCGCGTGCATCTCGCGCTCCTGCGCACGTCCACATCTCGGAGATCGCGGCGATTCCCGGCGGTACGGGCGCGGGACCTCCGCTCGTGACAAAGCGTGGGCACGCGACCGAGGCTCGCGTTACGTCTCGCTGCATGTGAACCGGGGGAATACGGGCGCCCGAGCCCTCTACGAACGCCTCGGGTACGAGCTCGAGTACCACCGGATGGCTAAAATTCTTTAAGCCGGGAGGCGGTCGGATGCTGACGCGACTCAAAGGTGCCATCTTCTTTCCGATCGGGCTCGTGCTGATCGCCGCGGCCGGTTTCGCGGGCACGGGCGCGCGGCAGTTCATCGCTCGCACCGAACGCTCGCCCGGCATCGTCATCCGCGAAGAATACGGAGCGACGCACGTCGACATTCGCTTCACGACGCGCGCCGGCCGCACGCTCGTGTTCTCAGAATGGTGAGATCTGGCAGCACGCCGGCGACCGCGTCATGGTCCGTTACGATCCGCGCGACCCGAGCGGATCGTGCTCGCTCGACACCTTCGGCGCGCTCTTCGGAACGACGCTCGCGCTCGGGTCGATGGGCGCGGTCTTCGCCGCGGCCGGAGGCGCGATGCTTTTCAGAAGGGGCGACGTCGCCATGGCCGATAGCTTGCGTGCATGATCTCACGTCTCCGCGGCGGGCTCGCCCTGCTGTCGATCCTCGCGCTCGCGCCGATCGCGGCTTCCTCGCAGACGACCGCGTCTCCGACGCCGCTCGCGGCGTCGGGGCCCTCCGCGACCTCGCAGGACGCCGCATTCGGAGCGATCGCGTACCGCTATTGGTACGGTCTGTTCGCCCTCGAACCGACGTTCGCAACGTCGACCGGCCTCCACGCGTACGACGCGCGACTCGACTCCGCGAGCGGCGGACACTACCGCGAGCTGCTCGCGCGCGACCGGCAATTTTTGGTCGACCTGGGCCGGCTCGATCCGAGCGCCCTCACGCCGGACGACCGCCTCGACCGCACGCTGCTCCAGAACGCGTTGCACGACGAGTTGCTGATCGACGGCCGGCTGCAGCTGTGGCGCCACAATGCCGACGGCTACGTCGGCACGGCGAGCGGTAGCATCTATTCGCTCATCGAGCGACCGTTCGCGCCGGCGACGGTACGGTTGCGCGCCGTGGTCGCACGGGAGAATCAGATTCCGCGACTGCTCGCGGAGGCCGAGGCGAACCTGACGGCGGTCGATGCGACGACCGCGCAGATCGCCGACGTCGACGCGAGAGGGGCGGTCGACTTCTTCACGCACGACGTGCCGCAAGCGATGCGCGCGGCCGGCTCGGCGCGCGACCGGGCCGCCTTCGCGCGGTCGACCGAGACGGCGTCGGGCGCTATGCGCGGCTATGCGGCGTGGCTGGAAGCGGGCCCCATGCGTCACCCGCGGGGCACCTACGCGATCGGGCCCGCCGCCTATCGCGCGCGGCTCGTCTACGAAGAAGGCATCGATCTGCCACTCCCGTCGTACCTTGCTATCGGGGAGCGGGCCTTCGCCGACACGCGAGCGCAGATGCTCGCGACGGCGCACCGGATCGATCCGCGCGCGACCGTTCCCCAGCTGATCGCCCGCCTCTCGATGAAGCATCCAACGGCGGAAGGCGTGCTGCCGGCGGCGGCGGCCGACCTCGTGCGTCTGCGGAAATTTGTCATCGATCACCGGATCGTGACGCTGCCGCCGAACGCGGATATCCGCGTCACCGCGACGCCTCCCTTCGAGCGGGCCTTCGTCGAGGCGCAAGAAGACTCTCCGGGGCCGCTCGAGCGCGTCGCGACGCGCGCGTATTACAACGTCACGCCGCCGGATCCGCACGATTCGACCGCGGTTCGCAGCGGCGTGCTCGAATCGCTCAACGACTACGAACGGCCGATCATCTCGGCACACGAAGTCTATCCTGGTCACTACACGAACTTTGCGATCGACAAGAAGCTGCCGCTCTCGTTAACGCGACGTCTCGCGACCGCGACGTCGTTCGTCGAGGGCTGGGCGCATTACAGCGAGCAGATGATGGTCGAGCAGGGCTGGGGCGGCGGCGATCCGCGCGTCAAGCTCCTGCAGCTCGACGAGGCGATCTTGCGCAACGCGCGCTTCATCGTCGGCGTGAAGTTGCACACCCAGGGCATGACGGTGAGGGAAGCGAGCGACTTCTTCCAGCACGAGGCCTTTCAGAACGCCGCGACCGCACGCGCCGAGTCTCGCCGCGGCACGCAGGACGCGACCTATGGCTACTACACGCTCGGGAAACTCGAGATCCTGAAGCTGCGCTCGGACTATCGCAAGAAGATGGGCGCGGCATTCACGTTGCAGCGTTTCCACGACGAGTTGCTCTCGCGGGGCGACGCCCCGATCCCGCTGCTGCGGCCGTTCATCCTCGGCGCGGAGGACGACGGCAACGTGCTGTAGTTCGTCGAAGTGATCCGGCGCACGTTCGCCGGCTTCGTCGACATGCCGACGTCTGAGGTGATGCTGTCGCCGTTTCCGTAGGGAATAATGACAAGAAGTTCACAAAAAGGCGAAGGCTGCAGTCTCTAGCGGCCGATAGAGGTCCTATGATGAGCGTGCTTCGTTCGGCGCTTGCGAATGCCCGGCGGTCACCGTCCGCGACGGCACTGGTCCTGTTGTGCGGCGAAGCGTTCGTCCTGCTGCCGTCAGCGCCGTGGCGGAAGCAGCCGGCAAGCAGCCGTACCGATTCGAGCCGGAGATCCTCGCCGCGTCGTTCGCGCTCTGCGCCTTCTGTTCGTGGTGGTTCGTCGCTCGGCCATTCGAAGCGGGCCTGCGCGCGAGCCGGCGCACTCTGCGGTCGCTCTTCGTCGAGAATCCCGAGTCGATCGCCGTCTACGGGCTCGATGGGACGATCATGCGCGGCAACAAGGCCGCGGCGGACATGATGAAGCAACCGCCGGAGGTCCTGATCGGCGCGCATTACACGACGCACGTCGCGCCCGAATTCGTGGGCCGAGCGCACGAGGCGTTCGAACGTGCCGCCGCCGGCGGAAAGGTCGCGATCGAGACCGTCTTCATCGGAGCGGACGAGCAACGCATCGACGTCTGCAGCACGCTCTTCCCGCACGTCGTGGACGGCGAGATCGTCGGCGTCTTCGGTGTCGCAAAAGACATCAGTGAACTGCACCGCGCCGTTGCGGCGGTTCGAGAGCAGACCGAACGCATTCGCGAACTCTACGACGTCTCCGCGTCCTCGGGGCGTTCGTGGAAGGAGCAGATCGACGACGCACTCCGCCTCGCGTGCCGCCGGCTCGACTTTGCCGGCGCGTTCCTCGTCGAGGTGGTGGAGGACGACGTGCGGAGCCTCGCCGGTTCGGGAGACGGTTTCTTCGCCGAGACGGTGTTCGGGCAGGCGATCGCGGTGCCACTCGACCACCAGACGCTCGCGGTCATCGCTGCGGGCGACGACATCGTCTCGGGCGTGCGTAGCGGCGATGGAACGCGGTTCGTAGCTGCGCCCCTACGGTTCGGGCCTTCTTCGACCGGTGTGCTCGGCCTCGCCCGCCGGTTGCCGGAGGCGTGTGAGATCGGGACGGCCGACCGCGATTTCATTCGACTGTTGACCGCACTCATCGCCGCCGCCCTGGAGCGAGGCCGGCAGCAAGAGCGGCTCGATCGATTGGCCTTCTTCGACGCGCTGACCGGCCTTCCGAACCGGGTCGTCGTGACCGATCGCCTCGCCGAACTCTTGAGCTCCGCAAAATGGCGCGGACGCTCGTTTGCCGTTCACTACGTCGACCTCGATCGCTTCAAGCAGGTCAACGATGGATTCGGCCATGCGACCGGGGACCAGATCTTGCGGATGGCGGCACGGCGCATGCAAGAGGCGATCCTGCCGGCCGACATGGTGGCGCGTCTCGGGGGAGACGAGTTCGTCATCGTACAGCCGCTGTCGGAGTCCGGAGATGCGGAGCAGCTCGGGCTGAGAATCCTCGCCGCGATCGCCCAGCCCTTCTGCGTCGAGGGCATCTCCCATCAGTTGGGTGTCAGCATCGGGATCAGCATCTCGCCGAACGATGGGCGAGATAGTCAAACGTTGTTGAAACGAGCCGATGAGGCGCTGTACCGGGCAAAACGCGAAGGGCGCAACCGGCTCCAGTTCGCCGTCGATCACGCCGGCGCCGTCAACGCCTCGGAGCTCGAGACGCGCGCGGTGACGTCGGAGCGAGAGCGGCCTCCGGTATCGCACGTGGCATGAAGCGAAGGGCGCTCAGCGTCGCCGAGACACCCGCGACTTTCGTGTCGATCAGGCCGCGCGCGCGGACGGCGGCGCGCACGCCCGCCTCGTTGAGCGGCACGTTCTTGCCTTTGCGATAGACGACCCAGAACGGCACGTCGCGCTCTGGTGAGGCGAGGTGCGTTGCGAGGGCCGTCTCGAGTTCGCGCTGACCGTCCGCCCGCACGACGACGAGCGTCGCGGCCTCGCCCGGCGGGGCATCCGTCGCGAGCAGGGCAGCCGCGGCGAGGAGCGCGCCATCCAGAGCGTCGTCGTCGCTCGCGCCGAAGAGCCGCACGCGCGAGCTCGCATCGATGTCGAGCTTGCCCGCGAGCGTCGGCGGCGGCGTGCTCAGCGCGGTCGCCCACCGGCGCGCCGCCGTCGTGCCGAGCGCGAGCGTCACGGGCTCGCCCGCGGCGGCGAACCGCAGCTCGTCGCCGACGATCGTGACCTCCGCGATCGCGCCGCGCGGAAAGCTCGCGTGGATCTCTCCGCGCAAGAGCAACGTGTCGCCTTCGAGCAACGCCGTCACCATGCCGCGCTGCGATCCGACGCTCGCGGCGGCGCGGGCCTCACGTCCCACGGCGTCGTGCGCTACGCCGCCACGTAGGCGCGCGAGCCGCCCGCGAGGGCGACGGCCTCCGCGATCATCGCTTCGGCGATCGCGGGATCGTGCCAGCGGGCTCGTGCGTCCGCGTCCAGCGTGTCGAGCGGATCGAAGTAGACGAAGTGCTCGCCCGGCTTCACGCTCGGCGCGCTGTAGACGGCGATCCCGTTCTCGCGGTCGTACGCATCGAAGCTGTGGACGTCGCGCTTGCCGCCGCCGCCCGGTGCGTCGCAGACGAACGTCGGCGTGTTGAAGCCGGCGGTCGACCCGCGCACGAACTTCTCGATCGCGAGGGCCGTCGAGATCGGCGTGCGCAGGTCTTCGACGCCCATGACAAGATCGTGCATGTAGACGTAATAGGGGTGGACGTTGAGATACGATAAACGTTTGACGAGCAGCTGCATCGTCTCGGCCGTGTCGTTCACGCCGCGGATCAGCACGCTCTGATTGCGCACGACGATTCCGCGCTCGAAGAGCTTCCGTAGCGCGAGTTCCGTGATCCAGCTGATCTCGCTGGGAGAGTTGAAATGCGTGTGCAGCATCACGTCCTTACCGGCGCGCCGGCCCTGCTCGACGACGTGCGTGAGGGCGTCGAGCCACGGCGTATCGCTCAGCAACTTCATCGGCATCACGGCGGGGCCTTTGGTCGCAAAACGCATCCGACGGACGTGCGGGATCGCGAGCAGCGCTTCGCCGATCGCGAGCAGCGATTTCGCCGGTAGCTGATAGGTGTCGCCACCCGAAACGACGATGTCTTCGAGCTCGGGCCGCGAGGCGATGTAGTCGAAGGCCTCTTGCCACTCGCGCGGAGACTTCGCGAGCGGCGCCTTGTCGACGTCGTCCGTATCGGGACCGATCGCGTACGAACGCGTGCAGAAGCGGCAGTAGACGGGGCAGGTATTGAGTGGCAAGAACAGCGCTTTGTCGACGTAGCGGTGCGTGAGGCCCGGCACCGGTGCGTCATCCTGCTCGTGCAGCGAGTCGAGCGTCAGGCGCGGGTGATCCGGCAAGAGCCGCGAGGCGAGCGGAATGAATTGGATGCGGATCGGGTCGCGGTACGGGTCGTTCCAATCGATCGAGGCGAGCGCGTACGGCGAGACCCGCACGGCCATCGGAGCGCGCCGGAAGCCCTCGCGGGCGTCCGCGAGGAACGCCGGGTCGACGAGATCGCTCACGGTCGCGAACAGCTCGTCTGCGGACTTCACGGAGTTCCGGCCCTGCCAGATGTGGTCGAGAAACGTCGCTTCGTCGACCTCGGCATAGGCGGGGATCGCGCGCCAGAACTCGCCTTGCCGCAGGTCGCGGTGCGCGAGCGCGCTCGGCGGGACGGGCGGCTTGACGTGGCGCTCGGGCGGAAGGGTGATCTGCATGGACGACTCCTAGAACGCGGAGGCGGCGGTCGAAGTGGCAGGTGCGGTGCCGTAGCGCGCCTCGAAGGCGGCCCGGATCGCGGGATGATCGCGGACGATCTGCAAGGCGAGCGCGGCATGATCGCGCGCGTAGCCGTTGCCGACGATCATCGTGACGTCGCGGCCGAGGCCTTCGGCACCGAGGGCCGCCGCCGAAAACGACGTCGCCATCGAGAAGAAGTAGACGGTGCCGCGGTCGCGCGTGATCAGGATCGAGCCGAGCTCCGTGCGGTCCACGTTGACGCAGTTTACCGTGAGATCCGCGAGCGCGTCCGCGCGGCCGAGGCCGGCGAGGCCGGCCTGCCACGCGCGGCGCACCGCGAGCGGATCCCGTGCGTCGACTTCGAGGTACGCATCGACATAGTGGTGATCGATCAAGAGGCGCGCGCCGGACGTGCCCGCGTCCGGTCCGAGAGCGATGACGAGGCCCTCCGGGCCGACGCGTTCGCGGGCCGCGGCGCAGGCGAGCGTCCCGGACTTGCCGTCGGCGCCGACCACCGCGACGATGTCGCCGCCGGTCGTGAGGCGTCGCACTTGGGCGGGCGCTCCCGCAACGTCGAGGACCGCGAGAGCCACGTCGTCGGAGAAGTCGTCCGGCAGCTTCGCGTAGAGCGCGGAGGCGAACAGGATCGCGGTTCCGGCGATCCAGAGCCGCCCGGTTGCGAGATCGACACGGTCGACGCGGTCGATGCAGAGCGGTGTCAGCGTCAGCGAGACGAGCGACGCGATGCGGTCGCCCGGCGCGAGCGCGACGCGCGGTGCGAGCGCGGTGCCGATCGCGCGAACGCGTCCGACGAACATGCCGCCGCTGCCCGTGACGTCGTTGTGCTGCTTGCCGCGTTCCGCGACCGTCGCGATCACGTGCGCCGCGACGCGAGCGGGATCGTGCTCGCAGTGTGCGGCTATCTGACGAAAGGAGGCCGAGTCGATGTTGAGCGCGTCGACGTCGCAGACGATCTCGTTCTCGTGCGGCACGGGCGACGCGTCGAGCCGCCACGCGCCTTGCGGCAAGGCGCCCTCCGGTTCGAGCACGCGGTGGGATCCGAGGTCGCACGGCACCGTGCGACGCGCGAGCGTCATCGCACCCCCGTCGCGCCGGAGCGCGATTCGAGCGCGAGGCCGCCGCGTTCGAAGGGTGTCGAGAGCACGATCGTCGTCTTCGTTCTTGCCATACCGGGCAGCGCTTTGATCCGCGTGAGCAGATCGTCGAGATGCTGCGTCGAACTCGTGACGGCCTTGAGCACGAACGACTCTTCGCCCGCGACGCTGTGCACCTCGACGACCTCGGGGAGCGAGGCGACCGCGCCCGTGAAGCGCTGGTAGGTCACTTCTTGCGTCGTATACGCGCTGATGAAGGCGACGAGCCCGAGCCCGAGCTTCGGCCCGTCGAGACGTGCCGCATACCCGCGCAGATAGCCGCGTTGCTCGAGTCGCTTGACGCGGTCGTGGACGGCCGGCGCCTTGAGTCCGACGAGCGCTCCGAGCTCCGCGAACGTCGAGCGGGCGTTGCGCTGGAGTCCGTCGAGCAGACCGAGATCGAGCGCATCGAGCTCCGAGCTATCCAAAACGATCCCTCCACACAACGAAAAAGCCGTGCCTCACCGCACGATACCATGAGCAATCGTTCGGTGTAAAGCGACGCCACCCGAATAGATGCTCCTGCAGTGTGCGAGACGCAGGGAGTGCCGGCTCCGGCGGGCCAGCTACGGCGATGCGTTCTTCGCTCGGTCGTGCCCGGAGCGCGGCGTTCGTTCTCGCCCTGAGCCTCGCGCTCGCCGGGTGCGCGCACGGCGGCGGCGGTGCTGCGGCCGCGCGCGACGGCGTCCGATTCGATATCGCGGCGGACCCGCAGACGCTCGATCCGCTTTTCGCGCACGTCGACGCAAGCCTCGTCGAACCGCAGCTCGCCCGCCTGATCTTCGAGCCGTTCTTCGATCTCGATGAACGCGGCCGGCCCGTCCCGGCGCTGCTGCGCGAGATTCCGACGCTGCGCAACGGCGGTATCTCGCCCGATGCGCGGACGCTGACCTATCGCCTGCGCAAAGGCGTCGTGTGGAGCGACGGCGTTGCCGTGACGGCGGCGGACGTGCTCTTCACGCTGCACGCGCTGCTCGATCCGGCGAACCCGGTCCGCTCGCGCGCGGGCTACGACCTGATCGATCGCGCGACCGCGCCCGATCCGCATACCGTCGTCTTCCATCTGAAGCAGCCGTGGGCACCGGCGGTCGCGACGTTCTTCGCCTATGGCACGACGCCGCAGTTCGTCTTGCCGGCGCACGTGCTGCGGAGCGAGACCCCGCTCGAGCACGCGCCGTTCGCCTCGGCACCGGCGGTCGGCGACGGCCCGTTCGTCTTTCGCGAATGGCACCGCGGCGACCGCGTCGTCTATGTGGCAAATCCGCGTTATTGGCGACGCAGGCCGGCCGTGCCGCGCATCGACGTGCGCGTCGTTCCGGATCCAAACACGAACCTCTCGCTGCTGCGCGCGGGCGAGCTCGACTTCAACTTGATCGCGCCGGTCCAAATCCAGACGGTCGCGGGGACGCCCGGCGTTGCCTTTCGCGACGTCCCGACGGCGCTCGTCGCGGGCCTCGCGCTCGAGGTGCGTCACGTGCCGCTCGACGACGTGCGGGTTCGCCGGGCGCTCGCGCAGAGCATCGACCGCGCGGCGATCTCGCGCCTCATCACCTTCGGTCACTACCCCGTCGCGGACTCCGACCGTCCGCGCTTTTCGCTCGCTTACGAGCGCTCCGTGCGCGAGCCCGCCTTCGATGCCGCGGCCGCCGACCGCGCGTTCGACGCCGCCGGATGGCGGCGCACCGCGAGCGGCATGCGCGCGAAGAACGGCCGGCCGCTCGAGCTGACCTACGTCCAGTTTCCGGAGTCGACGACGGGCGTGCGCGTCGCGACGTTCGTGCAGGCCGCGCTCCGCTCGCGCGGCGTCGACCTCGCCGTGAAGTCGATCTCGAACGCGCAGCTCTTCCTGCCCGCGAGCGGCACGCTCGCGCGCGGCGACTTCGATCTCGCCTACGTGCCGTGGACGATGGGCGCCGATCCCGACGACCGGTTCGTGTTCGGCTGCGCCGGTGCTGACAAGAACTACATGCGATTCTGCGACCCCGCGATCGACCGTCTCGAAACGCGGGCGGCGGCCGAGCCGAGCGAGGCCGCGCGCCGGCTCGCCTACGTCGCGATCGACCGGATCGTCGTGCGCGACGTCCCGGTGATCTGGCTCTTCAATCCCAACTATACGTACGCATACCGCACCCGGCTTGCGGGCTTCGCCCCGAACGCCTTCACGCCGACGTGGAACGCCTGGCAATGGCGTCTCCGGTAACGTCCGACCGCTTCCCCCTGCGGCCCGCCATCCCGCGGGTCCGCCAGAATCGTGTTTGCCGCGGCAAGGAAAAGACCGATCGGTCTGAAATAGTGCCATCGTGGGACGAGAACGGCGCGAACCCGACGGGCGGACGACCCGGCCGACGACGAAGGGCGACCGGACGCGGGCGTTCATCGTCGAGCAGGCAGCCGAGGCGTACAACGTCCTCGGCTTCGCGGGGCTCTCGATCGCCGAGATCCTCGCGCGTACGAAGCTCGAGAAGGGTGGCTTCTACAACCACTTCAAGAGCAAGGACGAGCTCGCGCTCGCCGCGTTCGACCATCTGATCGGAAAGATCCGCGGCCGGATCGATCGCGACATGGCGGCGGCGGGCGAGAGCGCGGCGGCACGTCTGCTCGCAATGGCAAATGTATACTCTTCCGTCCCGGACGAGCGGTTCATGCGGGGCGGCTGTCCGATCCTCAACACGGCGACGGAGGCGGACGACACGCATCCGGCGCTGCGCGCGCGGGCGCGCGACGCGATGGCGAGCTGGCACGATCTCGTCCGTCGAACGCTCGAGAGCGGCGTCGCGCGCGGCGAGTTCGCCGGGACGATCGACGCGCACGCCTCCGCGACCGTCGTGATCGCGGCGCTGGAGGGCGGCGTCCTGATGGCGAAACTCTACCGCGACTCGGCGTACGTCCGCAGCGTCGCGACCTTCGTGCGCGGCTACGTCGCGTCGCTCCAGGCCGGCGCGGGTGACTAGCCTCGCCGTCGCGGCCGCCCGGCCGCCGGCCGCACCCGCGGCAGCGAGCGTGAGCGCGCCGGTCGACGTGACGGAATACGGCGCGCGCCGCGTGCTGATCGTCGTCGGCGTCATGCTCGCCGCGCTCTTGCAGACGCTCGACGCGACGATCGTCAACGTCGCGCTGCCGACGATCGAGGGCAATATCGGCGCGTCGATCGACGAAGGCACCTGGATCATCACGGGCTACATCATCTCGAACGTCGTGATGATTCCGCTCGCGCCGTATCTCTTACGGCGCCTGGGCCGCAAGCAATACTTTACCACTTGCATCGTGGGCTTCACCGTCGCGTCGTTCCTCTGCGGCACCTCCGGGTCGCTCGAAGTGCTGATCCTCTGGCGCGTCGTGCAGGGCATCTTCGGCGGCGGCCTGATCGCGACGTCGCAGATCATCCTGCGCGACACCTTTCCGGCGAAGATGATCGGCGCGAGTTCGGCGCTCTTCGCGATCGCTCTCACGGTCGGACCCGCGCTCGGCCCGACCGTCGGCGGCATCCTCACGGATCAACTCTCCTGGCCGTGGGTCTTCGACATCAACATCGTGCCGGGCGCAATTGCCGCCTTCGTGATGGCGACGCAGCTGAAGAATCCCGAGCGGCCGCAGCGCCTCCCGTTCGATGCCGTCGGTGTCGCGCTGCTCGCCGCGACCCTCGCGTCGTTCCAGTACGTCCTCGACGAGGGCGAGCGGCACGACTGGTTCGACGACCCGCTGATCACCGCGATGGCCGCCGGCTCCGTCGTCTTTCTCGCGGCGTTCGTCACATGGGAGCTGCACGGCACGCGCCACCCGATCGTCGACCTGCGCGTCTTCCGGCACGCGAACGTCCGGACGGGTTCGCTCCTCGCGCTGACCCTCGGCATGGTCGTCTTCGGGCCCACCGTGATCTTGCCACAGTACGTCCAAGGCATCCTCGGCTTCACGGCGACGCTCAGCGGCCTGCTGATCTTCCTGCGCGCGGCGCCCGTGCTCTTGCTCACGCCGTTCGTCGCACGGGCGGCCGGCCGGGTCGATGGCAGAATCTTACTTGTGACCGGCTTCGTCACGAGCGCGTACTCGTTCTATCTGCTCGCGATGGCGATGACGTCCGGCAGCGACTTCGGGTCGTTCGCCCTTCCGCTCGTGGTCAGCGGCATCGGCCAGTCGCTGCTCCTCGTGCCGCTGCTCGTCACCGTGCTCGGCAGCGTGCCGCCGAGCGAGGCTCCGAAGGCCAGTTCGTTCACGGCGCTCAGCGTGCAACTCGGCGGTTCGATCGCCTCGACGCTGCTCGTCACGGTCCTCGATCGGCGGACGTCGTTTCATTCGGATATCGATCGCGGATTCGCTTCGCTGCATTACCACGGCGTCGCCACGCTCGCGACGCTGCCCGGAGGGCTCGCCGGCATGGGGCGGCTCCTGCAGCAGCAAGCGACGAACGCCGGCTTCGCCGATACGCTCTTCACGCTCGGCCTCGCCGCGCTCGTCGCGACCCTGCCGGTCGCCTTCCTCCGGCGCGGAGCGAAGCCCAACGGACCGACCGTCGTCGCGGAGTGACCGGCCGGTCGGAGGAGCCGTACCGTTCGGCCAGCGGCAATGCGCCGCGCGTGTGCGAAGGGTCGCGCGGTGAACCTCCGCCGCGGCTGCAGCTTATTCGCGCTAGCCTCATGCGTGCTCTCGAACGCGCTCGGCGGATGCTCCTCCGGGCCGCCGCCGGCGCACGCCGATCGCTTCGTCTACGGCGATCAAATCGAGCCGGATTCGCTCAATCCGAAGCTGAGCACGTCGCTTGCGGCGCGCCGCGTCGAAGCGCTGCTCTTCGATGGCCTCCTGCGCTACGGACGCTCCGGCAGCCTCGAGCCGGACCTCGCGACCGTCGTGCCGACGCGTGCGAACGGCGGCATCTCGGCCGATGGCAAAACGCTCACCTATCACTTGAATCCGCGCGCCCGCTGGCACGACGGCGTCCCCGTCACGGCCGCGGACGTGCTCTACACGTGGCATGCGATCCTCGACCCCGCGAACCGCGTGACGACACGCGTCGGGTACGACGAGATCGCGCGCATGACGGCACCGGATCCGCTGACGCTCCGAATCCAATACCGCGCGCCCTACGCGCCGGCCATCTCGCTCTTCACGACCAACTTTGGCCTCATTCTGCCTGAGCACGCGCTCGCCGCCGAAGACTTCAACACGGGAACGTTCGGTCGCGCGCCGCTCGGCAGCGGTCCCTACGTCTTCGACCGCTGGAACCACGGGAGTTCGATCGAGCTCCACGCAAATCCTTACTACTTCCGCGGCGCGCCGCGAATCGGCCGGCTCCTCTACCGCATCGTCCCCGATACGACGACCATCTTCAACGCGATCCGAACGCACGAGATCGACGCTGCCGAGGTCGAGGCAAACTTCGTCGCACCGCTGCGGAGCGTCGCCGGGATCGCGGTCGCGGCGGCGCCGGAGCTCGGCTACCGCCATATGGAGTTCAACACGTCGCATCCGGCACTGCACGAGCCGGTGGTGCGACTCGCGCTATCGTACGCGGTCGACCGAGCCGCCGTTTTTGACAAGATCTACTTTGGCCTCGGCGACCGCGCGCCCGGCGACGTCTTGCCCGCGAGCGGCTGGGGAGACCCGCTCCTGCGGCCGTATCCGCACGATGCCGTACGTGCCGAGGCGATGCTCGAGCGTGCGGGCTGGCGGCGCGGCTCCGATGGCGTTCGCGCGAAAAACGGCGTACGGCTCGATCTCTCGCTTGCGGCCGTCGCGGGTCAACGTCCGGCGGAGGCGACCGAGGTCGAACTGCAGTCGGACTGGGCGAAGATCGGCGTGCGCACGTCGATCAAGAACGAGCCGGGCGCGGCACTGTTCGCCGCGACCGGACCTCTGGCGCGCGGGACGTTCGATATCGCCTATTTCGGATGGGTCGACGATCCCGATCCCGACGATACGAACCGCTTCGGCTCGGCGAAGGCCCCGCCGATCGGCCTCAATTACTCGCGCCTCGCCGATCGCACCGTCGACGCGCTGCAGCGCCGCTCGCTCGCCGCCGTACAGGGCGCCGCACGCCACGCGATCGTCGCGCGACTCGAAGACCGGCTCGTCGCACTCGACGCCGCCGATACGATCTACTGGATTCCGTCACTCATCGCGCACACGACGTCCGTTCGCGGCATCGACCCGATCCCGGATGGCGTGGTGTTCTGGAATGTCCAAGATTGGCGATTCATAAAGCCTTGAGCGAGACGGGCGTCTTGCTAGCTTTTCGGCTTTTCGAGAAAGAAGACGAGCGGCACCGTCACGAGAGAGGCGAGCGCGATCCACTTCGAATTATCCGCGAACGCCAGCACCGCCGCTTGACTCGCGACGTACGATCCGAAGCCCGGCGGGAGATGCGTCGCGCCGATCCCCGCCAGGTGCTGCAGATCCGCGCGGCCGGTGAGCAGCGTTGCATAGCTCGTCGAATCGTGATCGAAGAGCACCTGCAGCAGGGCCGCCGCGATCGAGCCGCCGAGCAGCAGCACCATCTTGAAGATGGCAATCCCTTGCGAACTGAACACCGGCGGCAGCGAGCGGATCGTCACGTTCGCGATCGGCGAGAAGAGGCAGGCAAAGCCCGCCCCCGAGAGGATCAGAGCGAGGGTGAAGGTGCCGACGTTCGACTCGAATGTCGTCGTGAGCGCGAGCATGATGTACGAGACCGGCACGAGCGTGAAGCCGAGGATCACCGGCACCTTGACGTCGATCTTGTCCGCGTTCACGAGCAGCACGGCCGCCGGTGCGACGAAGACGATCGCGACGATGCGGAGGGTCAGCAGGGCGCCGGCCGTCGACGGCGGATAGCCGAGAATCGTCTGCGCGTACGACAAGAATTCATTCGCGCCGAAGAGCGGCGCCCCGAGACTGAAGCCGAGTATGCTGCCGAGCGCGAGATTGCGGATCTTGAAGAGCCGCAGCCGGATGAACGCGCGGTCGCGGAGGCGGAGCTCCCAGAGCACGAAGGCGGCGAGCGAGAGCGTCGCGGCGACGCTCCAGAAGTCGATCCAGCCATCCCAGAGCCAATCGCGTCGCTCGCCGTATTGCGTCACGTAGTTATAACCGAAGAAGGCGACGAATGCGAGCGCGACGCCGATCCAATCTTCCTTCACGCCGTCGTTACCCGGCGGCGCTTCGAGCAGCAGCGCGACGATGACGCCCGCGACGATCGCCATGAGCGCATAGAGCCCGAAGACGTTCTGCCAATACGTATGGTCGATGAACCAGCCGCCGATGAAGGCGCCCGAGGCCGCAGCCGAGAGCGACGTGACGGAGAAGATCGCGAAGGCGTAGCCACGATACTTCGGCGGAAAGAGCGTCAGCACGGTCGCGACCGAACAGACGAAGAACGTGCCCTGCGCGATGCCTTGGACGGCGCGACCGGCGAGAAAGAAGTCGACGTTCGTCGTGGTGCTGAGCGCGATCGACGTGAGGCCGAAGAACACGTGGCCCGCAGCGAAGACGCTCCTCCGGCCGAAACGGCCGACCAGCCACGGCGTCAGGAGGATCAGCGTGTAATAGCACGCGTTGTAGTCGATCGTCGCCCACGTGAACTCATCGGTCGAGGCGCCGAGCGTACCGGTCGCGTACGGCGCGATCGTGCCGAAGACGCCGGAGAACGACTGATCGATGAAGAGCGAGATCAGCGCCGCCCCCATGACGAGCAACTTCCGGACGGTGATGCCATCCGCGACCTCCGTCGCGAGCGTCCCCACGATCGGGCTCGGCTCGGCCGGCTGAAGTGCTGTCGCCACCGCCGTTATCTCAGCTTTCGCGCGTTAGAGCGCCTTCACCGCGGTATTGACGGCGTCGATCGATTTCTTCGCATCGCCGAAGAGCATGACGGTCTTCGGATCGAGATAGAGCGGATTGTCGATCCCGGCGAAGCCCGGTTTCATCGAACGTTTGAGCACGACGATGTTGTTCGCGTGGTCGACGTTGAGAATCGGCATACCAAAGATTGGTGAGGACTTGTCGGTACGCGCGGCGGGATTCGTGACGTCGTTCGCGCCGATCACGAGCGCGACGTCCGTGCGATCGAAATCCGGATTGATCTCTTCCATATCGAAGAGCGCCGGATACGGCACGTTCGCCTCGGCGAGCAGGACGTTCATATGGCCGGGCATGCGTCCGGCCACGGGGTGGATCGCGTACTTCACCTCGACGCCGCGCTTCTCGAGGTTGTCGGCGAGCTCGCGGACGCTGTGCTGCGCCTGCGCGACGGCCATGCCGTAGCCCGGAATGACGATCACTTGATTTGCGTAGGCGAGCATCGTTGCGACGTCGTCGGCGCTCGCGGAACGGACGGTGCCCGTCATGCCCTCGGCGCTCTCGCCGCCCGCGACCGCCGTGACGGAGCCGAAGGCGCCGAAGAGCACGTTCGTGATCGAGCGGTTCATCGCGCGGCCCATCATGACGGTGAGCAGCGTGCCGGAGGCGCCGACGAGCGCCCCCGAGATGATCAGGACGTTGTTATTGAGCACGAACCCGGTCAGGGCCGCCGCGAGCCCCGTGAACGAGTTCAGCAACGAAATCACGACCGGCATGTCGGCGCCGCCGATCGGCAGCGTGAAGAGGACGCCGAGCACGAGCGCCCCGGCGAGGGCGACCGAGAGCCAGACGACCGGGTCGCCGACCGGATCGACGACCGCGATGACGAGGCCGCCGGCGACGACGATTCCGAGCACGAGCAAGCCGTTGACAATCTGTTGTCCCGGATAGACGATCGGACGTCCGGTCATCATCTCTTGTAGCTTCAGGTACGCGATGATCGACCCGCTGAAGGAGATCGCGCCGACGATCGCCGTGAGCGTCGTCGCGATCGTGAAGTCGGGTGTCAGCTGGGCCGCGCCGCCGTCCGGGCCGAGATAGCGTTTCACCATCTCGCCGAGGGCGACGAGGGACGCGGCGCCGCCGCCGGCGCCATTGAAGATCGCGACCATCTGCGGCATTGCCGTCATCTTGACGGCGCGGCCCGCATAGATGCCGATCGCGGCACCGATCGCGATGCCGATGGCAACGACCCACCAGACGAGAATGCCCTGGGTCAGCACCGCGATCAGGGCGACGAGCATGCCGACCGCTGAGATGCGGTTCCCGAGGCGCGCCGTCTTCGGCGAACTCATGTAACGGAGCCCGACGATGAAGAGGATGCCGGTGACGAGATACGCGATCTCGACGTAGAGGTTCGTCCCGAGCTCGGTCGTCATGGCCCGCTCTCCGGCTTCTTCGGTTGCGCCACGCGCGGCTTGAACATCTCGAGCATCCGTTCCGTGACGGTGTAGCCGCCGAAGACGTTGAGCGAGGCGAGAATGACGAGCACGACGCCGACCACTTGCACGAAGGGGGCATTCTCTTGCCCGGCGACGAGGATCGCGCCGACGAGCACGATGCCGTGGATCGCGTTCGTCGCGGACATCAGCGGCGTGTGCAGGGTCGTCGGAACCTTCGAGATCACTTCGAGCCCGACGAAGACGGCGAGGACGAAGATGGTCAGTTCGGTGAGGATGTGGCCGCTCACGCGCCGGCTCCTTTGGGGGTATCGGCAATCGGCGTCGGTGTCGGTGTCGGTGTCGGCGCGGGTCGGACGATCGCGCCCGCGTTGACGATCGTCGTGCCGGCGATGATCTCGTCCGACATGTCGAGGTTCAGCGCGCCGTCTTTGACGATGTATTCGAGTAGCGTCAGCACGTTGCGCGAATAGAGCTGGCTCGCGTTCGTCGCGACGGTCGAGGGCAGGTTCCGCGTGCCGACGATCGTCACACCGTTTGGGCTCGTCACGATCTCGCCCGGCACCGTCAGTTCGCAGTTTCCGCCGGTCTCCGCGGCCAGGTCGACGATCACGCTGCCGGGCGCCATCGCGGCGACGGCCTCTTTCGTGATGATGATCGGAGCCTTGCGCCCCGGAACGGCGGCGGTCGTGACGACGGCATCGTTCGCGGCGATCGTCTTGACCATCCAGGCGCGCTGCTTGCCGATCTGCTCCTCCGAGAGCTCCTTCGCGTAGCCACCCTTCGCTTCGGCGTCGCCGCCGAGATCGAACTCGAGAAACTTGGCACCGAGCGACTGGATCTGCTCCTTGACGACGCTGCGCGTGTCGTACGCGCTCACGACGGCACCGAGCCGGCGCGCGGTCGCGATTGCCTGTAGCCCCGCGACCCCCGCACCGATGACCATGACCTTCGCGGGTGGGATCGTGCCGGCGGCGGTCGTGAGCATCGGGAAGAACTTCGGCAGGCGGTCGGCTGCGATCAGGGCGCCCTTGTACCCCGCGATGTTGCTCTGCGAGGAGAGCGCGTCCATCGACTGCGCCTTCGTCGTGCGCGGGATCGCGTCCATCGAGAGTGCCGTGATCTTTCGCGCCGCGAGGGCGTCGACGTAGGCCGGGTCGCCGAGCGTCGAGAGAAAGCCGATCAGGAGGCTGCCGGCGCGGGCGCTGCCGAGTTCGTCAGCCGAGGGCCGCTGCACCTTGACGACGACGTCGGCCTTGCTCCAGATGCCCGCGGCATCGTCGAGCGACGCGCCCGCCTTCTGGTAGGCGTCGTCGGTGAACGCGGCGGGCGTCCCGGCGCCGCGCTGGACGGAGACCTGAAGACCCGCTTTGATGAGGCGCGCGACGGTCTCGGGCACGAGCGCAACGCGCCGCTCGCCCGTGGCCGTCTCCGCCGGAACGCCGATGAGCATGGAAAGACCCTTCGTAAAGAACGACCGTACGTTATTCGCACTGCGAGAGCGGTCCTGGAACGCGCTACGCCCGCGTCTCGCCCTGCATGAGGGCCCACGCCGCGAGCATGCCAGCAAAGCCGATCGCGTGGACGACGAGGTGGCGGCCCGGCCCGCGCGCCCAGAGCACGCTGCCGAAATCCCCGACCGCGACGAGCGAACCGATACACATCACGGCCGCCAGGGCGTCGTTCTCGCGCCGAGCGAGATAGCGCGCGCCGATGAGACCGAAGACGAGGTCGCGGGCGCCGAGCGCGCGGACGTACGCGAGCGCGAAACGATCGTCGACGTCGAGGCCGTATTGCCCGGACGACGCGCGCGGCGCGACGATCGCTCCGAGGCCGACGGCGGAGATACCGGCCGTGACGGCGGTAGCGGCGAGCCGGCCGATCATGCGTTGGCTTCCATCGCGCTCGTAGACGCCGCGCCGTCCGCGAACGTTGCGGGTACGCTCTCGGTCGTGCCGCGCGGAATCGACAAGCACGACCTGCCCTCGAAACGCTGCACGCGCTGCGACAAACCGTTCGTGTGGCGCAAGAAGTGGGCGCGCGAGCTGGTCCCGCTACCGCAGCGAGCGCTGCCGGCGCGGCTGACGCCCCGTACCTCAGGACGACGTTTTCGCAAGAGACGAACCGCACGCTCGTTGTCGACCGAGTCGGTGACGCTGCGCGGCACGACTCCGAGGCGCGTCGCGAGCACGCCGGAACGTCGGCGGACCGGAGAAGCCGTTATCAAGCGATAAATCGCGTGATGCCCGAATGGGGCGCGTCGGCCGCAAGGCCGGCGCACTTTTTTGTACCCTATCGGTTCCGACAATGTCCGGTTCTCGGAAGTGACCTTTGTCCCTAAAGCTGCCTAACCGACTATGCGATGCACACGTTAAAGCAGTGTTTTTAGAAAACGAGCTCCGAGGCGACGATGGGCTCCGCAATCGCGGCGAGATCCTCGGCGTCGAGCGGCTCGTCGTCAATGGGGGCGTTGTCGAGCAATTCCTCAAACTCTCGCGTTCGGACACGCTCCAGGACGACCACGATCACGAGGAGGATGAAGCCGACAATAATTGTCGCGGTCGGGTTTTCCCGGAGCGCGCGCGCTGCTTTCTCTACGGGATCGAACCCTTCGGGGTTGGGCTGCGGCGAGGCGGACACGCTCGGATAGTACCATGCTCGGCAAACCATAAGCGGGATTTCCGCTCTACCACTCCTGCTTTCGCGTCCTATGTTGATCTGAACGGACGCAGCGAGAGCGCGGCGACCGCCCGACGTGCAAGGAGCCGCCCATGGTCAAAATACACGCCCCGCGCGGATCGCGACCTCCAACAGATTCCCGACGAAGTGGCCCGGAAGCGAATTCGCGAGAAGTTGAAGCAGCTCGATCGCGACCCGACCGGTCCTCAGCATGACGTCAAGAAGCTGCAGGGCGTGGACGACCGGTGGCGTTTGCGCGTCGGCTCGTACCGCGCGATCTTCGCCTTCGACCGAAAGGCCCGCGACGTCATCGTCGTGCGCATCAGCGATCGCAAGAACGCATACTGAACCCCCGTTCGGGTGTACACCGAAATCGCAAACCTCGAGTCGCCCCGGTTCACGAGGCGTTGGCGGCGTCTGTATTGCTCTGCGTAGTTCTCCCGGCCATCATGAACTCGGAAATCGGCCGGATCATTGCGACCCGTCTAACCCAGATCGCGATCGCCGCGAAGTGGTGGAAGACCAAATCGGTCTCACCGAGGGGCGGAGCGAAAGCCGCCACCACCGCAAATGCCGAGCACGAGGCTCGCCGGCCGGGGCCGCCGCCGATGACGTCGGCCGAGGAGAGCGGCGTCGTGCTGCTCCTCGACTTCGTGCTCGATCGCTCGATGGCTGATCTCGCCGAGATGCACCGCCGGGCGATCGGCGAGATCGAAGCAAATTCGCGCCGCCCTCTTCCGCGGCGGATACGAGGCGCGCGAGATTACCGCTTCAAGAGGCTAACGCGCCCATCGGCCACTTCGAAGCGGCCGTCCTTACGGAGATCGCGCATCATCGTTGTGCGCGGCGTCTTCCGTGTTTCGGTCTTGGCGGTGAGCTCTGGATCGAGCCGCTCAAGGGTCGCCCAGATCTCGTTGCTCGTTGCGGTCCGCTTCTTCTCCGCCGTCATCCAGTCGTGCACGGCTCTACCGAACTTTGTCACGGGCGTACGAGCGTGAGCGGTGCCGCCTCGACTTGATCGCCCCACTGGTCCCAATTGTGGCGGTGGTACCTGGCGAACATCTCGAGGCGCGGGCCCGGGCTGCAACGTTCAATAAGTTTCCACATTTCGTCGGGCTTGCGCGAGTGTCCGCGTTTGCGGGTTCCGATGATGTTGGTCTGCGTGCGCCCGGGTGTCAGCGTCCGGTTGTTCTTGCCGCGAATTCCGAAGAGCACGAGCTCCGTCACGTTTCGAAAGTAGAAGCCGACGCCGCGGCCGTCGGGGCCGCCGTCCTTCCGGATTTTGTACCAGACGACATTGCTCTTGTAGGTGAAGCCCCAACGCTTCATCGTTTCAAGGCCTTCGGCGAGCAGCGCGTTCGGGACCCAGAGGTACAGGTGCGATTGTTCCGCTGCGATCGTCGCGACCGGCAGCTCGTAGATATCGTCGAGGGTCATCGTCGAGTAGCGCGAGAGCCGCTTGTGCTCCGGTGCCATCTTGCCGGTGCGGTTCATGAAACGCCACGGGGGATCGACGTAGATCGTGCGATAGCGCGTATTGCGTGCGAAAGACAGCAGCGAGTCTGCCGGCGATTCCGTCTCGACATCGGACTGGTTGAAAGTAGTATCCAGCATTAGTCGGTCATGACCTCCTCCGGGATGCCGATGAGCAATAAGGGACAAGGATTGCCTACACCACGGTGGACGCGCGCTTCTAGCTTCCGCCAGTGCGTCGTGGCCTCGCCGAACTTGTCGGACGTGAAGACCTCGGACCAGGCCGTTGCGAACGACGTGCCCCTGCTGACCTTGCCGTCGACGAGGCCTTTTTGCCGAACGGTTGGAGCGAGGTCGAAGGCTTCCAGACTGACGTACGACGTGATGTTGCGGTTCTCGGCAAATTTTCGGATGCGACGCCGCATGTTGTTTTGTAGCGAGAGTCCGCGCGTGACGATCACGCCGACCGAGATGGCCGCCTCGGCGTGCAGCCGCTTGAAATTCTCAAGATCCCGGTCGTAGAACGGGTCCTTGTTGTTCCACTCTATCTCCATCGCGACAACGCCCGCCTTCGGAAAGGCCTTGACGTGATCGATCTCGTGGCTGATCGATTCTCTTGCGACGCCGTCGACGTGTTTCGTAATCTCGAAGTTGTGCTTTGTCCAATGCCGGGCCGCGAAGGAGCGACGCAGGACTTGCGTGAGGTCGTGCTCGCCGCCGCCGCTTCGGACCAGCGACTCCACCGAGAACGTGAGGCCCAAAATGACTGCCTCGATGTCATCGAGCGCGCTCGGGAAGTCGACTTGCAAGATGGCCCGGGCGTGGTTGATGAACTCCACCTGGAAGCCGCGCTCTCGGAGCGGTGCCAGCAGCTGCGTGGGTTCGGCCGGCGCGAGGTCTTCGCCGTCGTTCATTGACTAGCGTAGTTGCTCTCATCGGATCGTGGGTCCTTGGGTCACAACCCCACCTTCGTGGCCGCGTTCGCTCGCCAAGCCGTATAGCGCCGGATATAGCTCGCGCGACGCCTTCGTTTCGATGACGCGATTGCCGCATCGAGTCGGCGAGCGACACACCGGCGTCCGCGGCGGTGGTGCAGAACTCGGAGCGGAGCGAGTGTCCGGCGATGCCGCCGACACTGCCAGCGGCGCGCGGTCGTTTCTGAATGACGATCGCGACGACGCGATCGCGGAGCCGACGCGGCAGCACCGGCCGGCCTTCAATACGGGCCGGAAGTGCGGACCATCGACGCCGAGGTCGAGCCACGCGCGGACGGCGCGCACATGGCAAGTCTCAAGGCGGGAGCCGTGCGGGATCGCGACGATCGGCCCCACCCCCAGCTGGTCCGTCTTCGACCGGCGGAGCGTGAGCTGGAGGCCGACGCGAACGAGGCGAGGTCGCCGACGTCCAGACCCACGAGCTCCGATCGCCGGAAGGCCCCGGCGAAGCCGAGCAACAGTATCGCGCGATTGCTGCGCGACGCCGGCCCGTCGTCGAGCGGCTCGACCGCGGTGAGACCGTCGATGGTCAGCGCGGCCTTCTGGCAGCGGCGCGACGCCGGCTTCGCGGCGCCCTGGACGATCTCGCGAACGGCGTCGTGCCCGGTGGACAAGGCCTCCCCGGCCCGCTTAAGCGTGACCGCGATCGACGCGAGGGCGCGGCCGACGGTGGCCGGCCTTCGTCCGAGCGTCTTCAGGCTCGCGACGTAGCGTGCGACGGCTTGCGCGTCGGCCGGGAGCGCACGCAAATCGCGATCGCGGTACACCCGGTCGAAGCCCTGGAACTCGCATGCGTAGGCCATTCTGCTGGCGTCAGAGCGGGACTTGCCCGCGAGCCGCAGGGCCTCGTCGCGCTTGGCATCGAGAACCGCCTGGACATCCTCGGCGAGCATGACAACGGGAAAGGCGCGGTTCTCGGAACCAATCATCGGGCCAGTGCGGTTGGCTTCGCGACGCCGACGCGCTTCGGCGTTGTGCCGGGAGCGGTACGCCAAAGGACATGAAGGCGCTCGCCCCGTTGCAGTTCTGGCAGACGGCGCATCGTTCGATCTCTATGACGAGGACGATCGTAACGGAGCTCGGGCAGTCGCAGTTTACGGTGGCGCTCCTCCAAGGTGAAGTACTCCGTTCGCTTTCGGTGTACCTCTATAACATTCTACTTACACCGAGATACACTAACCTAGCAAGAGAAGATTGCAGGTACACCGTAAGGTCTCCGCGTGAGCATCATGGCGATCATCTCGGGCAAAGGTCGCGTCGGTAAGACGACCACGGCCGTGAACTTGGCCGCGGCCGTGCGGCAGCTCGGGCTTCAGAATCTGCTTTGCGACCTCGACCCGCAGGGCGGTGCATCGTTCGCGGTCGGCGTTGACGCGAGCGCCCTGCGGCCGGAGCGTACCAACTCCGGCGTGATACAAGGTGCGGCTAAGCCGGACAAGGCGAAGGTCGGGGCCGGCGAGGGGTTCGCCGTTCTGGCAAGCCCGGCTCAGATGGGACCAGCTTATGAAGCCTCGCGCGATCGCGAGATCCTCGCTGCGTTGAGCGCCTCCTCTGCCGAGGCCGTGATCATCGACTCGCCCCCGGGCTTCGGTGCGCTTCCGCAGACGGCAGTGACGGTCGCCAACCGCGCCCTTATTTGCGCGACGCCCGAGCCGCTCGCCGTTCGCGGGTGGAGCAGAGCCTCGGCTTGCTGTCGGCGCTCGGTGCAACGGGAAAGCTGGCCGGCGTCTCGTGACGATGATCGAGCCGAGACGGGCATTGACAGCGGACCAACGGGCCGCGGTTGAAGCACTCGCCACGATCGTCGCCGAGATCCCACGAGCCGTCGCAGTGGCGGAATCTTAGCTCGCCGCGCGATCAACCATCTCGTACGCACCTAACAGCCCGGCGTCGACCGCATACCGTGCCCTGGCGGCGTTCCCTACAGATGTAGCGAGGGAGAGCCACTACTGCATACATCCGGCGCGCTAACGATCCAAGTAGGTTAGTATGGCTGACTCCTTAAATATGAAGAAAGCACTTTGATGACCAGCAAGATCGCGAAGGCGAAGGCGACGCGTGAGATGACGACGGCGACCTTGACCCCGACATCTGCAGCTGCGGCCGCTGCCGCGAGCGGGCCGCAAGTCGCCGTCACGACGACGACGACGGCGGCGCTGCGCAAGATCGCCGTTTCGCTGCCCGAGACGACGATCGTCGCTCTGGAGGACGCGCTCGACGACGCGCGTCGTACGAGCGGATCGCGGTTCTCGTTTTCCGCAGCCGTCGAGGTCGCGGTAGCCGAACTCGTCAGCCGGCCCGATTTTGTAGACGTCATGCGGGCGCACGGCGCGGGGCAGCGCCGCAAATTATGAACCCGTTCGACGAGTGGCTCCGGCGTCTCTCCTCGAGATAGCTGGTAGTGCTTGCGGCCGCCCGGCGCTTAGGAGTTGCCATCAGTTGTCGCTAAAATGAGGTGCGAAACACATGAACTAGCGGGCATTTTCAGCGCGCACCTGAACGCTTGAGGCCAGATCCCCATCGCGGCGGCCGCAACAGCAACAGCAACAGCGACCTACGGGCGACCCAACCATCGTGGAGGGATAGCACCATGATACTAGCGAGCATCGGAATAGTCCGCGAGTCGGCCCGACAATTCGCATCGGCTTGGCGGTGGCTGATGTGCATCGCTCTCGTAGGGACGATCACAACGGCACCATGTTCCGCAGAAACGCTGCACGAGGCTTTGCGCAGTTCTTTGCCCGACTTCGAGAAGGTCGCGGATCGTTTCCGAACTGCAAGGATCTCGACGATTCGATCGCTGCAGGACCGCAAGGCACGACGGTCGACCGAGTCAAGGTCGCCATCATGGCATCATCTTGCATTACCGAAATGAATTTAGACCGGAACGCGCCACGACGGCAGACTCGATTGCCCCGGCTTTTTCTGTTCGAATCGTGCCCGCATATTCCGCGCCAAGGCAACAGCGAACTCAACGCATGCCAGCATAAGTTCTCCCACGACCCGGCTCCTTAATCGCTAATCTTCCCTCCAGAGGCGAACGTAAGATCACTTCCGAGAAGCGCAGTTGCTGGAACAGAAGCCCGACTCTAAGGAACTGCGGCCAAATCGCTGAAGGCGGTCGCTGCTAAGACCACTCCCATTCCGGGCGCTGGCGGACGTCTTCGCCGCGATCCCGAGCCACATTCCGTTGGTCGTCTGGCGCGACGGCGCCCCACGGCTCGGCGCGGATCCGGCCGAGATTGACGCTAGGGACCGGGCGGTAACGCCCTGTCCCGCGTTTCTGCATCGCGAACGCTGCGACGATGACGTCGAGGGCCGTTCGACGACGCACGCCGACGTCCGTACGATAGTCTAACGGAGCCGCCGCGCGATCTCGCGAAGCATCTCGTTCGGGTCCCAGAAGCGCCCCGAAAGCCGTCTGCCGCTCGCGAACGCCGCGAAACGCGCGACGACCTGCGACCGTGACGGTCGATCGCCGTTAGAGTGGACGTCCGGCCTAGCCGATCGCGATGCGGTTGCGCAGGATGCCGATGCGCTCGATCTCTACCTCGAGCAGGTCGCCGTCGCGCAAGAATTCGGGCGGTGTCCGTGCGAAACCGACTCCGTCGGGCGTGCCGGTCGCGATGACGTCGCCGGGTTCGAGCGTCATGCCGCGCGATAGCGACGCGATCAGCTTCGGGATCGAGAAGATCAGCTGGTTCGTATTCGCCTGCTGTTTGATCTCGCCCCCGCGCCGCAGCGCGATCGAGAGCGAACCCGGCTCCGGAATCTCGTCGGCCGTCACGATCCAGGGCCCGATCGGACAGGCGTCGTCCAGACTCTTGCCTTTGAACCACTGGCCGTGTTCGCGCTGCAGGTCGCGCGCCGTCACGTCGTTGAGACACGTATAGCCGAAAATGACCTCATGCGCGCTGCGCTCGTCGACGTCCTTGCAGCGCGCGCCGATCACGACGGCCAGCTCCGCTTCGTAGTCGTACTGCGCCGAGAGCGCGGCCTCCAGGTGCAGCGTCGCGCCCGGCGCGGCGATCGCGGTCGGCGCCTTCGTGAAGAATGTCGGCACCGGCGGAAGCTTCAGTTCTTGACCGTTCGCGCGCGCGACTTCTTCCGCGTGGCCGAGATAGTTACGGCCGACGCAGAAGACGTTCTTGCGCGGCCGCAGCGGCGCATCGAGCGTCGTCGTCGCGAGCGGGTGGGGCTCGCCGAGGACGAGCGCGGCGCGCTGGGCCGGCGTCATCGCGATCAGCTCCGCGAGGTCGCGCACGCCGCCGAGGAGCCGGACCGCCTCCGTCTCGACGATCGCCGGATGCGAGGAGTCCGTGCCTTTGACCATCGCGTATCTCATCCGCCCGCTCCCATCGCCGGCGGCTTGCGACGCGTGAGATGCCACCCGCGGCAGTACGGGCACTCGTAGGTGAAGAGGACGGAGGACATGCCGTTCATCGCGGCATTTGCGCGCGCGGCCGTCTCGCTCGGATAGCCGTCTTTCGAGCCGCAGCTGCGTTCGATGTCGCGGTCCTGCGCTTCGTCGACGCCCTCGCGGCCCGAGAGCCACCATTTGAGCGGATCAAATCCAGATGACGGCATCGTCGAACGCCCGCCGATCTTTCGGTTTCGCCGCGAGCGGCATCTCCGGATTTCCGACGACGAGCGTCGTGAAGATCTTGAAGCCCTCGGGCACGCGCAGCCACGCGACGACGTCTTTGCGGAAGTTGCAGCCGTGCGTCCAGCTCGACATGGCGCTTGCGAGGCCGAGCGCCGTCGCTTGGAGCTGCATCGCCTCGAGCGCGCACGCGCAGGCCTCGACGGACTCCGAGTAGCGGTCGTCGCGAAGCGTCACGATCGCCGTTCCGTCGTTAGGCAAAACCTCACCAGAGCGCTGGCGTTCCAGGCCCGCGACGAAACCCGGCGTCGCGAGGCGTTTGTTCATCAGGGCGAAGAACCCGCGGGCCTTCATGAAGGTATCGCGCGACCGGTTGGCCTCGCGCTGGAGCCGCGCGTAGCCGCCCGGCTCGCGCACGACGGCGAAGCGCACGGGCTGCGTGTTGAAGAGCGACGGCGCCAGGCGCCCGGCTTCGAGAATACCGCGCAGCGCCATCGGCGGGAGCGGTCCCGGCCGAAAACGCATCGCATGCGAGGTTCGCTCGAGCAAGGCGACGGCGTCGCTCACGTCACTTGTGACCGGTGATGTCGCGGAAGTTCGGCAGCGGCGTCGCGGCGGCTTTCGCTTCGAGCGCGCGTAGCGCGTGCCGCTTCTCGATGTCGCCCATCGCGTCGACCGCGCCTTCGGCATCGGGGTTGACGCCGCCGGCGCGAATGAGGCCGACATCGCGGTGCACGAGTCTCGTCCGCGGGTCGTAATCGTACGACAGTTTGTAGCGCCCGGCGATCGCGTGACCGTCCGGCGTGCGAATGAACGCCTGCAAGGCGTTGCCATAGACGAACGCGTTGAAGTGGGTGTCCGGCGACTGCTTGCCCGAGATGACCTTGACGACTTGCCCCTTCTTATTGGTCTCGACGACGAACTCGACGTGTTCGCGCGAGACGGGATAGGGCAGCCGCACGCCCGGCGGCAGATGCGGCATCCCGTCTTGCGCCGTCGCCGAAGCGACTCGCGGGGCCGCCTGCACGATGCACGCGCACGAGAGCGCGGCGACCGAGGCCAGGCGACGAGCCGCGAGCGCGGCGGTCCGCCGGGTCAATTGCGCGAGAGCGAGGCGAACGGCACGCCGCAGGCCGCGCAGGCCACGACGACCTGGTACGTCGCCGTCGTCTGCGCGCCCGCACTCGCCTGCCGGGTCTCGCCCTCTTCGCGTCCGCACCGCGCGCAGCGCGCGAGCGGCGGACGCCGATTCGATCTATCCACGATTGCGAGCGCTTACGCACGGCCGCGGGGGATGCCTGCGCGCCGGAACGAAGCGGTCCGGGTGCGCCGTTTTTTCGCCGTTGCCGTCCTCGCCTTCGCCGTCGCGGCTCCGCCCGCTCCCGGCGAAGCGATCGTCCCGGCGACGCCCGCCCCGAGCGCCTCACCGAGCCCGACGGCCGCTCCGTCCGGCCGCCGCGACGCGAACCTCGCGTTCGTCCAAGGCTCGGCGGACGTCTCGATCAAGGCCTCGCGGTCCTACGACGCGCAGGACGACGCCGTCTCTTCGAACGGCCTCGAAGTCCTCGTCGTCCACCTGACGTGGACCAACGACACGGGGCTGGACATCGTGCCGCGCGTCGACCGCTTCGAATTCGTCGACGCGATCGCCCGGCAATATGCCGGCGTCGACACGGGCGACGTCGCGCTCATCGGCATCAGTAATTACGCCGGCGTCGTGAAGCGCGGTGAGTCGCACGACTATACGATCGGCTTCCGCGTGCCGCAGAACGTCGCCGGGCGCATCATCTACGACACGTCGATCTGATCGCATGACGCCGCTCCCTTGGGTCGCGCGAGCGGCCACGGCCGTCGCGGCGTCGCTCGCCCTCATGCTCGGATCGCTCGCGCCCGCCGGTGCCGCGCGGCCGCTGCTCGACCAGCATCAGTGGGACGCGTACTTCGCGCTGTTCGCGCGCGACTCGAACGTGCCGTGGCAGACCGCGACGATTCGCCTCGACACGTACTCCGGCGCCCCGGTCGATTTCGCCGCCTACGACGTCGACCCGGCGGCCGTCATCATCGCGGGACAGAACCGGCCGGCCCGCGCGCTCGACACCGCCCGCCTCCGGCCCGTCGCCCGCTGGCGCTTCACGCCGCCGCCGGGCTACCGCTTCATCTCGAGCGACGTCGGCGTGCCGCTCGGGACGCGCGAGGGCTTCTACGTCATCGAGGCGCGCCGCGGCGACGCCGTCCAACAGGTCTGGATCAACCGCACGCACGTCGGCCTCGTGACGTCGGAGAGTCCGCAGGGGCTCGTCCTCTGGGGCGTCGATCTGCGCACGGGGCACGGCATCCCGAAGATGCACGTTGATTTCCTCGTCGGCTTGACCCTCGTCGGGAAGTCGACGGGCCCGGACGGCACGATCGTCTGGAACGAACCGAAGCGGCCGTCGTTCGCCCTCGCCGAGTCCGGTGCCGGCCGTGCCTTCGTCTCGATGCTGCCGGCGGCGCCCCTGCCCGAGACGCTCGTCGGGCTGCGTCTCGCGGACGGCATCGTGCGCGCCGGCGGCCACCTGCGGCTCGTCGGCTTCGCGCGCAGGCTCTCGACCTCGGGCTACCGCCGCGGGTCGGGCGGCGTGCGCGTGAAGCTCGCGGGTTCGGGCCGGACGGTCGCGCAGGCGACGACGCGGCTCGACGGCGCCGGTGCCTTCGACGCCGACCTCACGGTGCCGGCCGGGACGCCCGCCGGATCGTACGCCGTGCTGGCCTCGGCCGCCGGCGGTGTCGGCGGCACCTCGGTCCAGATCGACGCCGCCGCCGACGTCGCGCTCGCCGCGACCGCCGACTGTCCGTGCGACGCCGCGCGGCCCGTGACGATCCTCGTCACCGCGACCGCCGGCCTCGCGGCGACGCCCGCGGTCGGGGCGGCGGTCCGGGTCCAAGTCATCCGCATCCCGCACGTGCTCCCGCCCGGAGCCGCGGGCGGCGTTCCGCCGTGGGGCACGACCGTCGTTGCGGACCGGAGGACCTCGACGGATGCCTCGGGGCTCGCGAAGGTGACGCTGCTGCCGCCGAGCGACGGCCTCGACTCGACGTATGCGGTGAAGGCGACGACCGCCGGAGCGTCGGCGACGGCGCGCGTCGTCGTGCCGAACGCCGCCGTCGCGCTCGCGCTCGCGCCGGCTGCAGCCGAGGGCGATCCGGGCGCCCCGATCGGCTTCACGGTCCGCGCGTTCCGCGTCGATGACGGCACGCCCGTGCCGGGCCTCGCCGTCCGCCTGCGCGTGACGCACGGCTCGACGCGACGCGACGCGAGCGTCGTCACGGATGCCGACGGCACGAAGCGGCTCGCGATCGCGCACCCGAGCCTTGGTGAGAATCTGGCGGTCGCTTCGGCGACGGCGCCGGACGGCCGCGAGATCCTCGACGCCGCCTCCGTCGACGTCGCACCGCGCGCGCTCGGCGGCGCGAGCGCCTCGACCGACGCCGATCTGTCGATCGCGACCGATCGCACGCGCTACGGACCGCACGACCGTGTGAGCGTGCGCGCGAGCGCCCCCGGCGCGGCGGGTGACGCGTTCGTGTCACTCGTCGGCGCCCGGACGTACGCGCTGCGCGTCGCCGGCGTCGCGGGCGGTCACGCCGCGGCGACGCTCGATCTCGGCGACGCACAGGGCGACGTCCGCGCGCTCGTCGCCTTCGTGCGAAACGGCGCGATCGCGACGGCCGAGGCGCCGGTGAACGTCGAGGGCCCGGGTCGCGAGCGGACGACGGAGCTCGCGCTCGACAAGAACTCCTATGCCCCCGGCAGCACGCTGCGGGCGACGATCCGCGACGGCACCGGCGGCGCGAGCGGCGCGCCGAGCACGATCGCCCTGCGCATCTCGGACGGTCTTGCGGAAGGACCGGCCGCCTTCAGCGATGCCGCGGAGGTGCTCCGCACCGGCGGCACGACCTCGCAGGCGCCGGCCTCCGACAACGTCTCGTGGCACGCCTGGATCGCGCCGTCGCACTCGAAGGCGAGCGATCTCTTCGGGACCGAGCGCGGACGCCGCGTCGCGACGGAGGCCCCCGACCTCGGCGCGGCCGCCCCGCACACGCTGCTCTGGAGCGTCGGCCAGAAGAGTGGTCCGACGGTCGAGGTCGACGTTCCGCGCCGCCGCGGACACTACGTGCTCTCCGTTTTGAAGATGCAGCCGAGCGGTGAAGTCGGCGCGGCCTCCGCGAGCTTCGAGGTCGAGTGAGCCGCGCCGTCACGCCGCCGCGCCTCTTGCTGCTCGACACCTACGGGCTCGTCTATGCCGCCTTCCACGCGCTGCCCGAACTCTCGACGTCGCGGGGCCTGCGGATCGAGGCGGCCTACGGCTTCACCCAAACGCTCACGAAGATCATCGCGGAGGAGCGGCCGACGCACGTCGTCGCCTGCTTCGATCGCGGGATGCCGAAGGCGCGGGTCGAGCGCTTCCCCGCGTACAAAGCGCAGCGCGCCGCGATGCCGGACGATCTCCGCTCGCAGTTCGCGCTCGTGCGGCGCATCCTCGAGGTCTTCCGAATTCCCGTCCTCGAGCTCGAGGGCGAGGAGGCCGACGACGTGATCGCGACGCTCGCCTCCAAGGCCGAGCGCACGCCGTCCGCCGCGGGCGACGATGCCCGCGCCGAGACGGTCGTGCTGACGGGTGACAACGACTTGCTGCAGCTCGTCGACGCGCGGACGACCGTGCTCGTGCGCAGCCGCGCCGGCGATCCGCGGCGCTACGACGTCGCGGCCGTGCGCGAACGCTTCGATCTCGAACCCTCGCAGCTCGCCGACTACCGCGGCCTCAAGGGCGATCCGTCCGACAATCTGCCGGGCGTGCCGGGCGTCGGTGAGAAGACGGCCGTCAAGCTGATCCGGGCCGCGGGTTCGCTCGACGCGCTGCTCGCAGATCCGGCGCTCGCGGGCTCGCCGAAACTCGAGGCGCTGATCCGCGCGCACGGCGAGGTCGCGCGCATGTGCCGCGACGTCTCCGTGATCGTGCGCGATCTGCCCGTCACGATCCCATGGCAAGAAGCGGCCTACTCCGCACCGCCGAGCGCCGAGCTGTTCGTGCTCTACCGCGATCTCGAGTTCCGGACGCTCCTCTCGCGGCTGCCCGCTCCGAGCAACGACGCCCTCGCGCTCGTGCCCGACGACCGCCCGAAGGTCGAGGGCCGCTACCGGACGTGGGTCGCCTCGACCGATCCGCCCGATTTCCTCGCCCTCGCAGCCGCCCTCGAGGCGGGCGCGAACGTCCCGGGCTCGGTCGCGCTCGCGTTCGTGCGCGACGAGATCGGCGTCGCGAGCGAACCGGCGCACGGCGTCGCGTTCCGTGTGACGGCGCTCGCGGTGCCCGCCGTGCGCGCGACGCTCGAGACCCTGCTGCTCGCAGCGCCGATCGCCGCGCACGACACGAAGGCCGCGAGCGCTCGCCTGCGCGAGCTCGGTCTGCCCGTGCCCCAGTTCGCCGACGATTCCATGATCGCCGCGCACCTGCTCGATCCAGCGGGCAGCTACGCGCGGCTCGACGACGCCGCAGGACAATATCTTGCGCTCGTCGTGCCGGACGACGTCGCCGCGCACGCCGACGCCGTGCTGCGGCTCGGACCCGTGCTGCGCGATCACTTGGCGCACCGCGAGCAGCGCGCGCTCTACGACGACGTCGAGCGGCCGCTCGCAGCGATCCTCGCCGGCATGGAGGCGCGCGGCATCGCCGTCGACGTCGCGGCGATCGAAGCGCTCGCCGCCGAGACGGCCGAGGCGACGCTGCGGCTGCAAGACGAGATCCACGAGCTCGCGGGCGAGACGTTCAACATCGGATCGCCGCAACAGCTCGGGCGCGTGCTCTTCGAACGGCTGAGCCTGCCCAGCGCCGGACGGACAAAGACCGGCTATGCGACGGGCAGCGAGGTGCTGCAGCCGCTCGCGCGCGACTACGCGATCGCCCGCGCGATCCTCGAATGGCGGGAAGTGACGAAGCTCCGGAGCACGTACCTCGACGTCATTCCGAAGATGCTCGACGCGCACGGCCGGCTGCATACGCAATTCAATCAGACGTCGACGGCGACGGGACGGCTGTCGTCGACGAACCCGAACCTCCAGAACATTCCCGTGCGAACCGAGCTCGGACGGCGCATTCGCCGCGCCTTCGTCGCACCGGACGGCGTCGCGCGCGGCGGGCGGGTCCTGCTCGCAGCCGACTATAGCCAGATCGAACTGCGCATCATGGCCCACCTCTCCGGCGACGAAGCGATGCGCGCGGCCTTCCGCGCCGGCGAAGACATCCACGATGTCACGGCCCGCGGTATCTTCGGCATCGGGCCGGGAGGTGCGGCGACGCGCGATCAGCGTCGGATCGCAAAATCGGTGAACTTCGGCCTGCTCTACGGCATGTCCGAGTTCGGCCTCGCGCAGCGGCTCGAGATCGACCGCGCGTCGGCGCGCGCGATGACCGAGGCGTACTTCGCTCGCTTCCCGTCGGTGCGCGACTACATCGCGCGCAATCTGGATTTCGGCCGCGAGCACGGCTACGTCGAAACGATCCTCGGCCGCCGGCGCTACATGCCGGATCTGCGTTCGCGCAACTACGCGCTCCGCGCGGCGGCCGAGCGCGAGGCGACGAACGCCCCGATGCAAGGCAGCGCGGCCGACCTCATGAAGCTCGCGATGGTCCGCGTCGAGGCGGCGCTCGCGGTTGCAGAGACGGGCGCCGAGTTGCTGCTGCAGATTCACGACGAACTCGTCTTCGAGATCCCGCGCGACCGCGCCGAGACGATCGCCCGCATCGTGCGGCGCGAACTCGAGCACGCGCTCGCACTCAGCGTCCCGCTCGAGGTCGTCGTGAAGATCGGACCGACGCTCTACGACATCGAGCCGCTGGCCGGCGATGACGCCCAGGCGAGCGCGGAGCCGCCGGAGTTCGAGCCGGGCGAGGCGCCGGAGGCGGAGCTCGCGTAGCGTGGCGGAGGCGGGCGCTCCTCCGGCGAACGCACACGCGTGTCAATAGGAACGTCCCGGGCGTCCACCCCGCCATCGCCCGCGCCGAAACGGCTCGCCGCCCTCCTCGCCGTCGCGCTCGCGGTCGTCGTCGCCGTTCTCGCCGCCCGTCATCTCGGCACGGCGAAGCCGATCTTGGCCGAGACGGTACCGCGCTGCGCCAATCACAAACTGCCGAGTTTCTTTGTCTCCGATCCCGCGATCGTCAGCGCGCGCGGTGGCAACTCCTTGCTCTCCGCCGCCGGAACGGACGAAGCGTTCGCGCTGTCGACGACGGTTCCGTCGACGGCTCCGGTCGCCGGTGCCGACGGCTCGCGGCCGCCGGAGATCGCGCGTAGCTCCGCGCGGCCGGGCGGCGGCGCGTACGGCGACGGCACGATCGGCATGACGACCGTCGTGCGACCCGATGCCGGCACGCTCTTACTCGCCGTCGCGCAAGACGAAGCGGACCGCGAGACGGGTCTCATGTGCGTGACGAAGATGGCGACGCGGGTCGGCATGATCTTCGTCTTCGACGGCGATGCGCGGCAGAATTTCTGGATGAAGGACACGCTCATCCCGCTCGACATGCTGTTCGTCGATCACGACGGTCGCGTCACGCACGTGGCGGCGAACGTCCCTTCCGCGCGGATCGACGCGGAGGAGTCGACGCTCGCACGTCGCTCGGGTCTTGGCAAATTCGTGATCGAACTCAACGCCGGCGAGGCCGCGAGCGACGACATCCGGCCCGGTACGCACCTCGAGATTCCGCCGCTCGCCGCGACCGACTGACCGGCGGTCGCGCTTCGCAAACGAACGATGTTCGGCGGAGGGAGGCTCGCCTCGGGGAGCGGAAGGGCCGTCGGCCGGTACGTCGCGTCCTCTAGGCGCGACGGCCGAACTCTGCGCTCTCTCCGAAGGCAGGCGACAATGGCGTTGCTCGATCGTGTCCAAGGCATTCTCCTCAAACCGAAACAGTCGTGGCCGGCGATTGCGGCTCAACCCGAGACGAGCGCGAACATCCTGACGGGGTACGTGATGCCGCTCGCCGCGATCGCGTCGATCTGCTCCGTCATCGGTCTCGCCGTCTTCGGCGGCGGCTTCGGCGCGATTCACCTCACGTACGGCGTCCCGTTCCTGATCATCACGTTGATCACGTCGTTCATCAGCGGCGTCGCGACCGTCTACATTCTCGCCCAAGTGATCGACGCGCTCGCGCCGTCGTTCGGATCGGTCAAGAATCCGGTCCAAGCGATGAAGGCCGCGGGCTACTCCCACACGCCGGTCTTCATCGGCACGATCCTTGCGCTCTATCCGCTCCTCGGCGTCATCGGTGCGATTGTAGGTTTCGGATACAGCGTCTATCAGCTCTTCCTCGGGCTCCGCACGACGATGGGCACGCCCCATGACAAGGCCGTCGGCTATACCGCCGTCGCGATCATCATCGCGATCGTCCTCACCTTGATCATCGCGTTTCTGCTCAACTTGATCGCCCAGCCGTTCGCGCCGAAGATCGTGCTGCCGTCGACGTTCTCGTCGAGCCCGTAGCAGCGCCGCAACGTTCCGGGCACCGCGTGCGTTGAAGAGCACGGTGCCTGAACTGCCCGAAGTCGAGACGATCGCCCGTGGGCTCGATCGTCAGATCTCCGGGAAAATCTTCGCTTCGGCGGAGGTGTTCCGGTCGAAGGCCGTCGTGACGAAAGAAGCCGCTCCGCTCGGAGCGCTCCTCGCCGGCGACCGGGTCGCCCGCGTCGGACGTCGCGGCAAACTCGTGCGCATCGCGCTCGAGTCGGGCCGAGAGCTCGTGGTTCATCTCCGGATGACCGGGCGGCTCATCGTTCAGCATCCTCCTCCGGCTCCGCCGGAGCCCGCGAGCCCGGGTGCGATCGGCTCCGAGGGTCCCGAAGCTCCGGCGTCGGGACCTCTCGCCGTTCCCTCACCGTCTACGCCGTATCCGTACACGACGGTCGCGCTCGACTTCGTCGACGGGACGCGGCTGTGCTTCGCCGACGTCCGGCGCTTCGGCAGGATGCGCCTTGCGGAGCCGGAAGACGGCTGGGCTGCCGACTACGGCGACGAACCTCTCGCGGACGAGTTTACGTTCGGGAGATTTTCCGACCGGCTGGCCGGGCGAACGACTCCCATCAAGAGTCTCTTGCTCGATCAGCGGCGGATCGCCGGCATCGGGAACATCTACGCGTGCGAGGCTCTGTGGGCGGCCCGTATTCGTCCGGATCGCTCTGCGGGATCGCTCACACGCCCGGCTCGGCTCCGCCTCTACGAAGCCATTCGCGACGTGCTCGCGCGGGCGATCGAGATGCGCGGGACGTCGGTCGACGACTACGTCGACGCAGACGGTCTCAAAGGTGGCTTCCAGAACGTCCTGAGCGTGTACGGCAAGGCAGGTCGTCCGTGCTCCCGGTGCAACCGCACGCTCGTGCGAACGGTCATCGGACAACGCGGTACCTTCTGGTGCCGTTCCTGCCAATCACGATAACGACAGTGCCCCACCTGCCTGTGGGGAACCGCGCTGACAGGCGTGGCAGTGCGACCGGACGATTCGATCCGGCGCCTGAGTGAAGGGGTTTTTTATTACTACTATCGACATCGCTCCGCCGCAGGTGGAGGAACTCGAAGACCAACTCGCGCTCGAGCAGCAGCTCTATGAAGAGAGCCTCAAAGTCCTCGACGAGGGCCAGGTCCTCACGGGCGTCATCGTCGCGAAATATCAAGACGAATTGCTCGTCGATATCGGCGGCAAATCCGAGGGCGTCCTCAGCTTCCGCGAACTCTCGATCGCGGTCGAGCCGAAGGAGCTCAAGGTCGGTGACAAGCTCGAAGTGATGATCCACCGGATCGACGATCAGGACGGCACGCTCTTCCTGAGCGAGAAGCGCGCGCGCGCGCTCAAGACCTGGGAGAAGGTCATCCAGGCCCACGAGAACGACGAAGTCATCGAAGCGACCGTCACGCAGCCCGTCAAGGGCGGCGTCCTCGTCGACCTCGGCATGCGTGGCTTCGTGCCGGCCTCGCAGATCCGCCGTCAGCCCGTCGGCAATCTCGACGAGCTGGTCGGCAAGACGCTGCGGCTCAAGGTCATCGACCTCGATCACAAGCGCCACCGCGTCGTGCTCTCGCAGCGGCTCGTCCTCGAAGAAGAGCTCAATGCGAAGAAGACCGAGCTCCTCGGGACGCTCGCGGTCGGCCAGATTCGCGAAGGTGTCGTCGTGCGGCTCGCGGAGTTCGGCGCGTTCGTCGACCTCGGCGGCATCGACGGCCTCATCCACAACAGCGAGCTGTCGTACGCGCGCATCAAGCATCCCTCGGAGGTCGTCAAGATCGGCGATGTCGTCCAGGTCGAAGTCATGAAGTTCGATCCAGAGGCGAAAAAGGTCTCGCTCTCGCTCAAGCATGCGCTGCCCGATCCCTGGGTCGAGCACGCCGACAAACTGACCGAGGGGCAGCGCCTGATCGCCCAGGTCGTCAAGGTGACGCCGAACTACCTGCTCGTCGAGATCATTCCGGGCGTGCTCGCGATGGTGCCGAAGGGTGAGTTCGAGCCGACGCTACAGTACTCGCCCGGCCAGGAAGTCGAAGTCACGCTCCTGACGATCAATCACTCGACGCGCCGGATCACGGGTTCGATCCAGCACGTCGCGGATATCTCGCCGGACGAATACGAAGCGTTCGTCCAAGGCGAGCCCGCGCTCGACGGCGGCGCGGCCGTCTAGCCCTTTCCTGCCAACGGGAAGGCGGGGCTCCGGCTCCGTCTTCTTTTTTTGCGCCGGAGCTCGCGCTCGCGTATCGAAGGGCGGCGCGGTGCGACGACGCGTGGGACTTACGGGCGGGATCGGCTCCGGGAAGAGCGAGGTCGCGCGCGTCTTCGCCGCGTGCGGAGCGCTCGTGATCGACGCGGACCTGCTCGCCCGTGAGGCGCTCGCGCCCGGGAGCGCGGGCCTCGCGCGCATCGCGGAGCGCTTCCCCGGGACCCTCACGCGCGCCGCCGGCGCGGACGTGCCGGCTCTCGATCGCGCAGAGCTCGCCGCGATCGTCTTCGCCGATGCCGAGGCGCGCGCGTTCGTGAACGGCGTCGTGCATCCGATCGTCCGCGCGCGGAGCGCGGCGCTCGAAGCGGCGGCAGCGGCGGGGCAGATCGTCGTGCATGACGTGCCGCTGCTCTTCGAGGCGGGCTACGAAGCGGGGTTCGACGCGACCGTCCTCGTCTGCGCGCCGCGCGACGAGCGGATCGAGCGCGTGCGGGCGCGCAGCGGTTTTGCGGCGGAGGAGACGGAGCGGCGCATGGCCGCCCAGATCGATCCCGCGGACGCCCGCACCCGCGCGACGTACGTCATCGAGAACGACGGCACGCTGGAGGCGCTCGCAGCGCGGGCCCGGAGCGTCTTCGCCGAGCTGGGAGGGGACTAACGGATGGACGCGGGCAGCTTCGCGACGGCCTACACGCTCGGGACGATGGCGGGCCTGCGCCCGTTCGCCATGCTCGGGCTCGCCTCGCTCGCGCTCTCCGCCGGATGGATTCACCTCGCGCATCCCTACGCGTGGCTCGGCACGGAACGCGCGACGTACGTCCTGCTCGGCCTCGCCGTCTTCGAACTGCTCGCGGAGAAGGTGCCGGTCGTCGATCACTTCTTGCACGTGCTGCACCTCGCGACGAAGCCCGCGGCGGCGGCGATCCTCGTCGGGTCGGCGCTACCGGCGGATCTGCCGCCGGAGCTCGCTGCCGGCGGCATGGTGCTCGCGGTCGCGAACGCCCTCGGCCTCCACGCGGGTCTCGCGGCGATCCGCGGAGGCAGCTCCGTCATGACGCTCGGTATGGCAAATCCGCTCGTCAGCCTCATCGAGGACGTCGCCGCCGTCGCGGGCTTCGTCCTCGCGTTCGCCGCGCCGACGCTCGGCGTTGCGTTTGCCCTCACGGCCACGCTCGGCGTCGCGCTGCTCGCGCGCGCGAGTCTCGCCGCACTGCGACGTCTGCGCGTGCGCGTCGCGCGGCGCGCGCGTTAGAGCCAACCGCGCGCGCGGAACCACCAGAAGAGCGCGAGGATCGAGACGATCTCGGTGCCGACGCCGAGCTCCCAGAACGCCCGTTCGTCGACGATGTGACCGACGAGAAAGCCGAAGTTCTGTCCGAAGAAGCCCGTCACGTACGTCAGCGGTAAGAAGATCGTCGCGACGATCGTCAACTGCTTTGCGACGTCGTTCTGCTGCTGCGCGTTGTAGCTGAAATGGATGTCGAGGGCGCTCGTGAGCAGATCGCGCGCGCCGTCGATCTGCTCGAGGACCCGGTGCGTGTGATCGACGACGTCGCGCAGAAACGTGCGTTCGACCGCGCCGAAGCGTGACTCGTTCGTGCGGCCGATCGCGGCGAGAATGTCGCGCATCGGCGCGACGGAGCGCCGGAAGCGCTGCGTCTCTTTCTTCATCTGGTAAATTTCGCGAAAGACGTTCGCCGACCGGCGCGACGTTCCGAACAGGCGATCCTCGAGCGCCTCGACGCGCGCGATGACGACGTCCCCGACCGCCGCATACCCGTCGACGACCGCGTCGAGCAGATAGTAGAGTAGCGTTCCGCTGGTGTGGCGAGCGTTCGTGTCGTTCGCGCGCCAACGCCGCTCGATCGCATCGAGCGGAAAGGCCGGCTCGTCGCGCACCGTCACGACGAAACGCTCGCCGACGAAGACGGCCATCTCGTGGATCGTCAGCGTCTCGCCGCGCCGCGTGACCCCGTGTACGACGACAAACAGATACTGGTCATACTCTTCGAACTTCGGCAGCTCGTGGTGAGACGTCGCATCTTCGATCGAGAGCGGGTGGAGGCCGAACTCTTCTTGCAGGATGCGTGCTTCCGCGACGGTCGGATTGACAAGATCAAGCCAGATGAGAGACGAGGTCTCGAGCACGTCGCTGATCGCGCCGAGATCGGTCAGATGTTGCGGCTGCGCGTCCTCGCGGAAGACGAGGCACCGTGGGGACGGCGGGTCGACGGCGGCGGGCGCTAGGAGGCTCATGGGCCGCGCGTTCGCGTGGCGGCCTCCCGGGTCATCCGGTCTCGGCGGAGAGCGGCTCCCTTTCGGCGGCCGTCGCACGACGAAGACGACCGGCACGAGCGCGACCGAGACGATGGCGATGAGCTGCGTGATGCCGGCGAACGCGAGCACCGACGCCGCCCTTGGACGACGTCGAACAGACCGGAGGCGGACACGGGCGACGCCGGCGGGATGCGCCGCAGCGTCGTCGGGACCGCGAGGATCGACGAGTGGAAGCGTTGGCGCCGATCGAGGATCGTGATGACGAGGGCGCTCGCCCGTGTTGACATGCCTTCCTCCGAAATGCCAGCGCTCGCGCTCGCGTTCGCGCTTGCACCATTTTCAAGGCGAAATGCGTCATCCTTGATGCTCTACTGGGCCAGGTAGACGAAGCAGGCTTACGCAACGCCATCGGAAGATTTTCCCGCATGTCCAACCTGACGATTTATCGACTCGACCCGGTGGATGCCGATGCTCTTCAGGCCTTCGGGGATCTGTGGTGCCGTGCCGCCTCGACGTTTGATAGATCGGGCGACACGCTTCTGAACCGCAAAAGTCGTTGCCCATCGTGCGGTTGCGAGTGCGCCAAACACGATCATCGCGAACGCGTTTGGCGCGACCTCGACCTGCGCGGTGATCAACTGTACCTTCATGCGCTGGTTCCCCGCGTCGACTGTCCCGAGCACGGTGTGTTGACCGTGGTGGTGCCGTGGTCGGCGGGTCGATCGGAATTCACCGAACGGTTCGAACGGATCGCGATTGCATTACTGCGCGAGATGTCGGTCGCGGCGGTAGCACGGCGCATGGCGATCACTTGGGATCACGTCGACGCGATCATGCTGCGTGCAGTCGAGCGCGGTCGCCGCCGTCAGCAACCGCGTCTGGTGCGCCATATCGGTATCGACGAGAAAGCGGTCAAGAAGCGCCACCAGTACTTCACGATCGTCTCCGACCTCGATGCCGGCATCGTGCTTTGGGTGGGACGCGGACGCAAGCGAGAATCGATCGACGCCTTCTGGGCCGGGCTTTCGCGCGAGCAGCTCGAGGCCGTCGAAGGCGTTGCGATGGACATGTGGCAGCCGTACTTCGACTCGACGATGGCTTACGTTCCCGACGCGGCGAGCAAGATCGTGTTCGACCGTTTTCATGTGACCGCATACCTGACCAAGGCGGTTGACCTGACGCGCCGGGCGATGATGCGCGATCGGAATCTGGATCGAACGGCATTGAAAGGGACGAAGTATGCGTGGCTGAGATCAACGACGCGCATGGATCGCGCTGAGCGCCGGGAGCTGGGTGAGTTGCGCCGGCAGTATAAGCAGCTCGGACGTGCTTGGGCGATCAAGGAGAGTTTCTCAGAGTTCTGGGTTTACCGGCGCGAATCGAGTGCGCGAAACTTCTTTCGCGGGTGGTTTCATTGGGCCACGCATTCGCGGTTGCCGGAGCTGGTCTCAGTCGCGTACACGATCAAACGACACTTTGCCAATATCATCACGTACATCCTCAAACCGATAAGCAACGCTGCCGCGGAAGGCATCAACAGTAAGATTCAGATGATCAAATATCGAGCGCGAGGTACCGCAACGAGACGCGTTTTGCGGCAGCGATTCTATTTCACTGCAGGGTCTCGACCTGCTACCCACCCACTCAAAGTCCTGAAGAGCCGAAATTGTTGAGGCCTTCGCTCGCCAGCAAGGCCACATGCGATCGTTCGATCAAACGAGCCGCGGACGATCGACTTCGCACGATTTTCTCGAGCTTCCGGCGTTCGGGCTCACTAAGGGTGATAGCGTCTGCAATTCGCATGGGACAAGTAATCATCAATCCGACATACATTACAACCTGCTTCACGGCCTACATTAGGGGAATGGGTGGCGCGTATCGCCCAGCGATAAATTTAGCGATTGGTTGCGGTCATCGACTCGTGCGCCGCTTGCCGGTTTGCACACCCGAAGGCGTGATCCGTCCACTCTGGTGAGGACTGCACCCGACGCACGAAAAGCATCGTATGGTTCAAGCCGAAGAGACGCCTGCGCCTCGATGGCTCGAAGAGCGATTGGCAGGGCCGATGTCGAGGCGGAAATACCCGCCCGCGTCGCGGGGTGAAGCTGGTCTCGGAGAATGGAAATGCGCGCAAGCTCCGGAACGGCAACGGACACAGGAAATAGCTCGTATCTGGACGTGGATGGAATCTCATGAATCGAACGACTGCGATCAGCCTGGCTGTCTTCGCGCTCGCTGCGTGCAACAGTACAGCGACAGAACCATCTCAATCGCAAAAACCTCAAAGTTTGTCTGCCGATGAGCCCTCATCGACCACACTTTCATCAACACAGGCTCAGACGGGGCCAGGTCCCGCGCAATGGGTATCGGGGGGTGGCGCGACGACCGGCCCCGTGTCATTCACTTATCCTGGAAAGCAATTTTCGGGGGCCGTTCATTCGCTGACAATCGTGAACGGAAACCCGGTCATCCAGATTGGAAGCGGCCGCATGAAGATTATGCGCTTCAAGGATGCGACGAAGACCGCTGTTTCACAACTGACTCTCGATCCGTCGCTCTAGGACCTAGGAACGATGGCTTTGCCCAAGGAGTCTCTTGTGAGTGATCAATTGAGCGATCGAGGTCAAGACGTACAGAAAGTGTATGAAACACGCGTTAACTCGCGGCGTCGACTCGCGCGTAGCGCGATTGATCGGGGGAACGATCCTAGCGGCGGTCGTTGGCACAGCCAAGGTTGCGTCGGCGGCGTATATCGACGTAGGCAGGTGACGGACGGGCAGCATGGCACGATCTACGGCATCGCATGGTCAGCCGTCAGCGGCCAGGTTTGCGAGCGGCTATTGCGACTGCAGCTTCAGTTCGGATGGTATGGGTGTACAGAAACCGACTTCCGGAGCTGTCACTAAGATTTTCTAGGCCAAGCGAAGCGCAGCATTGACCTCGGTTCACTGTCGCGTGTGTTGAGCCCGCGGCATCGCGAGAGCGTCATCGAGAGCTGTCAGCGGCTTATTGAGTCCACAGAAGAACCCGTTGAGTGTATTTTGCTCACGGGTTCTCACGTTATTGGAACTGCGGATGACTTCTCTGACATTGATTTACTCGTTATCTCGGAGAAAGGACCAGGGGTTCAAAGATGGCGCTGGCGCACGGATGCCGGCGTCCGAGTTGAGGCATTCGTTTCCAGTTTTGACAACGCCATATTGGCGATGAAAACGGGCGACACTTATGTCAATCCGGTCGGCCTATGATAGTTGTCGGGACCTGGCCAGAGTAATTGTCGCCGACCAGACGCCAAGTTTTAGAAACAAAGGCGACTCGCGTCACGACCCCACGATGAGTGTTTAGAGAATTTCAGCGGCGGGCCCGCGGGCGCTTTCCCCCTTGACGTCGCTGCTCGCTCGATTCGTGAGGATCGCGCTCGCGATAAAACCGAAGAGATGATCGGCGCGTGGCGCGAACGAGGGTTGGTCGCCGAGCCACGCGAGCGCCCCGACCAGCGCATACAGGTCCGTGCCATCGATGTCGGTCCGCGCCATTCCTTCGACCTGCGCGCGGGCGAGGAGCCGCGTGCCTGCCGCGCGCATCGTGACGCACGAGGCATGGAGTGCGGACTCCGGCTCCGCGATGGCGGCCATCATCGACGCGGCGACGCCGCGATAGTTGTGTGCGACCGCGACGGCTTCGCGTAGCCACGACACGAAAGCGTCGTTGGGTGAGTTCGAAGCTTCGAGTTTGCTTGCCCTTCCCGTCAGCTCGTCGAAGCTCGCGCGAAGCAACGCCTCGAGTAACGCCTCTCGCGTCGGGAAGTGGCGGTACAGTGTGCCGAGCCCGACTCCCGCTCTGCGGGCGACGTCGCGCAGCGATGCATCGGCGCCTTGCTCGGTTACGACGGCGCCCGCGACTGCGAGAAGGTGTTCGTAGTTCTTTTTGGCGTCGGCTCGCATCTGCCCAACTTGACAATCGGAGCAGTGCTCCGTATATTCGGATCACCGCTCCGGTAAGGATAACTCATTTGCCGTGAAAGAGAAAGCGATGCCGACAAACACCATGAACGCGATTCGGCTGCACGAATTCGGTGGCCCTGAGGTACTGCGTTATGAGGAGGCGCCGCTTCCGGCGCTGAAGCCCGGTGAGGTGCTCGTTCGCGTTCACGCGGTCGGCATCAATCCGCCCGACTGGTATCTGCGCGACGGGTTTACCAGCTTGCCTCCTGAGTGGAGGCCGTCCGTGCCCATGCCCGTCATTCCGGGGACGGACGTGTCGGGCGTTGTCGAGGCGGTCGCCACAGATGTACCGGGCTTCTCCGTCGGCGATCGAGTTTTCGGCATGGTTCGGTTTCCTAGCTTCGGGGAGCGCTGCTTATGCCGAGTACGTCGCCGCGCCGGCGTCGGACCTCGCACTCAAGCCGGCTGGCATCGATCACGTGCACGCCGCAGGCGCACCGATGTCAGGGCTCACTGCGTGGCAGTTCCTGATCGAGCTCGGGCACAATGAACCGAACCCGCTCCAACCGGAGATGCATCGCCCGGTGCCGCTCGACGGCAAGACGGTGCTCGTCAATGGAGCCGCGGGCGGCGTGGGGCACTTCGCGGTGCAGCTAGCAAAATGGAAGGGTGCGCACGTCATCGCGGTGGCATCGGGCACGCAAGAGTCGTTCCTGCGCGAGCTCGGCGCCGACGAATTCATCGACTACACCAAGAGCGCTCCCGAAGACGTCGCGCATGACGTCGATCTCGTCCTCGATACCTCGGAGGTCCCACCACCGGTCGTTTCTTGCGCACGATCAAGCGTGGCGGCGCTTTGTTCCCGGTGTTCTTATGCTTCTCCGACGCCGAGGAGGCCGCGAAACTCGGCGTCACGGTCTCGATGACCCAAGTGCGCTCGAACGGCCCGCAACTCGCGGAATTCGGGCGCTTGCTCGATGCCGGGACGGTTCACGTCGCCGTCGACAGCACGTTTCCGCTTGCCGATGCACGCAAGGCCCACGAACGAGCCGCCCGCGGGCACATCCAGGGCAAGCTCGTGCTCACGGTCCCGTGAGAATAACTGCAGATGTAAGGAAGCCCATGGCACGGCAGCTTAGTTTCAAATGGTAGGGACCCTGATGTGCGAAGCCGCCTCCTCGGCCGGACTTTCGCCGGACTACCGTGTGTCCGTGGTGGAGCGCTACACCGACGGCGTCGAACTGTCCGTCGGGCTCGTTCAAGGCCTTCGCTTCGAAATCATCGACGGCAAGCCGACGTTCAGGGTCGGTGCGCGACAGGACGAGCGGGCCGATGTAACGATCGAGATAACGGCCGCCGCTTCGCGTGAGCTCAACACGTTGCATAGCGCCGATCCGAACTATCAGAACGCACTTGGCAACTTCTTGAGAACGGGTGCCATGCGGGTGGATGGCGACCCACGCGGTTAGCAGCAGCGACGGTCGGTGGCGAAAGCGGGCCGGCTAAATCGTTCTACTCGGACGAGCGGCGATATCAGCCGGATCTACAGGATACGAGCCCTTTGCAAGGCGACGTTCGCAGGCACGGAGGCGGTTCGAGACATATCGGCAGTAGAAAGGAACGATTGCGTAACCAATAACATGATGGGATCCGTGGCGCCGTTCGAAATGGACGTTTTCAGGACGACGCTGGCGAGGGCTCCGCTGACGGTCTGAATTGTAAAACCTAACGCAATAGGTTATACTCAGCCGTGCCGAGGATCGTTGCCGAGGGGTTCGTTATCCGGGTCTATTCGGACGACCATGCCCCCGCCCACGTTCACGTCTTCCCCGACGGCGCCGAGCTCCGCGTCTATCTACGGGGCTCTCGTACGCCGGAAGACGTCGCGCCGGATGAAGGCTTCGAATCGGCGTCGTGCGATCCAGCTCGTCGCCGAGCATCGACACCAGCTCCTTGCCATGTGGCGGAGGTTCCACTCGTGAAAAACCCCCTACGCGTCGCTAGCGCCAAGGTCGTTCTGGGCGACCCATCGCGTCTCGTGTTGCGCTTGCGCGGTAAAGACGACGTCGAGTTGTCGTTCCCACTCTCGCGGATCGACAGCTTCCGGCGTCGCGTTGAGCCGCGGCGCGCACTCGCCGAAGGCTCAAACGCTCATAAAGTCGTGGTCGTAAAAGACGACGGCGGGACGATCGAATGGCCGGCCCTGGAGGTCAGTTTCTCGGTCGCGGAGCTGCTGCCCGAGTTTCTCGGCTTCGGCAGCGCGGTACGCTCGGCGGCCGCGCGCAAAGCCGGGACGGTGAGGACAACCGCAAAGGCGCGCTCATCGCGCGAGAACGGGAAGCGCGGCGGCCGTCCTCGGAAAGCCGCTTAAACGCTGCGCGCCGATCGCCTCACCTGCCCGGGCCGTGCAGTGTAGCTATCGGCGCTGCGGGACCCCGACAATAAGCACGCCGCCCGTCCCAAGACGGTCCTTTCCGGGATTTGTCAGCCGATCAACTCGAGCCGATTGCCAAATGGGTCTGAAATATAACAGTGTGGACGGCCGTCGAAGAGTAGCGGATCAGGCGTCGCCAGAACACCGCTTCGACTCAAACGATCAAGCAGTGCCCGATAGTCGACGCACCGAAGTGCCGGATGAGCCTTCGTGGCGGGAGTAAACGTTGCGTCTACTCCGACGTGCAATGTTACATCACCACTTCGAAACCACGCGCCACCGCGCTTAGCGAGCTCTTCGGGCTTTGGAACTTCTTCGAATCCGAGAACGTCGACGTAAAATCCTCGAGCCCGGTTTTCACCGCCCCGCGGAATAGCCAGTTGTACATGGTCGAGCCGACTGAACATGTTTCGTGTTTCAACCGATGATCTGAATAACTTTGCTGCGAGTCCAAGACTACGCGGTATGTCCTGGAAGGGCTCCTTTTCGGGACGGCAGAGTCGCCCACTCGATCGGGTTGCGCAACGTCTCCGGAATGCATCCGACGTATGCCGCATGACCTACACCCCAGGCCTTCCCGTTCGCGCGCCGGCGTGACGGCTGAGGCGTGGCGTCGCGTCGGTCCCGGCACGGGGCGCGACGGTCGAGCGCGGATCGCGCAAATAGCTCATCGCGTTCGGCATCGCCCTCGCTTCGCTGCTTTTGGGAGCCGCAACGCCGGTCGACGGTAAGCACGCCAATCGAGCGGTTCAACGCCGATCGCGTTCGTCGATTACTCCGGGATGGTCGCCTCGCAAACGGCAGACTATTTCGGCAATAAGCTGCTAGGGCTGCGCCAGCGCGGAAATGAGCAACACGTCGATCAGGACGATCTCGCGGTGCGAGACGCGCACGAGTCCGACGTCGGCGAGCACGCCGAGCTCTTTTGTCAGCGTCTCGCGGCTCGTCCCGATGAGATCGGCGAGATCCTTGTGCGTCAGGCTCAGCGCGATGCGGAGCGCGCCGTCCGGCTCGCGGACGCCGTGGTCCGCCGCGAGGCGGCCGAGCGCGTCGACGAGCCGACCTGGCACGCTCTTGCCGGCAAGTTCGACGAGCTCGCGCCCCGCCGCCGCGAGCCGCCGCGCGAGGCCGCGCGCGAAGGCCGAGGCGAGCGCCGCGTCGGCTCGCAGGAGGCGCAGAAACGTCGCGACGTCGATCCGCGCGAGCGCGCCGTCTTCGAGGGCGATCGCACTCGTCGTCCGCAGCGCCGTTCCGAGCGTCGCGCTGATCTCGCCGAAGACGTCGCCGGGACTGCGGATGCCGACGATCGACTCCGAGCCGCTCGCGCGCGTGCGCACGATCTTCACGCGACCCTCGATCACGAAGTAGACGGCGTCGGCCGGGGCGCCCGGCGTGTACGCGAAGTCGCCACGCGCGATGCGCGTCCGGCGTCCTTCGGCGAGGATCGCGTCACGGTCGCGCGGGGGCAACTCGCCGAGGTTCACCCGCCGCCGCGCAGTGCACGGCCCGGCAACGCGCCCGTCACGCGGCCCTCGCGCGCGACGAGCCGGCCGTTCACCCAGACGGCGCCGATGCCGAGCGGATACGCGTACGGCTGCGTGTAGGTCGCGGTATCGACGATCCGCACCGGGTCGAAGAGCACGAGATCGGCGTACCGGCCGGCTTCGATGCGGCCGCGGTCGCGGATGCCGAAGAGGTCGGCCGGCAGCGACGTCATGCGCCGGATCGCTTCGCCGAGCGCGAGCGTTCCGCGGCCGCGGACGTAGCGTCCGAACACGCGCGGGAACGTGCCGAACGTGCGCGGATGCGGGAGCCCGCGGGCCGTCACGCCGTCGATCGCGCGCGCGGACGCGTCGCTGCCGACGCAGCAGAACTCGGCGCCGAGCACGGCCGCGACGTCATCTTCGTCCATGTTGAAGAAGATCGCCTCGACCTCGAGCCCTTCCTCGAGCAGCAACCGCAGCACGGCGCGCGCCGGCGAACACCGCCAGGCGCTCGCGATCTCGTCGATCCGGTAGCCCGTCCACGTCGCGCCCCGCTCCGTCAGGACGCTCGTGAGCAGGATGTCGTGCCACGTGCCGCCGTGGTCGAGCTCGAGCCGCAGGGCGAGGGCTAGGGCCGTCTCGGGATCGCGCAGGCGCGCGAGCGTCGCATCGCGGCCGCCGGCGAGCGCGTTCTCCGGCAGCAGCGTCGCGAGCTCGGTCCAGCTCGCGACGTACGGATAGACGTCGACGGAGACGGGCCGGCCGGAGGTTCGGGCGCGGTCGAGTCGCGCGAGCGAGGCGTGGATCTTACCCCAGTTCTTCTTGCCGGCGGCTTTGTGATGCGAGACGTGGACGGCGACCTCGGCGTGGAGGCCGATCGCGAGCGCCTCGTCGACGGCCGGCACGAGCGCGTCGCCCTCGTCGCGCAGGTGCGAGACGTAGCGCGCGGCGCCCGCGAGACGCGCCTCGGCCGCGCATGCGACGAGCTCGCTCTCCTCCGCGAAGCGTGAGGGCACGTAGACGAGACCGCTCGAGACGCCGATCGCACCCTGCTCGACGGCGCTGCGCACGAGAAGGCGTTCGCGGGCGAGTTCCGCGTCGTCGAGCCGGCCCACGCGGTCGCCGCGGATGCAGCGGCGCGTCGTTCCGAGCCCGGCGAGCGAGGCGACGTTCAGAGCGAGACCGTGGCGATCGATCAGCGCGAAGAAACTCGCGAAATCGTCCCACTCGACGTCGATGCCGAGCGGTTTCAGCGTCTCGCGACGCCGCGCGAGGGCCTCGCCGGAGAGCGGGGCGACCGACGTTCCGCAGTTACCGCCGATCTCGGTCGTGACGCCCTGTAAGATCTTACCAACACAGCGGCGATCTGCTAGCCACAATTCATCGCTATGCGAATGGGCGTCGATAAAGCCGGGCGCGAGCACGGAGCCGTCGCCGTCGATCGTCGCGTGCGCGTCACGTCCTTCGAGCGAACCGATCAGCGCGATGCGATCGCCGACGATGCCGAGGTCGGTGACGAACGGCGGCGCGGAGGTGCCGTCGTGAATCGTCGCTCCGCGAACGATCGTATCGATCATGTTATTGATAGCCCTGTTTGGGCGAAGGAGGCTTGGGTACCACTTGATCGTTGCACCCGTTCCCCGCTCTCTCGACAAGGTAGCGTTCGACATGGACAAGGACGAGAAGAAACCGGCGTCGCCCGACGCCTCCGTCGCAGACGGAAAGGAGATGTCGGTCCGCGAGGCCGGCAAGAAGGGCGGCGACACCGTGCGCGAGCGGTACGGCTCCGGCTTTTACGAACAGATCGGGCGCAAGGGGGGTGAGGCGACGCGCGAACGTCACGGCGCCGCCTTCTACGAAGCGATCGGACAAAAAGGCGGCCGCGTCGTCAAGGACAAGTACGGCACCGATTTCTACGAAGAGATCGGCCACAAGGGCGGCCAGAGGGTCAAGCAGTTGATCGCGGAGGCCAAACGCTCGCTGCAAGCGGCGGGCGACGGGACGCCCGCGGAGCCGGTCGCGCTCACGGCCGTGAAGCCCAAACGTGCCAAGGCCTCGTAGCGCCGCGGTCATTTGAAGTTCGCCGCACCCGCGATCGCGCCGAGGTGCAGCTGACCGGTCTTTACATCGAAGGTCAAGCCGTCGACGACGAGGGGCTCCGCGGCGCCGGTGTCGATCTTTAGGCGTCCGACAATCGTTAAACGCTGAAGCACGTTGCTCCACGAGATCTCCTCAGCGTCGAAGGATCGAACCGGCGTGTCGCTCGCGACGGCCTTGATATGGATACCGCCGGTTGCGGTGAAGTCGTGCGACTGCATGTTGACGGTCACGTGTTTTGCGGAGACGCCGAGATACGGCTTGCCCTCGCGATCGAGGACGCCGTCGTGAACGCCGTTCAGTTCGAGCATCGATTGATCGGCATTTGCCGTGATGCTATCGTACGAAGCCTGCCACGACGACGTGCTGATCCGGCGGCCGTAGAGGGTGCCGGCCCCAAAGAGGAGCGGACCGTTGCCTTTCGGTGAGATCGCGGGATAGAAGCCCGCGAGATAGATCCCGACGCCGACGAAGATCGCGAGCGCGACGCCGATCGCCCAGAGTGCGGCCTTCACGGCGGTGACGAAACGCCGGGTTGCCGTCGCGTGCGACCGGCGAATGCGGCGAGGGCGATGAGGAGGGTGAAGGCGAGCGCGAGCGGCGGCGAGCCGAGCCGGTCGTAGAGCGTCGGAACGCCCGCGCCGACGACGCCCGTGAGCGTCGTCTGTTCGTTCAGCCGGGTCGCCGCGGTGAAGCGTCCGTCGGGTGCGATGATGCCGCTGATGCCGGTCGATGCCGCGCGCAGGACCCAGCGCCCCGTCTCGATCGCGCGCATCTGCGCGATCTGCGCGTGCTGGTAGGGGCCGGCGGTCGTACCGAACCATGCGTCGTCCGTCGCGACGAGCAGCACGTCCGCACCGGCCCGCGCGTCCGCGACGGCGTGGTCGCTGAACGCCGACTCCCAGCAGATCAGCGGCCCGACCCCGAGCGCCGAGCCGCCGGGGCCGGCGACCCGCGTCACCCCGTCCGTTTCGCCGCGCGCGAAGCGTCCGATGAGGTTCGCGTACGGCAGTTTCTCGAGGAACGCGAACGGCAGGGCTTCCGCGAACGGGACGAGCTCGTGCTTCTGATAGGCGCCGTCCGGCGCACCGGTCGGTGCGTAGAAGACGAGCGCGTTGTAGTCGCGGCCGCCGGTGCGTTGCAGCGTGCCGACGGCGAGCTCGCCGCCGATCGACCGGGCGAGTCCGGCGAAGGCGGCGCCGAGGGCGGGCGAACGCGTGAGATCGACCGGGATGACCGTCTCGGGCCAGAGGACGAGCGAGGGCTTCGCGCTCGAGAGCGCCGCCGTCATCGTCTCGTAGCGGCGGATCGCCGTGAGGATCGCGCCGGGATCGTGTTTGATCGACTGCGGAATGTTGCCTTGGACCGCGGCGACGCGCATGCTCGGCAGGGGCGCGCGGCGCGCCGGCCAGTCCGTCCAGGCGGCGAAGGTCGCGACGAGGACGACCAGGGCGGCGAGGGCGGCTCCGCGTACCGGCGCGCCGGCGCGCGGGGCGCGGACGACGAGCGCGACTTCGGCGCCGAGGAGCGCGAGCACGAACGTCAGCCCGAAGCTGCCGCCGTACGCGGCCAGCGGCGCGAGGGGGCCCTCGACCTGCGAGAGCGAGAGCGTCGCGAACGGCACGTCGAAGGGTCCGAGGCCGGCGCAGCGCAGCCACTCGGCGAGCGCGAACGCGGCGGCCGCGCCGAGCGGCAGCCACCCGGTCCGGACGTGCGCGGCGAGCCAGGCGACGGTGAGACCGGCGAGCGCGAACTCGAAGAAGCCGTCGCCGATCGCGGGGAGAAGCGTCATGAGGAAGCCGAACGGCGCGATCAGCTGCCCCGCCGTCTCGCCGAACCACGAGAACGTCAGGCTGAAGTAGAGCGTGCCGGCGGCCCAGCCGGTCCAGAAGGCGCGCTTCGGCGTCAGTCCGTACCAGGCCCAGAAGCACGCGGCGGCCCCGACCGGTGCTAGCGGGTACAGGTTCGTCTTGGGCAGCGCGAGTGCCATCGCGACCGCGCCGAGACACGCCACCACCAGCGCCGCCACAGGAGACCGCATGTTCCGACGATTGGCCTTTCTCTCACTCGCGCTCGGCCTCGTCGTTGCGGCGGCCTGCGGGCGCCAGGTGACGCCGAGTCCGGGGGCTTCGAGCAATCTGTCGGGCAAAATGGTGATTCGCTTTCGCGTGCGCGGCACGCTCGATTTCAACAACGTCAACTACGTGATCGTCTTCAACACCACTGGCACCGGTGGCGAACCCTATCCTCAAGCCGAACTGACGTCTTTCGCAAACTTTTCGTATGCCTTCGCGGTCGGCGCGGATCACGGCGGAGCCGGCGTGACGCTGCCGACGCTCTTCCAATACATCGTCGCGCCCGGGACCTCGAACAACCTGAACCCTCAGCCCGTGCAGCTGGGTGCGTCGACGACTCAGTTTATCCCGATGGACAGCCTCGCGAATAACGAATTCCAGCTCACGTTCACGCGCCTGCAGCTCGACAATCCGCTGATGTTCAATGCGACGGCGACGCCGGGCGCGACGCTCTCGCCGGTCGCCTCGCTCACGCCGTCCCCCGCCGCGACGACGGCCGCTCCGAGCGCGCCGCCCTCCGGCTTCGCGCCGACGAACACGCCGCTCGCGCTCGCGACCTCGCAAGCGCAGCGGACTTGGTTCATCAACTTCTTCACGATCGACCGCACGGCGAACGGCGGGTCCGGCGCACCGCTCGATTCGCTCGGCATCGGCGGCGCGAAGGATACGTCGTTCAATTTCACGATCGATACCGCGACGCAGAATCTCCAGCCGGTCTTTCGTCCGAGCGGCATCACGTACCCGAGCAACCTCAGCGCCGCGATCGACGGCGGCGAGGTCGACAACTACCCCTGAACTCAGTGCGTTTCGTCGAGGAAGATCTCCTCGATCGGCCATGTGAACAGGCGCGCGATCTCGAACCTCGACTTCCCTCCGGCAATGGACCGCGGAGGTGCGTGGAAGATCGAACTGGTCCGGGAAGCGCTCGCGATATGTACGCCGAAGCGTTCGAGGTCGTCCCGGTCGGCCGTACACGCGCGCTGGCTCCTCGCCGGGCCGCCCTGCGCACCATGGCGGTGTCGAAGCTCCGCGGAAAGCGGCTTTACCCACGGGAGCGGAAACCAAAGTTTGGGAGGCGAAAAACCTCCTATGGTCGCCGACGTGTTGATGCTCGAGCTGAACGAGCTCTCGCCCGTGCTTCTGGAAAAGTTTATGTCCTCGGGCGACCTTCTAATTTCAGCAGGTTGTACGAGAGCTCGGTCGTCCGGCGCACCGATGCAGCCGAAGCGCCTCCGTACCTCGAACCGTGGATTCAGTGGCCAACCGTCCACTTCGGCGTCGGCCGGGAGCAACACGGCTCGTTTCATCTCGGCGACGGTCGCAAGTACGAGGGCCCCGGACTTGCCCAATTGCTCTCCGACGCGGGCGTTCGCGTGGGCGTCTTCGGGAGTATGAATACCAATTACCGAGCCCTTTCTGGTTATTATCTGCCTGATCCGTGGGACGCGCGCGGACGGGCGTTCCCGCCGGAGTTGAGCGCCTTTTCGGATTTCGTCGCACGACAGGTCCAAGAATCGTCGCGTGATGATGCGCGGATCGGCCCACTCGCAGCGCTACGATTCGTGCGCTTTTTGCTAGCTCATGGTCTGAGGGCAGGCACGGTCGCCTCGATCGTCCGTCAGCTCGTTGCGGAGCGCCGAAACCCGAAGGTTCGCTGGAAACGCGCCATGCTGCTCGACGCACTTGCGTTCGATGTCTTCTCATCGCTCAACGCGACCTACCGCGGTCGATTTGCGACCTTTTTTCGAACAGCGTCGCCCACTTTCAACACTATCATTGGCGGGACATGTCACCTGCCATCTTCGATCATCAGAGCGACGATGACGACGGAACCCATCGCGATGCGATCCGCGAAGGCTACCAGCGTAACGATGCCATCGTCGGCCGCGTCCTTCGATCGCATCCGAAGAGCACCATCGTATTCGCCACCGGCCTCAGTCAACAACCGTGGCTCGAGACGGCGAAATGCGCGTATCGCCCGCAAAAGTTTGCGGATTTGTTCGCTTTCGCCGGCGTCACTGGCGGTCACGTGGAGCCGCTAATGGCTGAAGAGTTCCGGATCGTCGGTACGAACCCAGAACGGACGGCGCTGCAACTTCGGGCGTTGACGTCGAGCGGAACGCCAATCTTCAACGCGGCGGTCGTCGAAGGCGGAGTCCATGCCGGTTGCAGCATCTATGACGGTGACGCACGGGTCCTCCGCAATGTCGTCGATGGGCCGACCCGTTCCGCGACATTCGGCGACCTGTTCTACCGGCTACCGGCGATGCGTAGCGGCCGTCATCACCCGATCGGCGCCCTCTGGATCCGGGACGGGTCGCCACATCGCATCGAAGACGAGCCCGTGCCGCTCGAGTCGATCGCACCCACGATCCTGAGCATGTTTGCCCTCACACCCCCGGCGTCGTTCGCCCCTCCACTTCCGCGCGTCGGCCGAGTCGTACAACCGGTCGCCTGACCGCGGAGGCGTGCGTCCCTGGACCTCGTTTGAGTGGCGAGAATCGAATCAGACTTTCGGCGGGGCAAAGATCGATAGAGAGTTCGAGTCTCCTTGCCTCCACCACACGCGTTATCAGCGACAGGCGAATCGGCCCGCGAGATCGGGACGGACCTGCAATCGCCACGGCGGTGCCGCCGCCGCGCAGACCTCGACGTCGCGGCCCTCCGTGCCGCTCGTCGTCTTCGTCGCGATGAAGAGGTCAGGCGGTGCCGGAACGGGGTATCGCGCAGCGATCGTGGCGTTTGGGCGCGCGACGATTTCGACCGGCGTGCGCAGACGGGCGTCCGCGGCGAGATAGAGGGCCGGTTCGTAGTCGTCGAGTGAGAGCGTCGCGCCGGCTCCGAGCGCCGTTCGCACCGCCGCGCCGACTCCGCGAACGTGTGCGCCGCGGTCGTCCCAATAGCGTTCGTAGTCGACGATATGACGGATGAGGAAGAACGTGACGATGGCGGTGGCGGCCGGCGCGAGCGCGCGGCCGTAGAGATTCGCGCGCGGGCGCGCGAGAGCGATCGCGACGGCGAGCGGCGGCAAGGTTGGCAAGAAGTAGTGATCGTAGAAGCGCGTGCCGACGAACGTTCCGGCCAGACTCGCCGCGAACCACGTCCAGACGGTGCGGCGTCGCTCCGGCGGAAGCTGTCGCCCGCTCAGGTAAACGATCCCGGCGAGCACGCCGCTGATGAAGCACGAGTTCAGAAACGTCAGAACGGGTGACAAGACGCCGGCCTTGGGATGGTCCGGCGGCCGCTTCGCGCTCGCGTATACGAGCCAGCTGTCCAGCAGTTGCCGCGCGTCGCCGATGCTGTAGCTCGCGAGGAAGACGGCCCCGCCCGCCACGATCGTCAGCGCGCAGCCCGCCGCGACCCAAGGCGCGCGCTTCGGTGTGATCGCGACGAGCGCGGCTACGACGAGGAGGCTCGGAAGCCAGAAGAAGGCCGCGATGCCGATCAGGGCGCCCGCAAGCGCGCCGCGGCCGCGCTGCGCGCAGAGGACGGCCCCGAGTAGCGGAACGAGCGCATACATCTCGGTCGTGTTGACTTGCTGCGAGGCGACGAGCAGCGGCACGGCGCAGAGCGCCGCGGTCCACGCGAAGGGGCCGCCGAAGCCGCGCGCGACCGCACCCGTCATCGCCGCGACGGCGAGGCCGACACCGACTTCGGCTGCGGCGTGCAGCGCGTAGCGCTCGCCGAAGAGCCGCTGCCAGAGCGCATCGACCAAGAAGACGCCAGGCAATTTATTGTCCCACACGTCGCGATACAGCCGCTCGCCCCGTGCGATCGCGCGCCCCCCGAATTCGAACATCGCGCCATCGGAGATCGGGTAGAAGCGGTGGAGATAGAAGCCGGAGATCGCCGCTAAGACGATCGCCGCGACGGCTATGGGGGTGCGGCGATCGGAGGGCCGCACAAGATCCCGCGCGCTCGGCACGGAGGTCATCGCGACGTCATTCAGACGATGCCGGCTCGAATCGCGTGGACCACCGCTTGCGTGCGAGCCGTGATGTTCGATTTCGAGTGCGCGGAGAGTTCTGCGTGACCGGTCTTCTTCGCGCCCACGCTCCGTCCGCGCAAGACCCCTCCGTCGACGCGCGCATCGACGAAGCTGCCGCCGGCCGCGACGGTTCGCAGGGCGACGGAGAAGGGCCCGTTCTCGCTCAGGATAGACTCCAAGGCCTTGGCAAATAACGTCTGCGCTTCGACGATCGCGACACGGATGGGCGGCATTGCTCTCCTCTAACAAAATGAGCCGCGGCAGAAGACTGCACTCGTTTCGATCGGAGAGACGTCGATACTAGCATGGGCCGTTGGACTCATACGACGTCCGCGAAAGTCGCTCCGCTCGCTAGGTCTAGCGGGTCGCCTTATTTTTTGGAGACGTGGCCGGGTCAGTCCGTGGCGACGGCACTCCCTAGCGCACGGGCGCCTGCTTCGGCTCCGAGCACGACCGTCGCCCCGACAGCACGCGCGACCGCACCCCAGACCGCGTCCGCGTCGGCACAGACGATGATGCGGGCATCCGGAGCGGCCGTGCGAACGGCGCGAATCGCCGAGAGCGGAGCGACGCAAAGATGCGATGCGTCGATAACGACGACGTCCGCGCGCACCGCGCGCAGCGAGCGGACGTGCGGACGCTTCGAGGTCAAGACGACCTCGGCACCGGTGTCGCTGATCGCTCGCATGAGGTAAGGCACGAAGAGACGCCGGCTCTCGACGATGACGGCGCGCTTGCGCCACGGCCTTGCCTCTCATATGGCGTCTCGAAAACAAGGTGAGCTTCTCGCCGAGACCTCGCGTACATGGGCGAGATCTCAGAACGAGAAGCTCTGGGGCAGAATCGCCTGTTGCTGCGAGCCGCCGAGGCCGAAGCCCGTCGATTGGCCGGGGAACGCCAGTAGGTCGGCCGTCAGGTTGAACTGCTTGAGGTCCTGGTTGTACGACCCTTGCAAGCGATAACAACAATCGATTATCTTGGTCAAATAGAAATTCTTGTCGATGAGCCGGAACTTGTTCTTGTAGTCGACGTTCGTCGAGAACTGGACGTCCGTGTACGGACCGAGCGGCGCGATGCCTTGGACGTTCGTCTGATTGAAGCCGTTGCCGGGGCCCGGCTGGTAGAAGCCGCCGAGGAGCAAAAGCGAACGCGGCGAGGGGCGCACGGCGATCTGGTAGTTGAGGGGCTGCGCCTGGCGATTGAACGACGTCCCGGTCGCGAGTTGCACCGAGTAGATATTGCCATTGAAGATCCGCAGCACGTCCTGCGCCGAGTGCGAGCCGCCGGAGAGGCGGTCGAGCAGCTGGAACGGCACGTCGGCCGGGCCGAGCGGGTTCGCTTCGTTGTACGTCACGCTGTTCACGAGGTGGTTGCCGTAGGGCGTCGAGAGGCTCGCATTCTGCGTGACGAATCCCTTCTGGTCGCCCGTCCCGTAGTAATCTTGCGTCACGTTGAGTCCCGCGTTGAAATCGCTCGTGCCGACCCGCGCGTAGAACGGATAGTTCAAGACGCCCTGCGCGCGCTGTGTCGAGAAGTGGTTCTGCGGCTCCGTGTACTCGCCGACGGTCAGCTGCGTCGTGAACGGATACCGAAAGCCGTGAAAGTTGATGTGCGGCATGATCTGCAGCTCCGGCACGCTGTCGAAGCCGAAGGGCTGCGCCGAAAAGTCGGTCTTGTCGTATCGGAGGTTCAGATCGGCGAACGGTGCGAAATAGTGCGTCAGCGTGTTGATGTGGAACGTGTTGCTCGTCGCGATCTGGCTGTTGTATTTGGAGTAGCTGAAGTTGAACTGCTGCGAGAGATTGCGCGAGAGGTTGAGCGAGTCGATCAGCGCGAGGTTGTAGGTGTCGGAGATCTTGCCTTGCGTGAAGCGCGAGAACGTCAGGTTCTCCGTGCTGACGGGGCCGGAATGGATCAGCGAGCCGTTGAGGTTGAAACTCGCCGGCAGCGAGACGCCCGCGCCGAAGTCGCCCGTGTAGTTGAGCGCGAACTGACCCCGCAAGTTCGCCGCTAGATTCTCCGTCTCGGTCGCGTTGATATTCGTCTGACGCGTATTCGTGATGCGGTCCGAGATCGTGTACGAGTCGATCGTCGCGCTGCGCCGGAAGTTTTTCGTGCCGATGTACGCGTCGTAACCGAGGCCGAGACCCCGCTTCGTGAAATACTCGACGCGGTAGTAGCCATAATAGGTATCGGAGGCGTCGAAACTGATGCGCGCCTTCACGAAGGCCCCTTCGGTCTTCGAGTAGCCGAAGAGCGGCAAGAACCCGGTCTGGCGGCGCGGATCCGTGAACGTTTTGAGCGGGATGACGAGCAGCGGCAGATAGAAGATCGCGAGCGCGCCGAGAAAGATCGTCGCGTTGTGCGCGACGATCTTCTGCCCGGGCATGACGTCGATGTAGCGAGCGTTGACGTGGTAGCCGGAGTGCGGTTTGTCGCAGGTCGTGAACGACGCGCGTTCGGCATGCGTCGCGCCCCCGCCGAGCGAGCGGATGCGCTGTGCGCTGTAATGCAGTTTGCCGACATCGACGCCCTCGGTCGTCTCGCCGCGGCCGCCGACGAGGATCGCGCGCCGCGCGATCGTGTCGAAGTCGATCTCGTCCGCATAGAGAATCGCATCTTGCGCGCGGTTGATTAGATAGGTGTGACCCGTCACGGTGAGCGTGTGGTCGCCGTCGTAGTGCGCGTGGTCGCCGACGATCTGACCCGTCGCGTAGAAGATGTGGACATTGCCGTCGAAGTCGCCCGGCGTGTGATCGCGCGTGGACGCATCGCCGCGGTCGGCGAGGATTGCGAGCTGATTCGGCGCGAGCGTGCCGAGCGGACGCGGTTGCGGCGATCCGGTCGGCGTCGGCGCCGGAGTCGCGGCGGCACTGTGGTAGGGGACGTACGGCGTCGGCGAGGCGGACGGCCCCGCATCCGGAATCGTCGGCGCACCGGTCGGATTCGAGAGGATGACGGGGCCGGTCTCGGGGGCGAGCGGCGTCGCGGTCGGAATCGGCGGCGGCGTCGGGGCGCTCGCCGCCGTGCTGCGCGGCGTCGGCGCGATCAGCGTACCGGGTCCCGGCAGGGCCGCGGGAACGAAGACGGTCGCGACGGGCGAGGGTGAGGCGACACCCGAGGCCGAGGCGTCGGGCGACCCCGCGGCCGAAGCGGCCGGCGCCGGTGCCGTACCGAACGGCGGGACCGTCGCGCCCGGGGCGGGCGTCGCCGCATTCGGCAGCGTGCCGGCGTCGGGCCCGCTCGGCAGCGGGACGGCCTGTGCGACCTGCCGCGACGCCGACGTCGAGAGCTCGAGGCGCGCGTGGCGACCGGTGCGCGGTCGCGCGGCGGCCGCCGGAGCGGGCGGCGCCGCGAGGGCGGGGAGCGGTGCCGTCGCGAGACGCACGGCATCGTCCGGTGCGACGACGTCCAGCCGGTAGCGCTCTTGGCCGACGTCGACCGTGCGGTTACGCGGATCGGCGGCGAAGGCGGCGCGCCGATCCTCGACACCCGTCAGTGCCGATGCCGCCGCCTCGCGCAGGTCGGCCCCGGTCGGCGCTTCGCCCGCCGCGCGCAGGCGCTCGAGCGCCCGATCGACCGAATGCGCGTCGTCCGGCAGCGAACAGAGCGCTTTCGCCACCGCGACGAAGCGCGGGTCCGTCGCGCTCGCGCCCGACGCCGGCAGGGGCGCGGCGAAGCTTCGAGCGACGGCCGCGAACGCGAGCAGCGCCGCGAGGCCGCGCCCGCGTGCGTTCTTCAGCGCTCGACCCGCAGGAAGAGCGCGATGCCGACCGTGCCCATGACCATATTCGGTATCCACGCCGCGAGGTACGGATCGACCGCGTCGTTCTTGCCGAGCGCCGTGAAAGCGGCCGTCATCAGGTAATAGACGAAGTAGAGCACGATCGACATCGCGACCCCGAGCACGCGGCCCTTCTTACCGAACGCCGCCGCGAGCGGGAGCGAGATCAGGACGGCGATGAACGAGGCGAACGGATAGGCGAGTTTCTCCGCGAGCGTCACCTTCAGCAGCGCGAGCGCCTGGCCGCCCTCACCCGTCATCTGCATCGTCTTGATGTTGGCCGTGAGCGTCTTCGAGTCGACCGTCGTCGGATCGCTGTTCGTCGTATTGATGAATTGGTCGACCGTCTCGTTCAGCGGCAGCGGGACGTCGAGCGTGCGGATCTGCGTCGAACCGCCGTCGACTTCGCCCGACGGTTTGAACGCCGTGAAGCGCGCGTCGACGAGGTGCAGATTCGCGCCGTCGACGATCGCGCGCTGCGCCGTGATGACGGTGCGGAACGGCGTCGTCGTCGCGTTCTTGAAGATCATCACGTCGTCCATCGTGCGGTGATCGGGCTCGACGTTGTCGACGTAGAAGACCGTGCCGGTCGAATCGTCCTTGCGAAAGAACTTCGGCACGACGGGGATCTCCGCCGTGTGATAGACGATTTGGTAGAACGTGCGCGTCGACATTTCGACCGCGATCGGGGTGACTTTCTCGTTGATGTAATAACAGAGGCCGAACATCGCGAGGCCGAAGAGTAGCGGCGCGACGCAGATGCGCGAGAAGCGGATGCCCGAGGTGCGCAGGGCCGTGAGTTCGTTGTCGCCCGCGAGCCGGCCGAACGCGAGCAGCGTCGCGAGCAGCGAGCCGAACGGAAAGGCCATCGGGATGCTCTGCGGTACGCGGAACGCGAGGAAGCGGAGCAGCAAGAAGATGGGCGCGTGCGCGTTGATGATGTAGTCGGCCGCGAGGAAGAAAATATTGAAGAACCAGAACGTGAAAAAAACGGCGAGCGCGAAGCCGAACGGGCCGATCATCTCCCGGAAGATGTAGCCGTCGAGGATCGTGATCGGCATACGCGGACGGAACCGGCGTGGCGGCGCATACGGCGCCGCGCGGAGGCTTCCGGAGTAGCTCGCCACCGGCGCTCTAGCTGTGCAGCGCCGCGTTGACGCGCGCGACGTAGGCGCGCGTCTCCGCAAAGGGCGGCACGCCGCCCGACCCGTCGACGGCGCCCGGCCCCGCGTTATATGCGGCGAGCGCGAGCGTCGTGTTGTGGTGATAGCGCGCGAGCAGATCGCGGAGGTAGTGCGTCCCGCCGTCGACGTTCTGCTCCGGATCGAAGCGGTCGACGACGCCATAGGTCAGTGCGGTATCGGGCATCAATTGCATCAGCCCCGCCGCCCCCGCCGATGAGACGGCGCTCGGATCGCCCGCCGACTCGACGCTGATGACCGCGAGGACGAGCTCTTTTGGAATGTGCCGGCGACTCGAGGCCTGCGAAGCGAGCCGGTCGAGCTCCCCCGCTCCCATCGAGTGCGGGCCGCCGGGGATGAGGCCACCGCCGCTACATCCGAAGAGCGCGAATAGACACAACGACCCGAGGATAGTACGACGCACGGCCTCCACCGGCTTCGGCCTCGACCCGGCGCGGCCTCCGGCGCCGTCCCGATTCGCTCGTAATCTCACCTGGTGACCTATCGGCATGCCGGGGCGCCGCGACGAGCCCCCGGACCGCGGCTGCGCGCCGCACTTCCATGCCCGGCTCATCTTGCGGAATCGAACCGCCGACCGGTATAGTGGTACAAAGTGGTACCCGGTGGGTGTCGGTGGAGGTATTTCCCTGGCTCGCGAGCTTCCGCGTTTTACGGGCCGGACCGAGCACACCCTTGATGACAAGGGGCGCCTCGTCGTGCCGGCGCGGCTACGCGAGCGCCTCGGCGGCAACTTCATCCTGACGGTCGCGCAGCCCGATCCGTGCCTCGCGCTCTACCCCGCCGCGACGTGGGAAGCGTTCTGCGAGCGCCTCGACGCCGCGCCCGTGAAGGACGACCGGTATCGCCGCTTCGTGCGTCACCTGTTCGCCCATACCGAAGAAGCGGCGTGCGACGCGCAGGGCCGTCTCGTCGTGCCGGCGGCCCTCCGCGGCTATGCCGGCATCGAGCGCGAGGTCGTCTCGATCGGCACCCTGACGCGCATCGAACTCTGGGCGCACGAGCGTCTCGGCGTTCTGCGGCCGAGCGACGACGAAGCCGCCGCCTTTGCCGTCGAGCACGGACTCTATTAGTGTGCACGTCTCCGTCATGCCGGGCGAGGCGCTGCACTGGCTCGGCGTCCGCGCGGACGGCCTCTACGTCGACGCGACCTACGGCGCCGGCGGCCACGCCCGCGCGATCGCGGCGCGCGGCGGGCGCGTCCTCGCCTTCGATCGCGATCCGAGCGCGAGCCTCGCGCCGGGTGACGGCGCCGGGGGGCGGATCGAGCTCGTGCGCGCGGATTTTCGCGACCTTGCGGCGGTCCTCGCGGAGCGCGACGTCGCGCGCGTCGACGGCGTCCTCTTCGACCTCGGCGTCAGCTCGATGCAGTTCGACGAGCCGCAGCGCGGCTTCTCGCTCGCGACGGACGGTGCGCTCGACATGCGCATGAACCCGGAGACCGGCGACAGCGCCCTCGACCTGCTGCGCGAGACGGACGAGACGGAGCTCGCGAACGTGATCTATCGCTACGGCGAAGAGCGCGCCTCGCGCCGGATCGCGCGTGCGATCGTCGCGGCGCGCGATGCGGGGCGCCTGCCCGCGCGGACGCTCGAACTCGCGCGCCTGATCTCCGGCGTCGTGCACGCGCCAGGCAAGCGCGAGCGCATCCACCCGGCGACGCGCACGTTCCAGGCGCTGCGCATCGCCGTCAACGACGAGCTCGGCGCCTTGGAAGCGGCGCTCGGCGCGCTCGGAGCCGTGCTCGCCCCCGGCGGCCGCGCCGTCGCGATCAGCTTCCACTCTCTCGAGGACCGTATCGTGAAGCACCGATTCCGCGAAGATCCGACCCTCTGCGTCCTCACGAAGAAGCCCGTGCTGCCGAGCGAGGCCGAGACCGCGGCGAATCCGCGGTCGCGCAGCGCCAAGCTCCGCGCGGCGGAGCGTGCGGCGTGATCGCGCAAGAACTGTTCACGGACGAAGCGATCTCGACGCGCGTCGGGACGCGCTCGGGGCGCGCGCGAGCGGCGCTGCGCCGGCGGCGCACGATCGCGCGGCGCTACCGTAGCGTCCGTTTCGTGATCCTCGCGGTCGTGACGTTCACGGTCGTCGTCGTCGGGTACCTCGGCCTGCTCGAACGCATCACGCAGATGAACTACGAGCGGGCGGTGCTCGCGCAGACGCAAGCGCGACTCGAGGACGATACGGAGCACCTCGAGGATCGTCTGCAGCAGCTGCAGTCGCGCGAGCGACTCGCGGCCTTCGCGCACCGGCTCTCGATGCGCGACCCCGGCACGTTCGCGGTCGCGACCGTGCGGACGGATCCGGCGCCCGCCGAACCCGCGCAGGGTCTCGCCTTCCTCACCGGCTGGCTGCGATAGGTGAGCGGGGCCTACGTCGCGCGCCGCCCTGCGGCGCGGTCGTTCGCGCGGGCCCAACTGCGCGCGAAGTCACTCTTCTATCTCTTCGCGGTCCTAGCGCTCGCCCTCGCCGGACGCCTCGCCTTCCTGCAGATCCACGACTACCGCTTCTTGTCACAGCGCGCGCGCGACCAGCAACTGATGACGATGCGGGTCGCAGCGGAGCGTGGCAGCATCCTCGACCGCGACGGGAACACGATCGTGCGCTCCCTACCTGCCGTCAGCATCTACGCGACGCGCCGCGAGATCGGAGATCCCGGTGCCGTCGCGCGCGCGCTCGGACCGCTGCTCGGACGTTCGCCGAACTGGATCCTCGCCCGGCTCGCCGCCGGCGGCGACAAGGTGCCGATCGAACGGAAGATTCCGGAGGAGCGCGGGCAAGACGTAGCTCATCTGAATCTGTCAGGTATCTCGATCGAGAGCGAGCCGACCGGCGTGCGCTTCCTGCCCTCCGGGCGCCTCGCATCGACCGTCATCGGCTTCACCGGCATGGAGGAGAACGGTCTCGGCGGCATCGAGTCAGCGTACGACGCCGTGCTGCTCGGGGTGGCGGGCACGCGCGCGGTCGAGATCGACGAGTTCGGACGGCCGCTGCCGTTCGGCCGGCGCTACGACGTCGTCGCGCCCCGCACCGGCCGCTCGATCGAACTCACGCTCGACTCGTCGCTCCAGTACGACGTCCAGCGCATCCTCGCCGAGACGGTCGCGAAGTACCGCGCGCGCAGCGGGACCGCGCTCGTGATGGATCCCGCGACGGGCGACCTGCTCGCCGTCGCGAACGCGCCGGATTACGACGTCGCGGACTGGGAGCGGAGTTCGGATGACGCCCGGCGCGACCGGGCCGCCGAAGACGCCTACGAACCGGGCTCGACCTTCAAATTGATCACGGCGTCGGCCGCGATCGACAGCGGCAAGGTGACGACGAGCGACCGCTTCGCCGCGCGCGATCAGCTCGCGATCGGCGGCAACGTCATCCACAATGCGGAGGACGGCTTTCTCGCCGGCACGGGCGGCACGGAGTCACTCGAAGACATCGTCGCGTATTCGCACAACGTCGGTGCGGCGGAGGTCGGCCTCTCGATCGGACGCACGACGCTCTACCGGATGATCCGCCGCTTCGGATTCGGCGATTCGACGCACTCCGGTCTCCCGGGCGAGAGCCCCGGCATCTTGCCCGCGCTCGCCGATTGGAGCGCGACGTCGCTGCCGACGATCTCCTTCGGCCACGGGATCGCGACGACGCCGCTCGCGATGGCGCGCGCGTACTGCGCCTTCGCGAACGGCGGCCTGCTGATGCGGCCGCGCGTCGTCTCGGCGATCCTGAGCCGCTCCGGCGAGGTCGTCAAACGCTTCCCGCCGGTCGTCGAACGGCGCGTCATCTCGCGCGCGACGGCGAAGCTGATGCGCCGCTTCCTGCGCGCGGTCGTCGTCCGTGGCACGGGCCGCGGCGTGGCGGAGGTCGCGGGCTACACGACCGCGGGCAAGACCGGCACGGCGCAAGTGGCGGAGAACGGCGGCTATCTCCCGGGCGCGTACGTCGCCTCGTTCATCGGGATGATTCCGGCCGACCGTCCGCGGTTCGTCATCCTCGTCAAGGTCGAACGGCCGGTCGGCGCGATTTACGGCGGCGTCGTCGCCGCCCCGGCCTTCGCGCGCATCGCACGCATCGCGATGATCGACGCCGGCATCCTGCCGGAGCTGCCGGCCCCGGCGCCGCGACCGGCCCGGCGCCGGGGGACGTCGAAGGGCCGGTTATGAGCCTTCCAGAGGGCGCCGTGCCCCTCGTGCCGCGCCGGTGGGATCTCGGTTCGCTCGCCCGGGCCGTGGCGAACGCGCGGTACGCGAACGTCGGAGCCGCGCCGGAACGCATCCGGGTCGACACGCTCGCGATCGACTCGCGGGCCGTGCGGCCCGGAGCCCTGTTCTTCGCACTGCGCGGCACGCGGACCGACGGCCACGCGTTCGTCGCGGCGGCGCACGCCGCGGGTGCGACCGCCTCGGTCGTCGATCCCGCCGGCCTGATCGAACTGGCGGAAGCGGGCGCCGAATTCGGGCCGGTCGTCGTCGTGCCGGTCGTGCGGCTCGCGCTCTCGCGGCTCGCCGCGCGCTTCTACGGCGAGCCCTCGCACGCGCTCGACGTCATCGGCGTCACGGGCACGAACGGCAAGACGACGACGACCTTCCTGATCGAAGCGGTCCTCGAAGCGGGCGGTATCGCGACCGGCCGCATCGGCACGCTCGGCGCGGCGTTTCGCGGCGCGACCGCGCCGCTCGCGAACACGACGCCGCTCGCCCTCGAGATGCACGCGACCCTCGCCGTCATGCGCGCCGCGGGGGCCCGCTCGGTCGCGGTCGAGACGAGCTCCCATGCCCTCGCCCTCGACCGCGTCGCCGACGTGCGGTTCGCGGCGGCCGTGTTGACGAACGTCACGCGCGACCACCTCGACTTCCATCCGAGCTTCGAGGAGTACGCGGCGGCCAAACGCCGGCTCTTCGCACGCGAGACGCCCGCGATCCTCAACCTCGACGATCCGATCGGAGCGGCCTGGGCGCATGCCTTCGCAGCGGAGCGCGGCACGGACGGCGCGCCCGTCGTAACGTACGCGCAGGGCCGCCCGGATGCCGACGTCGCGGCGAGCCAGGTCGACGCCGGGCCGCACGGCACGACCTTCGCGGTCGACGGCCAACGCTTCGAGCTCGCGTTGCCGGGCCGGTTCAACGTGTCGAACGCCCTCGCCGCGATCGCCGTCGCGCGACGGTTCGGCATCGCCGACGTCGCGTCGGCCCGGGCGCTCGCGGCCTTCGAACGCGTCCCCGGACGCATGGAGCGCTACGAAGCGCGCGGCGTGACGGCGATCGTGGATTACGCGCACACGCCCGATGCCCTCGAGATCGTCCTGCGCACCGCACGCGACTTCACGCATGGCAGCCTGCACGTCGTCTTCGGCTGCGGCGGCGACCGGGATTCTGGGAAACGTCCGATGATGGGACGCATCGCCGCGCTCCACGCCGACCGGATCGTCGTCACGAGCGATAATCCGCGCTCCGAGTCGCCGCAGCTCATCGCCGGGGAGATCGTCGGCGGCATGCCGCTCGCCGTGCGCGCGGCCCGGCGCGTCGAGGTCGAACTCGATCGGCGCGCGGCGATTCGCCTCGCGATCGCGAGCGCGACGCCCGGCGACGTCGTCGTCGTCGCCGGCAAAGGTCACGAGACCGTGCAGATCGCGAACGGCCGGGCGCGGGACTTCGACGATGCAGCGGAAGTGCGCGCCGCCTTCGAAGCGGTCGCGCGGTGAGCGTCACGCGCGAAGGTGCGCTCGCCGCGACCCTCGGCCGCGAACGCGGACGGCTCCCGCCGGAGCTCGTCGTGCGCACCGATACGCGGTCGCTGCGGCCGGGTGAGACGTTCCTCGCGCTGCGCGGGCCGAACTTCGACGGCCACGCCTTCGTCCGTCGCGCGCTCGCCTCGGGCGCCGGAGCCGTCGTCGTCGAGGCCGCGACGTCGCTGCCCGACGGCGCGCCCGCGCTCGTCGTCGGCGACACGCACGCCGCCTTTCTCGCCCTCGCCCGCGCGGCGCGCTCGACCTCGTCCGCGCGCTTCGTCGCGATCACGGGCAGCACGGGCAAGACGACGACGAAGGATCTGCTCGCGCAGTTGCTCGCCCGCGCGACGGGCCTGCCGGTCGCGGCGACGCCGGCGAACGAGAACAACGAGATCGGCGTCGCGAAGCTGCTGCTCTCGCTCGATCCCGCGGCCCGCTATGCCGTCGTCGAGATGGGGGCGCGGCATTATGGCGAGATATTGCCACTCGCCGAGATCGTGCGGCCCGCGGTTGCGGTCCTGACAAATATCGGTGAGGCGCATCTCGAGATCATGGGCTCGGCCGCCCGACTCGCGGAGACGAAATGGGGCATCTTCGCGACGGGTGCGACGCCCGTGCTCGGCCTCGCGGACGCCGTATCGCGCGCGCGCGGGGCGGCGGATCCGCAGGTGCGCTGGTTCGGCGTCGACGCGGCGGCGACGCCGCTCGCGAGCGCGTGGCGGACGATCGTGCGCGGACGCGAGCGCCTCGAGATCGCGGGGCCGGAGGGCGCGCAATCCTGGCCGATCGACGTGCGGGTGGCGGGCGACCACAACCGGCAAAATCTTGCTGCAGCCCTCGCGGCCGCCCTCGCCCTCGGCGCGGAGGCCGGGGCGCTCGCCGCCGCGATTCCGTCGCTCGCGCTCCCGCACGGCCGCTACGAACGCATCGCCGCGGGCCCGCTCGTCCTCGTCTACGACGCCTACAACGCCTCGGCGAGCGGGACGGTCGCGACGCTCGCGAGTTTCGCTGCGGAGCCGGCGACGCGCCGCATCGCCGTCCTCGGCAGCATGGCGGAGCTCGGCCCGGAGGCGGCGGAGCTGCACGAACGGACGGGGGCGGCGGCGGCGTCGGTCGACGTCCTCCTCGCACTCGGGCCGCACGCGAGCGATCTCGCGCGCGGGGCGCGCGCCGCGGGCCTCGCCGCGGAGTGCATCGTCGAACCGGAGGGCAACGACGCGGCCGCCGCGTGGCTCCGCCGGCACGGCCGCGCGGGCGATCTCGTCTTGCTCAAAGCTTCGCGCCGGTACGGCTTCGAAGCGATCGTCGCCGCGCTCGGGGCGCCGCTCGAGGCGCCGCGTGGCTGAGCCGATCGTCGTCGGCCGCATCCGGCCGCCGGCGCCCGCGCCGGGCGGCGAGCCCGTGCTCGCCGGTACGGTCGCAATCCCGGTCCGCACGGCGCTCGTGCGCACCGGCGAGGATCTCGCGGGCCTGGTCGCGGCGGCCGTCACGGGGATCGCGCGGCCGGGCGATGTCGTCTGCCTCTCCGAGACGGCGGTCGCGATCGCCCAAGGCCGGCTGATCGCAGCCGAGACGATCCGGCCCTCGCGCCTCGCGCGCGCGCTCGCGCGGCGCGCGGGCGTACTAGCAACGATCAATCAGCCGGAGTCGATGCAGCTCGTCATCGACGAAGCGGGCGCCGCGCGCGTCCTCGGCGCCGCGGCCCTGCACGTGCTCGCGCTCGCGCTGCTGCGGCGACGCGGCGTTTTCTACGCGCTGCTCGGCGCGACGATCGCGACGATCGACGGCTATACCGGGACGCTGCCGCCGTTCGAGCGGACGATCGTCCTCGGGCCGGCGGATCCGGACGGCGTGGCGCGCGCGGTCGCGGCGGCCTGTGGCGCACCCTGCGCGATCGTCGATGCGAACGACCTCGGCATCGCGAAGGTGCTCGGCGCGTCGCCGGGCGTCGACCGGCCGGCGGTCGAGCGCGCGCTGAAAGCGAACCCGCACGGGAACGGCGACGAACAGACGCCGGTCGTCGTCCTCAAGCTCCGGAGCGGCGCGTGAACGTCCCGCTCGCCGCGGCCGTCGCGTTCGTGCTCACGCTCGCCGCCGTGCTCGCCGCGGGCGGCCCGGTCATCCGGTATCTGCACGGACTGCGCTACGGCCAGACCGCCTACGAAGATGCGCCGAAGAGCCACGCCGTCAAGACCGGGACGCCGACGATGGGCGGGCTGCTCTTCGCCGTCGCGCTGCTCGTGGCATTCGCCCTGCGTCCGCGCGACCTCGGCATGCTCGCGCTCGTCGTCGCCGGCGTCGGCTTCGGTGCCGTGGGGTTCATCGACGACTATGCGAAGGTCGTGCGCCGGCGAAACAAAGGTCTCGGCGCGCGCGCGAAGTTCGGGCTAACGATCGTCGTCGCGGTCGCCTTCCTCGCCCTCGCCATCCCCGCGATGGCCGGAGAGGAGCCGGGCGTCATCGCTAGTTTCGGTCATACGGGGCTGCGCGCGCCGCTCTGGCTCTTCGCGGGACTCGCCGTTCTCGCGCTGCTCGCGACGACCCACGCCGTCAACCTGACGGACGGGCTCGACGGTCTCGCCGGCGGCTGCGTCCTGCCGCCGCTCGCGCTGCTGACGCTGCTCGCGCTCTTCGACCGCAGCGCCCTCGCCCCGAGCGGCGACGTCGCCGTCATGGGCGCGGCGCTCGTCGCGGCCGTGCTCGGCTTCCTGCGCTTCAACCGCTACCCCGCGCGTCTCTTCATGGGCGACACGGGGGCGCTCGCTCTCGGCGGCATCCTTGCGGGCAGCGCCATCCTGATGGGGAACGTCCTGCTCCTGCCGCTGATCGGCGGCGTCTTTGCGGCCGAGGCGCTCTCGGTCATCCTCCAAGTCGCGTACTTCAAACGCACGGGAAAGCGCATCTTTCGCATGAGTCCGCTCCACCATCATTTCGAGCTCGCCGGCTGGCCCGAGACCCGCGTCACGCACCGCTTCTGGACCGCCTCCGCCCTCCTGTCGCTCGCCGGCGCGGCGATCGTCCGATGAACGCACCGGAGAACGTCGCGGGCCGGTTCGACGCTCGCGAACGGACGCTCGTGATCGGGCTCGGGCGCAGCGGCCGGGCGAGTTGCGAGGTGCTGCGTGGGCGCGGCGTGACGGTCTATGCGACCGACGAAAAGGAGCCGGCTGCGCTGCGCGACGTGCTCGCCGACCTGCAGGCGAACGGCACGACGTTCGTACCGCCGGGTCAACTCGACGCGCTCGTGCCGACGCTGACCTCGGCCGTCCTCTCGCCGGGCATCCCGCTGAACTCCGAACTCGTCCGCCGGATCCAGGCGGCGCGCTTGCCGGTCTTCAGCGAGATCGAAGTCGCCTACCGGATCTGCAAGGCGCCGATCGTCGCCGTGACGGGCACGAAAGGCAAGACGACGACGACGGCGCTGATCGGCGAAATGTTCCGCACCGCGGGCAAGACGACGCACGTCGGCGGCAACATCGGGAACGCGCTGATCGGCGAGACCGCGATCGCGCAGCCGGGCGACTGGGTGATCGCCGAGGTCAGCTCGTTCCAACTCGAATCGATCCGGTCGTTCAAACCGAAGATCGCGACGATCATCAATATCTCGCCCGATCATCTCGACCGCTATCACTCGATGGACGAGTACGCCGAAGCGAAGCTGCGCATCTTCGCCAATCAAAACGCGAGCGATACCTTCGTCGGCAATCTCGACGACCCGATCGTCGGCGAACTCGCCGAAGGCGAGACGAAGCGCATCGGCTCGCGCGCGCTGTGGTTCGGGATGCTGCCACGGCGGCTGACGGCGCTCTACGTGCGGCGGGACCGCATCACGTACGCGCCGCCGACGGGCGACCCGCGGCCGATCGAGATCATGCCGGTCTCGGAGATTCCGCTGCCGGGCCGGCACAACGTCGAAAACGTGCTCGCCGCGACCCTCGTCGCGCTCGCGGCAGGCCTCGACCCCGAGGCCCTGCGCGTGGCCGTGCGGGCGTTCAAACCGCTCGCGCACCGGCTGCAGCGCGTCGTCGAAGCCGGCGGCGTGCTCTACGTCGACGATTCGAAATCGACGACCCCGGGCTCGGTCGTCGCGGCGCTCGAAGCCTTCCCGCGTCCGGTCGTCCTGATCGCGGGTGGCAAATCCAAACGAACGGACTTCCGCGCAATGGGCGACGCCGTGCGCAAACGCGCGAAGGCGGTCGTGCTGATCGGCGAAGCGGCGGACGAGATCGCAGCCGCGATCGAACCGGCGCGAATCCAGCGGGCCGCGACGATGGACGAAGCCGTCGCGCTCGCGCGCTCGCTCGCGGAGCCGGGCGACGTCGTCATGCTCTCCCCGGGCTGCGCCTCGTTCGACATGTTCGCCTCGGCGGAAGCGCGAGGCGAGGCCTTCAGCCGCGCGGTCGAGGCGCTCGAAGCCGCGGGGTCGCATGGCGCGTAGCTCGGTCGCGGGCGCCGGCCGCCGGCCGCCGGCGTTCGCGACGCCGCGCGACCGGCCCGCGGCGGCCGACGATCTGCGGCCTCCGCGCATTCCGCCCGATACGGCCCTCGTCGGAACCGTCGCCCTGCTCGTCGCGATCGGCGTCATCATGATCTTCAGTGCGTCGAGCGCGACCGCCGCGGCGATGCACGGCGACGGCGCGTACTACTTCAAACGCGAACTCGTGTGGCTCGCGCTCGGGGCGCCCGTCGCGTACCTCGCCTACCGGCTCGACTACCGGCTCCTGCGACGCCTCGCGCCGGTCGTGCTCGTCGCCGGTCTGCTCCTGCAGGCGGCCGTCCTCGTGCCGCACCTCGGCCTCGCCGCGGGCGACTCGCGGCGCTGGCTCGGCACGAGCGCCTTCTCGTTCGAACCGGCCGAGTTCACGAAGCTCGCCGTCATCGTCTATCTCTCCGCTGCGATCGCGACGATGGGCGACCGCATCCGCGTCTTCTCGAGCGGGCTCTTTCCGCTCGCGCTCGTCGTCCTCGTCTTTGCCATGCTGATCGTGAAGGAGCCGGATCTCGGCACCGCGAGCATCGTGACGTTCGTCGGCTTCGCCCTGCTCTACGCCGGCCGCGCGCGCATCGTCCACCTGCTGATGATCGCGGCCGTGACGGTGCCGGTCGGCGCGTTCGTCGTCTGGCACGATGCGGCCAAGCGCGCGCGCATCTTCGCCTTCGTCCATCCGTGGGACGACCCGCAGAACAAGGGTTATCAGATCACGCAGTCGCTGATGGCGATCGGCAGCGGCGGACCGTTCGGCCTCGGCCTCGGCTTCTCGCGTCAGAAGTTCTTCTTCTTGCCCGAACACTTCACCGACTTCATCTTTGCCATCCTCGGCGAAGAGATCGGGCTCGTCGGCGGATCGCTCGTGCTGCTCCTCTTCGTCGTCTTCGCCTACCGTGCGACGCGGATCGCCCTGCACGCGCGCGACCGCTTCGGGTTCTTTCTTGCCACGGGCTGCACGAGCCTGATCGTCATCCAGGCGCTGATCAATATCGGCGTCGTGTCGTCGTCGTGGCCGACGACGGGCGTGCCGCTGCCGTTCATCTCGTTCGGCGGCAGCTCGCTCGTCGTCTCGCTCGTCGCCGTCGGACTCATCCTGAACGTCGGTAAGTACCGCGCGGTGCCGGGCTCCGTCCCGTAGTGCGCGTCGCGCTGACGGGCGGCGGGACGGGCGGTCACGTCTATCCGGCGCTCGCGATCGCGGAGGCGCTCGAGACGGAGCGCGCGCTCGCGCCGCTCGAGCTGCTCTTTCTCGGCACGCGCGACCGGCTCGAAGCGCGACTCGTTCCGGAGGCCGGCCGGCGCCTCGCCTTCGTCGCGGCCGCCCCCCTCGTCCGCGGGCTCTCGCCCGCCCTGCTGCGGACGCTGACGGCGAACCTGCTGGGACTCATCCAGGCGCTCGCGATCTTCCACCGGTTTCGGCCCGACGTCCTGATCGCGACCGGCGGGTACGTGACCTTTCCGGTCGTGCTCGCGCTCCGGCTCGTGCGCGCGCTCGGCCGTTCGCGCGCGCGCATCGCGCTGCTCGAACCGAACGCGGTCGCCGGGTTGACGAATCGCCTCCTCGCGCCGCTCGTCGACGAGATCTGGCTCGGTGTTCCGGGGGCGCGCACGCCGGACGCGCGGACGCACGTGACGGGAACGCCCGTCCGCACGAGCTTTCTCACGGAGCTGGAGCCGGCGGAGGCACGCCGGCGGCTCGGTCTCGATCCGCGCAAGACGACGATCGTCGTGATGGGCGGCAGTCAAGGCGCGCGCCGGATCAACGATGCGGTCGCGGCGTTCGCGAGCGTGCCGCTGCCCGAGGGATGGCAGTTGCTGCACCTCTGCGGCGAGGCCGACTTCGACCGGCTGGGCTCCCTCGAAGCCGGGGCGATCGCGCGCGGCGACGTGCGGCTCGCGGGCTATCTCGACGATCCGTATGCGGCGTACGCCGCAGCCGATCTGCTGGTCGGACGCGCCGGCGCCTCGACGCTCGCCGAACTCGCCGCGACCGGCACGCCGGCGCTGCTCGTGCCGTATCCGCACGCGACGGACGACCATCAGCGGTGCAACGCCGAAGGGATGGCGCGCGCGGGCGCCGCCGTCATCGTCACGGACGCCGAACTCGACGGCGCGCGGCTCGCCGCGGAGCTCGCGGCCTCGCTCGTTCCGGAGCGTCTGGCGGCGCTGCGTGCGGCGGCTTTGGCGCTGCGGGAGCTCGATCCGCGCGCGGCGATTCTCGCGAGGGTGAAATGCTGGTCGATTCCGAACGCGCAGGTCCCGTGAGCGCTTCCTCGCCCGTCCATTTCATCGGAATCAGCGGGATCGGAATGTCCGCGCTCGCGCGCATCTTGCTCCAGCGCGGCGTGCCGGTCTCGGGTTCGAGCGATCGCGCGACGGCGCTGACGGCCCGGCTGACGGGCGAGGGCGCGACGGTCGCGATCGGTCACGACGCGCGCAACCTCGCGGGCGCCCGGCGCGTCGTCGTCAGTTCGGCGATCGACGAGACGAACGCGGAACTGCGCGAGGCGCGGCGGCTCGGCGTGCCGGTCGTGCGGCGCGGGGAGCTGCTCGCGGAGTTGATGGCGGGAACACGCGGCATCGCGATCGCCGGCACGCACGGCAAGACGACGACGACCGCGATGACGGCCGCCGTCCTGGAAGCCGCCGGGGTCGATCCGACGGTCGTCATCGGCGGCGAGCGCGTGGATACGGGCACGAACGCGCACAGCGGCACTGGCCCGTTTTTGCTCACCGAGGCGGACGAATCGGATGGCTCGTTCCTGCTCCTAGAGCCCGAGATCGCGGTCGTGACGAATATCGAGAACGATCATATCGCGAGTGACGAGGAGTTGCCGGCACTCGAGCGCGGCTTCGAGACGTTTCTCGCGACGCTCCCCGCGCGGGGGCTCGCGATCCTCGGCACGGACGACCCGCGCGCGCGGGCGCTCGCGGGCCGGCCGCGCGCCGCGCGGACGCGCACGTTCGGCCTCGCGTCGCCGGCGGATCTGCGCGCGACGAACGTCCGGTACGAGGGTCTCGATTCGGCGTTCGACGTCGTGGAGGACGGCGTCGCGCTCGGCGCGTTCGTCCTCCGCGTCCCCGGTGCCATCAACGTGCTCGACGCGCTCCCCGCGATCGCCGTCGGCCGGGTGCTCGGCGTGCCGGTCGCGACGATCGCCCGCGCCCTCGCGGAGTTTCGCGGCGTCAAGCGCCGCTTCGAGATCCTCGCGCGCACGCCGCGCGCGATCGTCGTCGAGGATTACGCACACCATCCGACCGCGGTCGCCGCGACCATCGCCGCCGCGCGGCACGCCCACGCGGGAGCGGTCGTCGCCGTCTTCCAGCCGCACCGCTACTCCCGGACGCGGTATCTCGCAGCCGCCTTCGCGCGCGCGCTCGCCGGCGCCGACCGCATCGTGCTCACGGAGATCTATGCCGCCTCGGAGGCGCCGATCGCCGGTGTCGACGCGCGCTCGATCGGCGACCGCATCACCGGCCGCGCCGCCGACGTCGCGTACGCGCCCGTCGAAACGCTCGAGCGCTACCTCGACGTCTCCGTCGCGCACGGGTCGCTCGTCCTGATGCTCGGCGCGGGCTCGATCACGGCGGCCGCGGCCCGCTATCGCGACCTCGTGCTCGAAGAGGCGGCCGTTCCGGTCGCGCGCCGGAGCCGCCCGTGAACGGCACGCCGGCGCTCGACGCACACCTCGCCTCGTTGCTCGACGAGGACGCGCGTCGCGCGCTCTCCGGGGCGCTCGGCGCGCGCGCGCATTTCGACGAGCCGCTCGCGCCCCACACGTCGTGGAAGATCGGCGGCCCGGCCGATGCGTTCGCCGCGGTCGAGAGCGCGGCCGAGCTCGCGGCCGTGCTCGCGCTCGCCTTCAAGCGGCGCCTGCCGTGGTTCGTGCTCGGCAGCGGCTCGAATCTGCTCGTCGGCGACGGCGGCGTGCGCGGCATCGTCCTGCGGCTCGGCGGCGAGTTCGCAGCGATCGCGATCGATCCGGCCACGGGCGACGGCCTTCCGGGCGACGTCGTCGTCCGCGCCGGCGCGTCCGCTTCGATGGCAAGACTCTGTACCGAGGCGGCGAGCGCCGGGGCGCTCGGCATCGACGCCCTCGCGGGCATTCCCGGCAGCGTCGGCGGCTCGCTGCGGATGAACGCCGGTACGGACCGCGAGCTCGGCGAGTTCGTGCGCGACGTCCGCGTGCAGACGCCCGCGCGTCCCGAACCGCACTCCGTCACGCCGCAGTATTACTACCGGCACTCGACACTCGCGCGCGATGCCGTGGTCGCGAGCGTGACGCTCGGCTTCGCGCGGGGCGACGTGCGCGCGGTGCGCGAGCGGATGCAGCAACGGCTCGTGCGCCGCAAGCACTCGCAGCCGCTGCAGCTTCCGAGTGCCGGTTCGTGCTTTCGCAATCCGCCGGGCGCGAGCGCGGGACACTTGATCGAGGCCGTCGGTGCCAAAGGCTGGCGCGAAGGCGACGCGGAGGTCTCCGAGGTCCACGCGAATTTCATCGTCAACCGCGGGCACGCGACGGCGGCCGAGACGGCATCGCTGCTCGCACGCGTCCGGCGCGCCGTCGCGGACCGGTTCGAGATCGAGATGGAACTCGAAGTGCATTTCGTCGGAGTCTTCGCGTGAGCCGCGGTCGCGTCGTCGTCGCGATGGGCGGCTCGAGCTCGGAGCGCGAGGTCTCGATCCAGACGGGCAATCAGGTGATGCTCGCCCTCGAGCGGCTCGGGTACGAAGCGCGCGCCGTCGATTACGACGCGCGCTTCGTCGACGCCGTGCGCGAGATCGCGCCGGCGATCGTCTTCAACGCGCTGCACGGCCCGGGCGGCGAAGACGGCCAGCTCCAGGGTCTGCTCGATTGGATGCGCGTTGCGTATACGGGCAGCGACCTGCGGTCGAGCGCCCTCGCGATGGACAAACATCTCACGAAGAAACTGCTAGCCGCCGAAGGGCTGCCGACGGCGCCGTGGGACACGTTCGACTTTGCGGGTGGCACGCTACCGCTCTTGCCCGGTAGCTTGAATTTGCCGCTCGTCGTGAAGCCGCGGAACGAGGGCTCGGCGCGCGGCATCGCGATCGTGCACACGCACGAAGAGTGGTCGCGCGCGATGATCGAGCAGTCGCATCTCCGCGACAGCGCCCTCGCCGAGGAGTTCGTCCCCGGCCGCGAATTCTCGTGCGGCATCCTCTTCGAGACGCCGCTGCCCGTGATCGAGATCGAGCCCGAGCGCGACGGCTTCTACACCTATGACGAAAAATACGGACCAGGCGGCGCGCGGCACACCGTACCGGCGCGGATCGACGAGGATCTCGCGCATCGTCTGCAGATGCTCGCGCTCTCGGCGCACCGGCTGCTCGGTCTGCGCGATTACTCGCGCACCGATCTCATCGTCACGAAGGAGGGCCGGCCGTTCATCCTCGAGATCAACGCGTTGCCGGGTCTGACACCGGTCAGTCTGTTCCCCGACGAATGCGCGGCGGCCGGGATCACCTTCGATGCGCTGATCGAGCGTTTGGTCGTCGCCGCGCTCGAGCGCGCGCGCGAGCCGGCCCGTCTCTAGCCCGGCGCCCGGCGTGGGCGCGCCGCCCGTCTTCGACGACGCGTTTCGCTCGCGACTCGCGGAGCTCTTCGCGTGGCGGCGCGACGTCCGGCGCTTCACCGCACGACCGCTGCCGGCGGGGGCGCTCGAAGCGCTCGTGCGCGGCGCGGCGGCGGCGCCCTCCGTCGGGTTCAGCCAGCCGTGGCGGTTCGTCGAGGTCGCTTCGCCGGCGCGGCGCCGCGCCGTCGTCGCCGAGTTCGAGCGGGCGAACGCCCGCGCCGCCGCCGCCTACGACGACGCGGCGAGCGCGTCGTATCGCACGCTGAAGCTGGCGGGCCTGCGCGAAGCGGCGGCCCACCTCGCGGTCTTCTGCGACGAGGCGACGCCGGTCGGGCGGGGTCTCGGACGCGCCTCGATGCCGGAGATGCTCGCCTACTCCGTCGTCCTCGCCGTGCACACGCTCTGGCTCTCGGCGCGCGCGAACGGAATCGGCGTCGGATGGGTCTCGATCCTCGATCCGCTGCGCGTCGCGACGCTGCTCGACGTCGAGCCGTCGTGGTCGCTCGTCGCGTATCTCTGCGTCGGCTACCCGGCCGAAGAGCACGTCGAACGCGAAATCGCACGCGCCGGCTGGGAGCGCGAGCGCGATGACGGAGCGCGGCTGCATCGCCGGTGAGGAGCCGCGACCCGCGCGAGACGCATTGCATGGATAACGCCTCTACGGTTCGAATCCGGCCGGTAACGTGAATTCCATCCGCCGCAGCACGATCTCCCGCGAGACCAAAGAGACGCGTATCTCCCTCGAGCTCGATCTCGACGGCGGTCCGGTCGAGATCGCGACCGACGTCCGTTTTCTCGATCACATGCTCGCTGCGTTCGCGACGCATGCGGGCTGCGGATTGCGCCTGCGTGCGAGCGGCGACGGCATGGACCACCATCACCTGATCGAAGACGTCGGCATCACGCTCGGCAGCGCGATCTACGAGGCGCTCGGCCCGAAGGCGGGCTTGACGCGTTTCGGGTCGATCGCCGTGCCGCTCGACGATGCCCTCGTGCTCGCGAGCGTCGATCTCTCCGGCCGCGCCTGGTCGCATTTCACCGTGAGGTTCGCGGTCGAGAACCTCGGCGATCTCAAGACCGAGCTCGTCTCGCACTTCTTCCACAGCGTCGCCGAGAACGGCCGCTTCAACCTGCACCTGCTGCAGATGGCGGGAACAAATTCTCACCATCTCTGCGAAGCGGCGTTCAAAGCGTTCGCACGGGCGTTCAAACAGGCGAAGACGCAGACGGGCGACCTCTCCATTCCCTCGACGAAAGGACTGCTGGCGTAGCGATGGCGGAACAGAACGGCTCCGGGGCGGCTGCGGCCGCGTCCGCCTACGCGCTCGCGGACGCGAGCGGCCATGACGTCGCCTCGCTGCCCCTCTACGAGGCGACGATCGGCGTCGGCGCGATCGACGTGACGAAGCTCCTCGGGACGGCGAAGATCACGACGTACGATCCCGGCTTCTCGAGCACGGCGAGCTGCCGGTCGGCGATCACGTACGTCGACGGTGACAACGGCCTGCTACTCTACCGCGGCTACTCGATCGACGAACTCGTCGAGCACAGCAGTTACGTCGAGATCGCCTATCTGCTGCTGAACGGCGAGTTGCCGACGCAACCGGGGCTCGATCGCTTCTCGCGCGATATCACGTATCACACGATGGTTCACGAGCAGATCTCCGCGTTCTACCGGGGCTTTCGGCGCGACGCGCATCCGATGGCGGTCCTGCTCGGCGTGGTCGGCGCGCTCTCGGCGTTCTATCCCGATTCGATCGACGTGCACGATCCGGAGCAGCGCAGCATCTCGATCCAGCGCCTGATCGCAAAGATGCCGACGATCGTCGCGATGGCCTACAAGTATACGATCGGCCAGCCGTTCGTCTATCCGCGGAACGACCTCGACTACTGCTCGAACTTCCTGCACATGCTGTTCTCCGTCCCGGCCGAGACGTACGTGCCGAAGCCCGTGATGGCGAAGGCGATGAACGCGCTCCTCATCGTCCAGGCGGATCACGAGCAGAACGCCTCGACGTCGACCGTGCGCACCGTCGGCTCGAGTCACGCGAACCCGTTCGCGTGCGTCGCGGCCGGCATCTCGTCGCTCTGGGGACCGCTCCACGGCGGCGCGAACGAAGCCGCCGTGCTGATGCTGCAGCAGATCGGCACGGTCGACCGCATTCCGGATGCGATCCGGCGCGCGAAGGACCCGAACGAGAGCTTCCGGCTCTCGGGCTTCGGCCACCGCGTCTACAAGAGCTACGACCCGCGCGCCAAAGTGATGCGCCGCATCTACGAGCAACTTCTTGCCGAGACCGCAATCGAGAGCGACCCGATCTTCGAGGTGGCAAAAGAGCTCGAGAAGGTCGCGCTCGGCGACGAGTATTTCGTACGGCGCAAGCTCTATCCGAACGTCGACTTCTACTCCGGTCTCGTCATGAAAGCGCTCGGTATCCCGATCCCGCTCTTCACGGCCGTCTTCGCTCTCGCGCGCACGGTCGGGTGGCTCGCGCACTGGAAAGAGATGATCGAGGATCCGGATATGCGGATCACGCGCCCGCGCCAACTGTACGTCGGCCGCCCGAAGCGGTCGTTCGTCGCGATGGCCGAGCGCGCGACCGACCCGGACCCCACCCCCGCGCACGCGTGATCGCGGTCGTCGATTACGGCGGCGGCAACCTCGGTTCGCTCGTCGCGGCGCTCGGCCGCCGCGCGGCGGAGTTCGTCGTGACGAGCGACGCCGCGACGGTCGCGGCAGCCGGATCCGCGATCTTGCCGGGCGACGGCGCGTTCGCCGCGACGGCCGCGGCGCTCCACGAACGCGAACTGGATGCGGCGATGCGCGCGCTCGTCGACCGGGGACGGCCGTTCCTCGGGATCTGCGTTGGCATGCAATTGCTCTACGAGCGCAGCGTCGAACACGGCGAGCACGCGGGGCTCGGCATCTTCCCGGGGACGATTCGCCGGTTCGCGGGTGCGCCGCGCGTCCCGCACATGGGCTGGAACGAGCTCGACCTCGAGCGCGAGCATCCGTTCGTCGCGGGACTGCCCGCCCGGCCGTATGCCTATTTCTTGCATTCGTTCCGGGCGGACGTCGACGATGCGACGCTCGCGTCGTGCGAACACGGCGAACGCTTCGCCGCGATCGTCGCGCGCGGCAACGTCGTCGCGACGCAGTTTCACCCCGAGAAGAGCCAAGCGACGGGCGCGCGCCTGCTGCAGAATTTCATCGGCATGACGGTGCGGGCCTCGGCGGAGGCGGCGGCATGAACGGTCGCACGGGTCTGACGATCGTCCCCGCGATCGACCTGCGCGGCGGTCGCTGCGTGCGTCTGCTCCACGGCGATCCCTCGCGCGAGACGCGCTACGATCACGATCCCGTCATGCGCGCGGTCTCGTTCGCCGAGGCCGGCGCCACGCGACTGCACGTCGTCGATCTCGACGGCGCCTTCGGAACGGGCGAGAATCTCGCGGCGCTGCGCGCGATCTGCCGCGCGGTCGAGGTGCCGGTGCAGACGGGCGGCGGCATCCGCACCGAGCGCGACGTCGAGGCCCGGTTCGAGGCCGGCGCATCGTTCGCGATCCTCGGGACGCTGCTCGTCGAAGATCCGGTCCGCGCGCGGGCGCTCGTCGGCCGCTTCGGCGAGCGGATCATCGCCGGCGTCGACGCCCGCGGCCGCGAGGTCGCGACGCACGGCTGGAAGACGGAGGCCCACCGGGACCGCGACGCCTTCGTGCGCGAGCTCGCGGCGTGGGGCGTCGGCCGGATCGTCTTCACGGAGATCGCGCGCGACGGGGCAGGAACGGGCTACGACCTCGCGGCGCTCGCGAGCGTCGCGGCCCTCGCGGACGTCCGCTTCACGGCGAGCGGCGGGGCAAAGACGCTCGACGATCTGTTCGCGCTCGCGACTTCGACACCGGCGAACGTCGATATGGCGATCGTCGGTCGCGCGATCTACGAGGGGACGATCGATCTCGCGCGGGCGGTCCGGGAGTTCGAGCCCGCCGGCTGAGCTCCGCCGAGCGCCTCTGCTGCGGTCAGCGGGTCGTGTCGATCGGAATCGGCGAGGTCAGGGCGAAGGTGCGCAGGGTGCCGCTCGCGTCCGCAAACGTGCCGCCGACGTAGCACGCGGGGGCGTAGACGTCGCGCGGTAACGGCACGCTCGCGAGATAGCGCCCACGCATCTCGTCGTAGAGCAGCGGATAGGCGGGCGCGTAGCCGCAGATCGAGATCGCGCCGGAGCCGCCGGGCGGCGCGACGAGCGAGAAGTGCGCGACGTCGCCGAACGTGCCGCCGTACGGTCCGGCGAGCGCGAACGCGGCACCGAGCTCGACGCCGGTCTGTGAGGCGAGCGGTCCGAATGCGGCGTCCGGCCGCACGCGGAAGCTCCACCGTTCCTCGAACGGGCGCCCGGCGCGGTCGAGGCCGTTGACATCGACGGCGTGATCGCCGGGCGCGAGCGGCGTCTCGGGCACGAAGCCGAAGCTCGCGCCGGAGCGCTGCGTCCGCGGGGTTTCGTCGACGTCGTCGAGCGCGACGCGCACCGAGGCGGCATCGACCGCGAACCGGCCGTGCCGCGCGATGCGTCCCGAGATCGCGGGCAGCGCGCTCGTGACGAGCTCGCCCGCCGCGGGACGGCGCGAGACGATCGTTGTCGCAGCGGAGATCGCGACCGGCGCCGTCATACGCGCGCGGAGACGGCGCGACGAGGGGCGCCGGCGAGCGGGGGCCGGGGCGACTCGACCATCGTCCGCGGAATGCCGGCGGGCAGTCGTGCGACGATCTCGTAGCCGATCGAATCGCACCACGCGCCCCACTCGTTCGCATCGATCTGCTCGTCGCCGTCGCGGCCGATCAGCGTGACGGTGCTGCCGGCGCGCGCCTCCGGAATGCGCGTGAGGTCGACGAACGCCATGTTCATGCAGACGCGGCCGACGATCGGCGCGCGCCGCCCGCGGACGAGCACCTCGGCGCGGCCGGAGGCGGCTCGTGGCAGACCCTCGCTATAGCCGATCGGCAGCACGCCGATCGTCGATGCGCGTTCGGTCACGAACGTGCAGCCGTAGCCGACGCTCGTTCCGCCGTCGACGGCGTGAATGACGGCCAGTTCGGTCGACCACGTGAGCGCGGGTTCCAAGGCGAGCTCCGGAGCCGCCACGCGCGTGCCCTCCGATGGCCAGATCCCGTATGTCGCAATGCCGGCGCGCACGACGTCGTAGCGCGCCTGCGGAAAGAGCATGGCCGCAGCCGATGCGGCGGCGTGGCGTCGGATGCCGCGTTCCCGGATCTCGCGCTCGAAGGGTGCGAGCACGTCATCATAGCGGGCGAGCTGCTCCAGCGTGAATGCGCGATCGAGTTCTTCGGCCGCGGCGAGGTGCGTGTAGATGCCGCGGACGTCGAGATCGCGGTCGCCGAGATACGATGCGATCGCCGCGCCCGCGTCCCGGGCGCGGATGCCGAGCCGCGTCGTGCCGGTGTCGATCTTCGCGTGCACGGCGAACGGACGGCCGCTGCGGCGGGCGACGTCGCGGAGCATCGTCCGGAACGCGCCGTCGTCCCATAGCGTGATCGAGAGGCGCGAGGCATGCGCGAGTTCGAGGTCGCGCGGTTCGATCGGTCCGAGGACGAGCACGGGCTTCGTCACGCCGCCGCTGCGCAGCGCGAGCGCTTCCTCGACGCGGTAGACGCAGAAGCCATCGACGCTCTCGGCGAGCGCGCGGCCGACGGTCGCGAGGCCGTGGCCGTAGGCGTTGGCCTTCACGACCGCGGCAAACCGGCTCGGCGCCGCGACCGCGCGCAGCGCCGCGACGTTCGCCCGGAGGGCACTCGCGTCGATGACAAGTTTTGCGATCATGCGGCGGCTCGGGCCGGCACGGCTGCGCGCAGCACGTAGGCGATCGGAAGACCAAAAAAGATCATGTGCGCGATCAAGGCGATGCTAAGCGAACGCGGCGTCGGCAGCGAGTAGATGGCCGCCACGACCTCGACGAGTTGCATCGCGAAGTAGACGACGAAGCCGAACGCGAGCCCCGAGAGCAGCGGCCGGGCCGCGACCTGCGGCGTCCGCGCCGCGACGTACGCGTAGCCCACCCCCCACATCGCCGAGATCGTCAGATGAAAGGCGAGTCCGAGCCAGGCATACGACGGACTCGCGTAGGCCGTCCCTTTCCCGATCGCGCCCGAGGCGACGAACTGATAGAAGCTCGTCAGCGTGAATGCGTGCGATCCGAGCACTTGGACGCAGACGAGGAACCCGTCGATCGCAATGCCGCCGGCGAGCCCCGCGAGCACTCCCAGGACGACGGACGAGAGGCGCGACGCACGCTGTTGCACGCGAGGAGGTTCGACGCGGGACCTGCGCGGGACTCTTGTCGAAAGAGCGCGGGTGCCGAGATCACCGGCGAGACGACCGACCGCGCTCTTCGAGCGTCGCAGACAGGGACCGGTGACGTCGCTGCTGTTCTTTCTCGTGCTCGCCGTGGTCGCATACGTACTGGCCGTCGTGCTCTATATCGTCACGTACCGGCTCGTCCAACTCCCGCCATGGCGAGTTCATGGACGAAGCGACACGCCCGGCGCTGCAATTCATCCTGCTGACGATCGTCGTCGTCGTATGCCTGCTGCCGATGTTCAACGCCGAGTGGGATGCGACGCTCCGGCGCTTTGGGCTGCTGGTCGCCCTCTTCGTCGTGCTCTTCTCCGGGGGACGCAGCGCCGGCATCTTCACGCTCGATCCGGGCGGATCGCTGCACCAGGTGATCGACCAGGTCGTCCATCCGCTCGCGAAACGCTTCGGGACGCCTTAGGCGCTCAAGCGCGCTGCGGAATCCAACGGACGTACGCGAGCAGACGGCGTGCCGGCTCGCTCGGCTGTAACGCGCTCGCCTCGGCGACGACCGCCGGGTGCATGCGGGCGAGACTCCGGCACGAGGCGGCATCGGCCGTGATCTGCGCGATGCGTGCACGGACGAGCGCCTGGGTGATATGATCGGACACGATGTCCTCCTTCCATCACGTGAAAGGCGATCTATCGTCTCACAGTTGCGGAACGCTGCGATCCATTCGTGATCGGAGGCCGGCGAGTCGCTATTCGTTCGGGCACGGCCGCACGCCTCGGAAGCTTTTCGGAAGCGGGGTCGCCAACCTTGCACTCGCGACGCTCGTCTGCTACCATCGTTGGGCGTTGGCACTGAAGTGCCACGAGTGCCAACGGCACGCGCACATCGGTACGTTTATGGAGGTCCCGTTCGTGAATTTGAAGCCCCTGGGCGATCGTCTGGTCGTCGAACATGTCGAGCAAGCGGAGAAGAGCTCGGGCGGCGTCTTCCTGCCCGACACCGCCAAAGAGAAGCCCCAAGAAGGTAAAGTCCTCGCGGTCGGCAGCGGCCGCACGCTGGACAACGGCACCAAACTGGCGATGGACGTCAAGGTCGGCGACCGCGTCATCTACTCGAAGTACTCGGGTAGCGAAGTGAAAATCGAAGGCAAAGAACTCCTCATCGTCTCCGAAAAAGACGTCCTCGCGATCTACACCGACGTCGCCGTCGGCGCGGGAGTATAAGAAAGAATCATGGCTGCTAAAGAACTCATTTTCGACGAAAGCGCGCGGCGCGCGCTCGAGCGCGGCGCGAACATCCTGGCCGACGCGGTCAAAGTGACGCTCGGTCCGAAGGGCCGTAACGTCGTCCTCGACAAGAAATTCGGCTCGCCGACGATCACGAACGACGGCGTCACGATCGCAAAAGAGATCGAACTCCCGAACGTGTTCGAGAACATGGGCGCCCAGCTCGTCAAAGAAGTCGCCTCCAAGACGAACGATATCGCCGGCGACGGCACGACGACCGCGACCGTGCTCGCGCAGGCGATCATCCGTGAAGGCCTCCGCAACGTCACGGCCGGCTCGAATCCGCTGCTGATCAAGCGCGGCATCGAGAAGGCCGTCCAGATCGCGGTCGGCGAGATGGAGAAACTCGTCCAGAAGGTCGACACGAAAGAGAAGATCGCTCAGGTCGCATCGATCTCGGCGAACGACCAAGAGATCGGCGGACTGATCTCGACTGCGATGGAGAAGGTCGGCAAAGACGGCGTCATCACGGTCGAAGAGTCGAAGTCGATGAAGACGGACGTCGAGACCAAGGACGGCATGCAGTTCGACAAGGGCTACATCTCGCCATACATGGTCACGGACTCCGAGCGCATGGAAGCCACGCTCACGGATCCGTACATCCTCGTCACCGAGCGCAAGATCTCGGCGATCAACGACATCATCAGCCTGCTCGAGAAGATCGTCCAGGTGCAGAAGCCGCTGCTGATCATCGCGGAAGACGTCGAAGGCGAAGCCCTCGCGACGCTCGTCGTCAACAAGCTGCGCGGCACGTTCACGACCGTCGCCGTTAAGGCGCCGGGCTTCGGCGACCGCCGTAAAGAGATGCTCAAGGACATCGCGACCCTCACGGGCGCGACCGTGATCTCAGAAGAGCTCGGCCTCAAGCTCGACAAGGTCACGCCGGACCTGCTCGGTCAGGCGAAGACGGTCAAAGTGACGAAGGAAGAGACGACGATCGTCGACGGCAAAGGCAAGCCGGACGGCATCAAGGGTCGCATCGAGATGATCAAGCGTCAGATCGAAGAGACCGACAGCGACTTCGATCGCGAGAAGCTCCAGGAGCGCCTCGCGAAGCTCTCCGGTGGTGTAGCCGTCATCCAAGTCGGCGCCGCGACCGAGACCGAGCTCAAAGAGAAGAAGCACCGCATCGAGGACGCGCTCTCCGCGACCCGCGCCGCGGTTCAGGAAGGCATGATCCCGGGCGGCGGCAGCTCACTCGTCCACGCCCTCAAGGCGCTCGAGAACTACAAGCCCGAGAGTTCGAACGGTCACGCCTCGACGGCCGCGGACGAGAAGATCGGCATCGACATCATCCGGCGCGCCCTCGAAGAGCCGCTCCGTCAGATCGCGACCAACGCGGGCTTCGAAGGCTCCGTCGAAGTCAACAAGGTCAAGATGGCAACGGCGCCCCATGGCTTCGATGCGATGTCGGGCGATCTCGTCGACATGTTCCAAGCGGGCATCGTCGAGCCGTTCAAAGTCACGCGCTCGGCGCTGCAGAACGCAGCCTCGATCGGCGCGCTGATCCTCACGACCGAGACGCTGATCGCCGACAAGCCCGAGCCGAAGGCTCCGGCCGGCGGCGGCGGCGGTGCCGGCGGCGGCATGGGCGGCATGGGCGGCGGCTACGACATGATGTAGCGCCGGAAGTCCTCGGCGTCTCTCAGACGTTGAGGACCCGCCAGAGCAATGGGGCTCCGCGGTAACGCGGGGCCCCATCTTTTTCAGGTTCGAGGGCTGCTTTTTATGGCCGTACGACTTGGAAAGCCGCCTCAATCGGGGCGGGAGAGCATCCAGAAAAAATGATAAGAGTTCATTAATGATGTGGTAAAAAGAGTACGGTACTCATCACCTCGTTATGGTCGCCGGCTCTGAGGAGCATGATAATATCTTGCAATGAATGATGAAGGTGCGAGATCCGGCGCGAGTCGCCTTCACGTCAAGTTCGACGATGGCGCGCTCTTCCGAGCCGAAGGCTGCAACGCCGGTCGCGACGCGGACGAGAGCCAAGCGCAAGCCTGTGACGAAGTCTCGATGATCGAGAGCCCCGATGTCGCCAAGACGCAATGAGGCTGGACCTGCGGCATGATGTCGATCGAGCTGGACGGCACGCGGTTGCAGCGTCACGAACCGAGTGCAGGTCTCAGAGATGCGGGGTGCTCGTCGAGAATCGTCCGCGTCGTGACCCTCTCGGTCTTGCGGACGGATCGCGCGTGAACGCCTGGCCGCCGGTACCGCCGCCGCACAATCCGTCACGGTCGCGGCCGTGTCGCAACTGCTTTGCGGCCGTCCCGGCCGGCTCCGCGATCTGCCCCGTCTGCGGTGCGGCGAACGACTTTGCGCCGGCCGCGGAGCGCGCGAAGAACCCGTTCGCGACGCTCGGCGGCGTCGCGGCGATGCTTGCGGTCGTGATCGGTGGCGCCCTGCTGCTCGTGCGTCCCGCCCGGGGACGGCGTCGCGACGCTCGCGGTACTGCCGTTTCTTCTGCTCATGCTCGGCTCTTTCGTCGTTCTGATTCGCACGGAGCGCCGGAGTCCGTGGCGCGCCTTCGGCTTCGCGGCGCTCATGACGGTCGTCGTCCTCCTCGGACTGCTCGCGATCGCGGCCGGGGCGCTCTTCTTCGTCTGTCTGGCCTCTCTTCGGGGAGGCCACTGAGGGCGAGTCTCGAGGGCGGCGGCATGACGGCGCCCAACCGCGCGCGAAAGGGCGCCGCATGGATGCCCTCGATCCGGCGGTCCGGAGCCTCGCGGCGGGTTGCTGTTATGCCGGTGCCTACCTTTTCGCCGCCGCGCTCTTCTGGTGGCTCGCCTGCCGGCGCGGTGTTGCTACGACGGGCTTTCGCTTCGTCGGTTTCGCGGGCTTCCTCGGGGGCGTCGCCGGTGCGATCGCCTCGCAATATATCGTCACGCAGGACCAGGGCCGCTCGATCGTCGGGGCGTTCGCCGGCGGCTACATCGCCGTCGTGCTGGCGAAGCGAGCGATCGGGCTGCGCCGGCCGACGGGCGACCTCTTCGCGCTCGCGCTCGCCGGCGGTGAGGCCGTCGGTCGGCTCGGCTGCTTCATCGGCGGCTGCTGTTATGGGAAGATCGCGAGCGTGCCGTGGGCCCTCTACGATCACGGCGCCGCGCGCCATCCGACGCAGCTCTACTCGTCCCTCGCCGCCTTCGCGACGCTCGCGCTCCTGCTCCGGCTCGAACGCATGAACTTGCCAGAGGATACGCTGCTCTGCGTGCAGGGTCTGCTGTTCTGTACCGCGCGCGGCACGATCGATGCGTTCCGGGCAAACGCGCCGGTTGCGCACGTCGCGGGAGTCGCGCTGCCGTTCACGGTCGTGCAACTCGCCTGCGTCGGCGGCGGCGTCTTCTTCGCGCTGAAACTGCGGGCGATCGCGCCGCAGCTGCTCCGGCTCCGCCACGGCCACGCGCTACCGGCCGCAGCGGCGAACTGATCGTGATCGACGCGCGGCCGACCGACCTTCCCCTGAACGATTACACCGTTCTCAAGAGCGTGCGGGCGGTCTGCCCGCGATGTTTTGCGGAGAACCCCGACTTCGATCCGGAGTTCCCGACCGATATTGCCGATGGCCATCTCGTGCGCCGCGGCGATGCGGTCTATCTGCGTCGCTTCTGCCGCCGCGGACATGGCGAGGTCTGGTCACTCTACGAAGAGAACGCGGAGCTCTGGAGCTACCTTCAGCAGTGGCGCGTCCCGACGCGGCGGATCAACCCCGACACGCAAGACGTCTATCCCGTACCGACCGGCTACGAGTACGGTCTCGGACCGGCGCACCTGCAGCATTCGTGCATCTTCTTACTCGACATCACGACGCAGTGCAATCTCGAATGTCCCGCGTGCTTCGCGAGTTCCAGTCCCGCGCTCTCGCACTATCTGCCGCTCGCGAACGTGCTGCACTCCGTCAAGACGGCGATCGAGCGCGAGAACGGCCGGCTCGACGTCGTCATGCTCAGCGGCGGCGAGCCGACGATCCACCCGCAGTTCGGCGAGCTGCTCGACGCGCTCGTCGAGCTTCCGATCACGCGTGTGCTCGTCAATACGAACGGCATTCGCCTGGCGAACGACGACGCGTTCCTCGAACGCGTCGCGCGCCACCGCAGACGCGTCGAGATCTACCTGCAGTACGACGGCCAGGACGCGGAGGTGCAGCGGCATCTCCGCGGCGTCGATCTCGTGCCCGTGAAGCGGCGCGTCGTCGAGCGTCTTTCGGCGGCGAAACTCTTCACGACGCTCGTCATGACGGTCGATCTCGCGAACGCCCACCTCGTCGGCGACGTTCTCGAAACGGCCTTCGCGACGCCCTTCGTCGGCGGCGTCAACTACCAGCCGCTCTTCGCCTCGGGCCGCGCGCCCGTCGTCGACGGGATGCACCGCGTGACGACGACGGGCGTGCTCGGACGGATCGAAGCGCAGAGCCGCGGCCGCGCGAAGGCGCGCGATCTGATCGCGCTGCCGTGCAGCCATCCCGACTGCTGTTCGATTGGCTATTACTTGCGAAGCCGCGACGGCGCGTTCGCCGCGCTCTCGACGCTCGTCGGCGGCGAAGCGCTGCGCGAGAACTTGAGCCTCTTCGGCAACTCGATCGCGTTCACGGACGGACTCGCCGAACTGAAGGGCGCGCTGACGGGCGTGATGTCGGAGAGCATGACGCTCTCGCGACCCGAACTCGTAAAGCATCTCGCAACGCTCTGTGCGGCCTGCGATTTCGGCGGCATCGCCGGCATGCTCGCCCGCGCCTTCAGCCCGAACGCGACGTACGACTTCGTCGGCCACAACGTCAAACGCGTGACGATCAAGCACTTCATGGACGCGGACATGCTCATCACGGAGCGGCTCGAGCAGTGCTGTGTCCACGTCGGATCCGCAGGCAGCGATCCCGTGCGGATGCCGTTCTGCGCCGCGCCTCTTTCCGAAGGTCCGAGCGAAAGCCGCGGCAGGCGCCGTCGCGAGAGACGAGCTCTGATCCGGCACGGCGCCCGCCGTCGATAATGGAACGGAGCCGTGCCCCCCAGTGCGGGGCTGCGATGCGAGCGAGAGCTTCAAGCCACGATCTCTCGAGCTTCCTGACATTCTTCGGCGCTGGGAAGGGTTGACAGCAGGAGGAAATCACGCTAAGTATTTCCTACGCCCGTTGCACTCATGGCAGTCCAGGTATCTACGATGAATGGTGCCCTGTTTTTGGCCTACAGGATCAGAGCGGCGCAATTTGCCGCAATGAAAAAACAAATGTCGCGCTATGTTCAGCTTTGCGGGATGTCGTGACGAGCGATAAGCCTCCTCAGCGACTTCCTCTGTAACAAAACGATGACGCATTATGCTGTGCATCGGAACCTCCACCGTTCAACGGACACGGTCTGGCGTTTTCTGCTTCAGCCGATACAAGGAGTCCCTATCGCCTTGCGAAACGCGACGAATCTCGTTGACGCTAATTTTGCTTGCGTCGCTGGCGGGATGCTCTATGCAAGGCTCCAACAACCCTGGACCATTAGCGGAGAATCGATCTTCACGAATCGACGATTTATTGCGGAAATCTCTAGAACTCGCGAAAACGGCAAAGGTTGGTGGCGACACGCCTTTGGGAGTGCCTCAAAGAGGTCAATCGCGGGCAACGATCCATTCCTGCTCGAACGACAGAATTGGTCAAGGCGAAACGCCACGTCGCTCGTAACAAAAGATGATCTCAGTGGTATTTTAACAGAGAATGTAAGCCGATCTTTTAAGTCTGATCCGGTAATCGGCATGGGGTCCGCCATGTTGTTTTACTATGGAGGAGTGCAGCTTTCGTCGCCGACTTTTCCGCCGGGAGTCGGTAGCACGAACCCAGTCTTGAAGACTAACCTGCTCTTTGCGCCAACCATCCATACCGCCGGCTCTTGCTACGAAATCACCATTGCTTACGAACGAGCCTTCAATTCGGGAACGACGTACGCAAGACTGCAAGTTGAAGACGCCTGTAACAATGCGGCGCAGTTCAACCCTTACACGTATTTTTATCCCCTAGATACGGCCAGCGACGCTTCGCCAACACATGGACCGACGCAATTCGACATGATTTATGCTAATTTAAGCGGAGGACAAGGAGTCGTATCCGTTGCTGAGGCGCGCCAACCGAATGGGGTTGATGCCGTCTTCGCGCTGAATACGGTCACTCAAAATTGGGATAAGTTGCTCGACTCCTCGGGAGACAAAACCCAAACACCGCCGTTCCCATATTCTGGCGAAGATGGTTGGAGCATGTTTGAGAGCCATTTCCGCGTTGGTACATGTCCTAGCCTGCCCATAATCGATTCAAATTCGTATGCCATTGAAGCTGTGACGGCGACTCCCGCTCCAAGTCCAGCTCCAGTCCAAACGTTTAGTCCGACTGCTGCCGGATACTCGGTACCGTTTGCGTCTGGCCAAACATATTCCAGCACGACGAACTCGCCTGATAACGAATGCACTACTAACAATAGTCGTGCGGCATACTATTATACCTTTATACCGCTTGATCCAGGGCTGGCTTGGATTGTCCTGTCGAATCCTTCAACGTAATCCCCTCGATTGCGACGGCTGATGATACTGTTTTCTTTACTTCAGTCGACGGCTGCGTTCGTTTCGATCGTTGTGCTCACATGCGTTGAAGTGCCAATGCGTCTCCCTTCATACGGATGCGGCTTTGGGCCGTTTCCAACCTTGTCTCTGGAAACGCCTCTTGTCAGCGGTCTCGTCCCATTCGTGACCTACGACGCAAATGGACACGTTTATGATCGAACGACTCTTCCAGTGTCGACGTTCCCGCGCGGCGTCGTCCGTTTACGGGTAACAATTGATCATGGTCAGTCGATCCGCCCGGAGCGAGCGCAGATCATCGATTCGGCGACGAGAGCATTTGTGCAGCGCCTCACGTTGTTTCCGGATGGACTGCGTGCCTATGAAAGTCCGCCTGTAGGCCTTCGGGCCGGGTCGTACATCCTCGTCGCTTTCTACACCGGTACCGACTCATGCGTGCCAAACCGTGAATATCCGCTCGCCGCTCTCAACGTCGAATGATGAATCGGTGGAGCCGTCCCGATCGGTCATGAAGTGCGGAAGATGACGTTTGTCCGCGAGCGGTCCCGTGCCGCTGGTCGAGCGACGGATCGCGTGATGACGACGGGCGTCCTGCGGCGACCCAAGACGCAGACGCGCTGCGTGAAGCCGGCGTGATTTCGGAAATATTATAACGACCCGGTCGCAGGCTGGCCGCCGCCGCTAACGGGACGGAGCCGTGCCCGCAGTGCGGGGACGCGATTCGAGCGAGAGCTCCAATCCACGAGACCTCGAGCATCCGTGACATGCTTCGGCGCTGGGAAGGGTTGACAGCAGGAGGAATCACGGTAAGTATCCCTTACGGCCGTTGCACCCATGGGAGTTCAGATATCTGCGATGGATGGTGCCCCGCTTCTTGTCCTGCAGGATCAGGGCGTGGCAATGTTCCGCAATGAAAAAAGACAATGTTACGCTACGTTCGGCTTTGCGGAATGCCGTGGCGAGCGATAAGCTTCGTCAGCGACTTCCTCTGTAACAAAGCGACAATGCATTATGCTGTGCGTCGGAACCTCCACAGTTCAACGGACACGATCTGGCGTTTTCCGCTTCAGCCGATAAAAAGCATGGGGCTTCGGTAGTTTGAGTGGGTCTGGGGAAGGAAAACCGTCCATGCGTGTGATGCATACGGGATGCGGGATGTCGAATTTCTCACCGAGCTGCTTCGCGTCGCGGCGCCGTGGCGCGTCACTGG